>Ga0233427_10000737_pt1 | contig 39413 bp, 46 predicted proteins | sample SI_118_April2016_5_FD_179885 | JGI IMG/M metagenome (GOLD analysis project Ga0233427, IMG submission 179885) | Seawater microbial communities from Saanich Inlet, British Columbia, Canada - SI_118_April2016_100_MG | ecosystem: Environmental > Aquatic > Marine > Inlet | place: Canada: British...
CTGCTGATGCTGACGACGACGACGAGGCTGATGATGCTGACGACGACGAGTCTGATGATGCTGACGACGACGAGTCTGACGATGCTGACGACGAGTCTGATGATGCTGACGACGACGACGAGTCTGACGATGCTGACGACGACGAGTCTGATGACGACGACGACGATTCTGATGGTATTGACGTTGGAGATTGGGTTGGAATCGAGATTGATGGTGAAGAATTCTTTGGTGAAATTATTGAATTCGATGATGAAGAGAATACAGTCACTATTGAAACAGAAGATGAAGAGGAAGTAACTGGCGACCAAGATGACATGTTCCTCGATGACGAGGATGAAGACGACGAGTGATTATATGACCGACCAACTTGATGCTCTTGTTGGTAAGGAGTCATGTCCTGTGTGCGGTACTATTTCTGACAAAGGTACGATTCGGTGCCCCGAATGTGGAACTTTTCACTCTGGTGCACACCTAGAGGAACGTGCGGCTCCAACACCGGAAGAACGGAACCGTTCGAGAAATATTGATCCAGTAGATTACTCAATTAACCCAGGTTCAGCTATTGCCGATGAAGAGTTTGAAGGAGATGAAAGTTCAGTAAAGGATTGGAGCGGTGGTTCAACCGATTTCTCATTTGTGGATGAAAACCCTGTCACGATCAAGGAACAAAATATTCCCGAATCTGAAGAAGTAGTAAAAGATTGATTTAATGCTAAACGTTAATTAAAAGCGTAATAATCTAAAATCATAGCTGTAAATGCTAGGTGGGCTCGGCCAGAATTGAACTGGCGATCTTTGCCATGTCAAGGCAACGTCATAACCCCTAGACCACGAGCCCTAGCAACTTGGCCACTGTGATGGCATATATATCCGAATCGGTAAACGATATCAAGATACAATCTTTGAAATTTTACCAGTGCACCCTTCTTGCGAACAAACGCCTCCGCATCTGGTGCGACCGTTACTCATTACAATCATTTTCCCATCCTTGATTGGACCATAGGTCTTGCACTTCAAACAAAATCCGCTAACTTCAGACATGAGCAACAAAAGTCCCTACAGATTCGCTCTAATGAATCCTATGATTGCAAAGTCAAAGAATTTGATTTTTTTAGCAAAAACCCCCCTCTTCAAAGGGGTAAATTCTATTTCTTTGAAAAAAACTACTCTAATCAGACTACTGCGAGGCATTAGACACATGCTTGTGAAAAACCGTGTCGCATAATGTATGTTATGCGACAACTAGGGGCTCTCCAAATCTATGTTTTCAGAGTTCAATGCGAAAATACCCACTAGAGGTGGCCCTCCAAGTAAGGATTCGATTCCACCATCCCTCGAATCGAGCTCTTCTGAAACTCTTTTGGCACTTCTTCGCCAAGAATCTTCATCATCATATATCGCCTGTAGCAGAAACATAGGTTGGCCATCAATCGATCTCGAAACCCAGGCTCGAACGCAGCCTTCTGTCCGCCGGCGCATTTCTTGCCTTGCTTCAAGCATCCTCTCTAGTCTAACATCAACACCCTTGCGTGCTGAGCATACAACCGTTTCAAGCCAATAGGTATTTTTTGATTTCATACTAATCCTCTTCTAATTAGACATTAATGAAAAATCAATTCTCCTTCTAAGATTGTTAAAGCGAATGGAGAATGACCGGGTTGCAAACACCAAGCTTGCCAGTGTGGCCCATCAATAATATTGAGATTTGCAATACCACCTTCCCTGATCTGCCCATGAACCAACCCTGAGGGGTGTGGGGTGGTTAATGCTGAATTTCTAGTACATGCTGCTAGAGCAGTAATTGGTGATATATCATTGCGCTGGACTAATATTGATGCGAGGAAGGGGAGACTGAGTGTGCGACAATTTGGATTGAAGTCTGATGCGAATGACCATGCCCAATTATGTTCTAAACAATGAGAAAATGGAGGATAATCATCACCCATTGCATAGGGCGTACCCGGTAAGAATCCAGTATTCACTTCCGAATCATGCATCGCTGCTCTCGAATCATCATTCGTGTAGTGAGCATGGTCAGCAGTTACTACTTTCAGTTCAGATGCGAGTTCCCCTCCACCTCCATCTACGAACTCATCGATGTGCATTCTTAGGTCAAGTCCACCTTTGCGGCTAGCCTTCAGAATATCTTCACTTTGTTCTAATGAAAACCATCCCGGTTCACAAAAAATATCGGCACTACGGGCAATGCCTTGTTCGATTACTGCAGGGAGTTGTTCAGACAAAATCTCCTCTGCATAAGAATCGATACTACCTCCAATAGGGGAAGCATGAGCTCCCATCCATGTCAAGTCAAGTGAAGGTAAACGCTCAACTGCGCTCAAGCCTTCTGCAATCTCAAGTAAACGTAATTCTGATTCGGTATCTAAACCATATCCCGATTTCGCCTCAAGATGTGTAGTTCCATTGCGTAAAGATTCTCGCATCCTTTCGATTCCATGGTGGGCTAATTCCGATTTTGTGGCCCCGCGCGTTGGCGCCACAGTAGCGCCAATTCCACCACCCAATTCGCTGATTTGGGAATAGGTCAAGCCCTGTTGTTTCCATGAAACCTCACGGCTTCTATCGCCGGTCCAGAGTAAGTGTGTATGTGAATCAACGAGCCCAGGGATTACGGCTTTTCCCTCCAAATCCAATACCTCGGCTTGCGTGTATTCTTCCTGCAATTCTTTGGAGGGCGCTATTTTTATGATTGTGTGATCTTCAATTAATATTCCAAGACCAGGCTCAGCAACATACTGACTTTCATCAATAATTTTTCCAACAATCGGACCTTCACCAGCAAGGTGAACCAGGGGCCCGACATTGGTTAGAAGTCGCTGCATATGTCACAGGGAGTATGGAACCGTTAGATAGTATATCCGACAGCCAGATGACATGGCTGATGGTTGGATACTCGGTATTGAATCCACTGCACATACACTTTCATTCGGGTTAGTAGATGCCACCGGTAGCCCTCGACCCTCATGCACCGACACATTGCGCCCTACCGAAGGTGGTATCCATCCACGCGAGGCTGCCGACCATCATGTGGAGGTTTCTTCACATCTATTGAAAAAATTGCTTGCTGATAATAATTTAAAACCGTCTGAGATTGGTGCAGTTTCTTATTCACAAGGCCCGGGAATGGGCGCGTGCTTGCGAACCGGTGCGGCAGCAGCTAGGTCCATTTCTACTTACTTAGGAGTCCCTTTAGTCGGGGTAAACCACTGTGTAGCCCATATTGAAATCGGACGGGAACAATGTGGTTGCAAGGACCCAATTTTACTCTATGTTAGTGGTGGTAATACCCAGGTCATTGCCAGATTAGATGGTCGGTACCGAGTTCTTGGCGAGACATTAGACATAGGAATAGGGAATATGCTGGATAAGTTTGCTAGAAACCATGGCATCCCTTTTCCAGGTGGGCCTGTAATCGAAAAGCATGCTCTTGAATGGCTGGAAAATAATCCAAACTCCTCATTACAGGGTTTGGAATTACCCTATGCGGTTCACGGGATGGATCTTGCATTCTCCGGACTAATGAGTGCTGCTAACAAACTTGTAAGTGAAGGAAAGCCATTTGCCGCTGTGTGTTGGAGTTTGCAAGAACACGCATTCGCTGCATGCGTTGAGGTTGCAGAGCGCGCATTAGCGCATACTGGAAAGGCCGAGATTCTACTTGGTGGCGGTGTGGCATGCAACCAAAGATTACGTGATATGTCAGCACTAATGTGTGAGGAAAGAATGGCTGAAAGTTTCTGCCCGCCACGAATGTACTGCATCGATAATGGAACAATGATTGCTCGGCTTGGTTGGCTAGAAATTGGATATGGGCGTACCACAACCTTGGCAAGTTCTGGAATCGACCAAGAAATGCGAACTGACCAAACACCTGTTGTGTGGCCCTAAATAGGATGCCAAGGGTTATGAGAGGCCGATAAGCCGCAACAATATGAACGGGCGAAGGCGCAAGGATGAGCCATTCAATCCTTTTGCACCAAATGCAAGCCAGAAAGCTCGTGACCGCAAGGAGCGAAACCCCCGTCCTGCACAGCGCCCACGCACTACTGAGGCAACTAAGCCTTCAGCAGATTTAGCCGCTAAACAGAAGGCTGCTATGGAGGCACTGCGCCTGCGAAAAGAGGCAGAAGAGAAGAAAAAGCTGAAACCTGCTGAAAAACCTCCAACGCACAAGCCATCTCCACAACCCAAACCTGCTCCCACAGCAGCAATCAAAAAACCTGATAGTAGAGAGGATAGACTAGCCTCACTACGAGCAAAGTCTGCTGCTACTGCTAAATTTGCTAAAGAGGCACAAGATGCTAAAAATCTAGGGGCCACCGAGGAAATTGTTTCCACAGAAGTCTCAGAAATTGAAGTTGTCGCGGATGTAGTGACACCAGAAATCGTAGAATCAAATGTGACCGAGGTTCAGCAGGCTGTTGCTATTGGTTCAGCCAATGTCTTCAAGACCATTACAACTGAAATTAAACTTAAGGAAACAAGAAACAAAAGGCGTCGCCATGGAGATAAGAAAGGAGGCGGACGCCAACCTCAATCACGTAAATTAGATAGAAGAAAATATCTCGAGTACAAGTACATCGCGAGGGACCTTCTTGATAATGAAGCAATTAGTGAGGAACACCGATCTAATATCTTGGGACAAATTTGGGCTAAAGGTGAACGCATTGGTGTTGCAGATGCTATTGAGTTCATCAGCCAAAAGGAAGCGGAACTGATTATCCCAAGCGATGTTGCAGATGAATTCAGAAAGATAGTGAAAAGATATACAACAAAGAGATGATTAAGATGTCAACAATTGAAGATAACAAAGTAGTGAGCGTACACTATACTGGTACTCTACCAGATAGTGGAGAAATTTTCGATTCTAGTGAAGGTAGAGATCCTCTAACCTTCCTTGTGGGTCACAAGCAGATGATACCGGGATTCGAAAGAGAATTAATGGGTTCTAAAGTTGGAGATAAAGTAGAATTTACCTTAACTTCTGATGACGCATATGGTGAATATAACCCCGATGCGATCCAGCAAGTTCCTAAAGAAATGTTTGGAGAAATCACTCCAGAAGTCGGAATGACTCTAGAAAGTGACATGGGACCATTCAGAGTTACTATTGTAGAAGATGAAAATGTAACTGTAGATTTTAATCATGCATTAGCTGGTAAGTCATTAACATTCAATGTTGAAATTGTTGAGATGAGGGATGCTTCAGAAGAAGAAATCACCCATGGACATGCTCATGGACCCGGCGGGCATCACCACTGATGGAGACTACATAGATGGAAGGCCAGCGGAGGAATGACTGGCGGACACTCGGTGGAATCGAGGTTCCCAAAATAGCAGGTCCTGATGAATCAGGCAAACCTCCTTACACCCGTGGAATTCATGATACAATGTATCGTTCACGATTGTGGACAATGCGTCAATATGCAGGATTTAGTAGTGCTGAGGCTACCAATGAACGATTCAAACTTCTTCTCGAAAGAGGGCAGAAAGGATTGTCGGTTGCTTTTGACTTACCAACTCAATTAGGCCTCGATGCGGATGATGAAATGAGTGAAGGCGAAGTTGGCAGAGTCGGAGTTTCAATATCATGTCTTGACGATATGCGCATTCTACTTTCCGAAATACCACTAGACAAGGTTTCAACATCAATGACCATAAATGCACCTGCAATGATTTTGCTCGCCATGTATGTGGCAGTTGCAGAGGAAAATGGTGTTAGTCAATCACAGGTCCGAGGTACTATCCAAAATGATATTTTGAAAGAGTATATCGCCCGTGGGACACATATATTCCCCCCCGAATCTTCAATGAGATTGATAACAGATATTTTCGAGCATTGCGCTACTGAAATTCCGGCATGGAATACGATTTCCATTTCAGGATATCATATCCGTGAGGCTGGTTCCACAGCAGTACAGGAAGTGGCATTCACTATTGCAAATGCCCTTGCATATGTGGAAGCAGCCATCAAAAAAGGATTGGACATCGATACATTTGGCCCAAGAATATCGTTTTTCTTTAATTGCCATAATGACTTTTTTGAAGAGGCAAGTAAATTTAGAGCCGCAAGAAAACTTTGGTATGATTTGATTACTGAAAGATACTCACCAAAAAATCCTAAGAGTGCGATGCTTAGATTCCATACCCAGGTTGCTGGTGTTTCATTAACTGCACAACAACCATTGAATAATATTTCAAGAGTTACGATTCAAGCTCTAGCCGCAGTATGTGGAGGTACGCAAAGTCTCCACACTAATTCATATGACGAAGCACTTGGATTGCCAACTGAAGAAAGTGCGACAGTCGCATTAAGAACACAACAAATTATTGCAGAAGAGAGCGGGGCTGCTAGCGTTGTCGACCCACTTGGGGGCTCGCATCTTGTCGAAATGCTAACAACAGAGATCTATGATGCCGCTAGGGCTAAGATTACTGAGATTGAAGAGATGGGTGGCGCACTGAAAGCTATCGAAGCAGGATTCCAGCAACGTGAAATCCATGAAGCTGCTTGGAATCATTTAATGCAAGTCGAATCTGGGGATAGAAAAATTGTTGGTGTTAACCATGGCGTTCTAGAAGAAGAAAAGATGCCACCCGTTCTGAAACCAGATTCTGAATTAGGCTCAAGGCAGCGTAAGAAATTGAGTGCACTTAGGAGTGCACGTGATTCTGAATCAGTAGAACTAGCATTACAAAATATTAGAGAAGGCGCTGCTGGTGATTCAAATTTATTCCCACTCGTTATTGCTGCACTGAAGCAAGATTGTACCCTCGGCGAAATTGTTTCAGCAATGAAAGATGTTTTTGGAACATGGATGGCACCCAGTGGATTTTAGGTGAAAAAATGAAAATATATCTTGACCATATTGGTATTGCGTGTAATTCTCTAGAGAATGCATCACATTTCTGGAGATTGATTGGTCTACATGAAGGTGAAGATGAAATCGTTGCTGAGCAGGGTGTAACGACACGGTTTTTTGCTACAAGCGAAGATGATTCACATACCCCTATGGTTGAACTTCTTGAACCAATAGCAGAAGATACACCTATTGGGAAATTCTTGTCAAAACGTGGCCCAGGTGTTCAGCAAGTATGTTTCAGAGTAGAAAACTTGGATGCAATGATTCAGTATCTCGTAACCAATGGAATACAAATGATTGATACAGAGCCAAGAACTGGAGCAAATAATTCACTAATAGCATTCGTTCACCCAAAAAGTACAGGTGGGGTTCTCGTTGAACTCACTCAACGATAATTGAATACAAAGCACTGATAGGTAACTTCGGGTTACATGAAATGATGCGAACCTGTCTAGACCGATTACTAGCACAGCCCATGTTGACTGGCCCAATGGCCCATGATGAATATACCTTCATAGCGGCCAGGCTTGAGCAGTGTCGACACGACAACATCATTTCGAATGATGCATATCTCGACGCAGGAGTAATACAAGGGGCACTGGGAATGATTGCCAATCATATCGATATGGGAGTTCCACAAAAGGAAATCCACTTGCTACTACGACAGCAAATAGATAGAGCTGAAAGACTTGAACAAAAGCATCCAGGCTTGGACAATGCTGTTGAATCAGGACGATGACAGAGTGTCATGAGCGGACCGCTTCTGACACTCGATGGAGTCGCGAAAAGTTTTGGAGAAGTTGATGCTCTTACCCGTGTAGATTTAGAGATAAATCCTGGGCAAGTAATCGGTCTTGTTGGTGGCAACGGAGCAGGCAAAACAACTCTATTGCGGTTGATGGCTGGAGTGATGGAGCCGTCTAGTGGAACAATCTTATTTGGAGACAAGCAGGTCTCTACAATGCGTAAAAAATTAGGCGTTGTACCCGAGTCAACTGGCCTTTATTCAAGACTAACTGCTTGGGAAAACATTCGATATCATTCTCGAATGTATGGTATTTCTGATGATGTTGCATGGGACCGTGTCTCACATTTTGCAGAACGACTTGACATTACCGATTCACTCTCACGCCACACCAAAGGTTTCAGCCGTGGTATGCGACAAAAAACCGCTTTACTTCGCGCACTAGCACATGGGCCTGATATTTTGTTACTAGACGAACCTACTGCTGGACTTGATGTTACTAGTGCTCGAACTGTAAGAACCTTGGTTGGACAACTAAGGGATGAGGGGGGGACTGTGATTTACAGTACACACCATTTAGCAGAGGCTCAACAAGTGTGTGATCGCATAATTATCGTGCATAATGGTACAATTCGAGCAGATGGTTCACCATCAGTTCTGCTTGAGCTAACTGGTGAGAGTTCACTTGAGGATGCGTATGTATCACTTACATCCGATAAAGCTAGATTGCGCAACGAAGACAATGAAAAGGAAGGAAAGATTTCCAAATGGTGGCGACGATTCTTGACGGGCAGAACCCCAGAGTTACGTGAGGTGTCAGAAGATGAGTAATTCGTGGAGATTTGTTACCACCATTGCTAAAAAAGAGATTATTGAGTTTGTCAGGGATTGGAGAACTCTTCTGGCATTAATTGTAATACCTCTACTTATTTTCCCAGCGTTATTCATTGCATTGCCACTTCTGTTAGAATCAGAAGCCGCTGAATTAGATGCCTTAGAATTAGAAATTGTTTGGCAAGGCGCAATCAACGAAGATTTACAATTGGCTTTTAATGAATCACAACTGGCGGTTAGTTATGAACAATTACCAACCGAAATAAGTAACCTTTCAGACTTAGGAACAGACATTGATAGACTCAGAGAACAGGATACAAATGCGATTTTTAGGCTAGTGCAAAATGATTCTGAGTGGGATTTTGCAATATTGCATCTATCGACTAGCGAAGCATCTACAGAAGCAAAATCAAGGATATTACTTGCGATATACTCGTGGGAAAGTGACGTTATCAATGGTACATTAGTGGAGGCCGGACTAGATCCAGAGAGCACTCTAGACCCAGTGAAGTGGGATGGTGAAGTATCAAGTTCTGATGCGGCAACAAAAGGTGAACAGGCAGGACTAGTGCTGTCGCTCTTCATTCCTATGGTAATCGCAATTTGGACGGCTTCAAGTGCCATACAACCGTCAATTGACATGACTGCTGGTGAAAGAGAGCGAGGAACTCTTGAAGCGTTACTGTGCCTTCCCTGCTCAAGAATGCAACTACTGGCTGGCAAATGGTTAGCTGTTGCTACAATAACTAGTACTGGTGTAGTTTTACAAATTAGTGGGTTATTATTTGCTATAACCTTCCTTGCATCTACATCCATAATTGGAATACCTACTATATCTGCTAGCAGTGCATTACTTTTGATAAGTGCAGTTGCCATTTTTGCGATTATGGTAGTGGCCTTTGAACTTGCAATTGCAATGAAAGCGCATAGTGTCAAAGAGGCAGGATCGTTATTAGGACCGGCGATATTGTTCATAATATTCCCCGCTTTATTTACTCAAGTAATCAATCTTGATGGAATCGAATCATGGTGGTTTGCCATTCCTCTGGTTAACATACTGCTGGCAATGCGAGAGTTATTGCTGGATAGAGTAATCATTGAACATGTACTGGTCTGGCTATTATCAAGCATATTCTATGCTGGGCTTGCAGCATGGTACGCTGCCAAACAATTCAAGCGCGAAGATTTAGTTGCTTCTATATCATAAGCAGTATTCCCTAGATAATACTCTAGTAATAGCATACGAATATTCATATGCTAATTACTGCACGCCTAAACATGCCTAAGGTTAGTTTGGATATGCCTGCCCAGTTGCTAGAAGATCTGCGTACGCATGTCGGCGATGATGGAAAATTTGTTTCGGTTGCAGATGCAATTCGCACTGCATGCAGGAAAATGCTTGATCAATTGGATGTAATTGATGCTCGCCATGGGCGCCTGGGGGAATTAGAATGACGACTAGAGAAGAGGCAATGAATGCCGTTAAGGTGCTGTTAGAGTATATTGAGGGCTCTACTGGAAGAGAAGGATTGCTAGATACGCCTACTAGAGTCGTAAATTCTTTTGATGAAATTTATGCTGGATACAATATGGATGCAAAGGAGGTTCTTTCATCAACTTTCAATGGTGAAGGCTATGATGGTATTGTTCTACTGCGCGATATTGAATTCCATTCGACATGTGAACATCACTTGCAGCCGTTCCGTGGAAGGGCACATGTGGCATACATTCCAACAGACAGAATTGTTGGGATTAGCAAATTAGCGCGAATTGTTGAATTACATGCAAGGCGTTTACAAAACCAAGAGAGAATTACCAAAGGTGTTGCAGATGACCTTGAACAGCATCTAAACCCACTTGGAGCGGCTGTAATAATTGAAGCAGCCCATGGTTGTATGCAATGTAGGGGTATCTCAAAGCAAAATGCAGTTATGACTACCAGTGCAATGCGTGGAGCATTCTTTGGAATCAGTGAAGCTAGAACTGAATTGATGCAATTAATCCAAAGCCGGCCACTATCAAACTGAGGCGATATTATGGCATCATACCCGATAGTAGAAATTTTCCATTCCGTACAGGGTGAAGCATTTCATTCAGGTACACCGCATGTATTCATTAGATTTGGAAATTGTAATCTTATGTGTGAATGGTGCGATACTGATTTTCTGAAATTTGTAGAAATGGAACTTGTGGACATCGTTTCGCAAGTTCTCAAATTTAATTGTAATCGGGTCATATTTACCGGTGGTGAGCCATGTCTTCAAGATTTGACGACCATTGGTAAGGCTCTGAAGGAGCACGGAATACACTTGTCGATTGAAACAAATGGTACAATGACCGTCCCTGAAATTATTGACTGGGTTTGCGTTTCTCCTAAAGACCAAGTTTACCCTAATGTGTCCATCAAGCAGCGTATTGGTGACGAATTGAAAGTTGTTTATTGCGGTCAAGACCTCTCGATGTATGATGACTTGAAGAAGGGTTTCACGCACCATTTTATCCAACCCTGCTATATCGAAAGTGATTCGATCGAGAAAAATGGACGCAATTTTGCCCAGGTTGAAAATTTGGTTAAATCTACTACTGGATGGCGACTTTCACTACAAACTCACAAATGGATGGGTGTTGACTAATGCGGGCAGTGATGGCACTTAGTGGTGGAATGGATTCAACAGGCTTGCTAATTCGTTTGCTTGCAGACGGATACAATGTTAGTTGTATTTCATATGAGTATGGCCAAAAACACAATATCGAATTGGCTAGGGCAAAGTCAAATATTGAGTATTTGATGAAAAATGGAATAGAGGTTGAGCACCATATTGTGGATATTTCGTCCGCAATGGGCTTATTTCATTCCGCACTAACGAGTCCTGACATTGAAGTTCCGCAAGGACACTATGAAGAAGAGCAAATGAAAGCAACCGTTGTTCCTAACCGAAATGCAATATTCGCTTCAATAGTATACGGATATGCTCTATCTGTAGCTCTAAGGGAAGAAACTGACGTTGTAATCGCACTAGGGGTACATTCGGGAGATCACGCAATATATCCAGACTGCCGTCCCGAATTTTATGAATCACTTTCTGATGCCTTTGCCATTGGAAACTGGGATAGTGAGAAAGTTTCATTTCATCTACCCTATATCGATGGAGACAAGGAATCAATCCTACGGGATGCATTGGTAGCCTGTCAAAAAAATAATCTCGACTTCGACACTGTTTTTGCAAACACAATTACCTCTTACAACCCCGACAGTGACGGGAACTCTAGTGGAACGAGTGGTGCCGATGTTGAACGGATCCTCGCTTTCCATGCAATAGGAAGAAAAGACCCTATCGCTTATGTCACTTCATGGGAACATGTCCTGAATGCCGCACTTAAGTCACAATTACGCTACCAAGTAATGAAAGAAAATGGTACTGAGCGAGCATATTCGGGCGAGTATGACAAACATTTTGAGAGTGGGGAATACAAATGCGCAGACTGTGGAAGAAAACTATTTTCTTCAAGCGATAAATTTGATTCAGGTTGTGGCTGGCCAGCATTTAGTTCCGAAATTCCAGATGCAGAAATTTTGCAACTTAAGGACACTAGTTTTGGAATGACTAGAATCGAAGTCCGGTGTTCTCATTGTGATTCACATTTAGGACACTTATTCCATGAAAGTACAGGGCCTAGATACTGTATAAATTCAATCTGTCTAGAATTTGAAGGTGAATAAAATGGTTACAATAATCCGAAGATACGTAGAAACTGATACTGGACACCGTGTTCCAAATCATAAATCTAAATGCAGACATATGCATGGACATCGTTACCGCTTTGAAGCTGAAATTGAAGGTGATGTCGTAGATGTCGAAGGTGTTTCAGAGCAAGGTATGCTTATTGATTTCTCAGATGTTTCTCAAATTCTAAATGAATATATCCATGACATCATTGACCATGCCTTTGTGGTTTATGATAAAGATGAAGTCCTACTTGAAATGTTCAAATTACTCCCCCCAGGACATAGAATCGTAAAAGTACCCTTTATCCCAACTGCTGAAAATCTGGCAAAGTGGGCCTTTGAGCAAGTTTCCCCGCACATAAAAACAGCATATGGTAACAAATTGCGCCTAACTGCAATGCATGTTAGGGAGACTCCGAAGTCGTGGGCTTGTTGGAAGGAGTAACTCGCTTTCTCCTTTTGCGCATCCAATCATCATCACCATTGACTTTTTGTAATGCAGTAGTTGCTTGCACCAGAGATCCAATCATCCTCTCGGCCTCAGAATCAATAGGAAGACCTCTCATGACCACACGGTCGTAAACATCACCAATTAATTCCTTTTTTTCGCTGTCTAGGGAATGAGCAAACTCATTTATTGCTTGCTTCAAAATCTGACGGATTTTTGGTGTCATCGCACGTTTCTTTTCAACGCCAATTATGGAAGTTCCATGAAGAATTCTGTCTCGGTGTAACTCGTATACACAATGGCCAACAGCCTGTGAAAGATTTGCTATCGGGTAACCCTCCCATGTGGGAAGCGTTAACAAAATATCACACATCTCCAATTCGTCAGTTGAAAGTCCCATGCCCTCTTCACCAAATACCAAAGCAACATTACCTTCCAGAGTTCTTATGCGTTCAGCAAATTCCCAAGGCAAAACAAAATGACGTTTGAGTACTTTCGAACCAATTTCTCTTTTCCCGCTTGTACCAACAACCAGTGATGCGTTTGAAATTGCATCACTTAATGATGAAAACACCTTGGCATTTTGAAGGATATGACCCGAATGTTTAGCACGGTTACGTGCTTCTTCATCATCGACAGCACATTGTGGGTTGACCAAGGATAGTCGCGTAAAACCATGGTTGAGCATTGCACGGCAAACCGCACCCAAATTACCAGGGTGGGTGATTCCCACTAAGACAATGTCTAGTTGGTAATTTGATTTGGGCAGAGGTACATCGAGTCTATCTCCCATTTACATGACCTCCGCAATCCAGCGTGGGTCACATGGAGCGTACAGGAAAAATACCGCTTCTTCGTCATTTTCTCGGTCTGGCATTACAATCGAATGCTTGCGGAAATTATGGTTAGAGCGTAGATGCTCTAGAAGGATTAGCAATTCTTCTTTGCTACCGTGGAGACTGACTGGAGTTCGGTCCCAGGCGACTCTAATCGCCATCAACAAACCTCAGTCGGTTCGACGCTGGCGGTACCTAGTGACGTATCCAGCAATCCAGTTTCGTAACTTCTTTGAATCAACATCAGTTAATTCGTCAACTACTTTTTTGTTATGATCGAAATCATTTGTGAATTTCTCACCGTGCTCTTCGCATAGAATAATTGCACGCAGCTTGATAAATGTTGGACGAATATTTCCCATTTTCACTCCTCCATTAATTTTACTTCAATTGGTATGTCTGGCTCGTCGTGACGAGTGATTTGAAGGCGTATTTTGCGAGGGGGGTTTTCAATACCGCGTTCCCAGATTTTTTCATTGACTGCAGGATCAATCCAAACTTCTTCATCTTCAGTGACCTTCAGATGCTTAACTACCTGGTTCTTGATAATTTGAACTGCTCTAGGTGCTCTCTTGTACCTAGTAATGTTCCATGCATTCCTTAAAGGAACTACTAATTCGCTAACTGCTCCACGTGCCATTCATAATCACCTCTGTAATTTACTGCGTCTCCAATGGTGACGCTTTGGATGAGAAACGGTATTACGCGCGGTCTTGAGCATGACCCAAACAGGTACACGTCGGTTTTGTTTACCCACCTTCATTAGGCGGATTTTCTTTGCGGCCGGCTTATTACGTGACATCATTTTCACCTCAGATTCTACGGATGCTTGTCTCTCGGCGGCCTTCTGAAAGTCCAGCGAGGATTCGCTTGAGTTGTTGGTCATTGACTGGAGTTGAAATACGCTGTTCATTTGCAAGTGTAGCAAGATGGGTTTTAACTCTAGTTGTTAATTCAGGATTAACCAAATTGAGGCTCGCTAAACGAGAGCGGGCTTCGGGAGTAAGAATTGTTTTCATCGACTTATCGAGTTCTGCGACTGCAGAAGCTTGAGTTTGCTGTTCGATTTCAGCATCAGCCTGGGCTGCAGCTTGCTCTTCCAACTGACTTTGAATCTGAGCCATACGCTGAGCACGTAGATTGGCCAATTCATCATCAGCGGCGAGAGTCATAGTAGCCACATCCATCCCATCCAGTTTCAGTACTTTGCTAGACCTGGATATGCTGCCTCGGCCTGCCCACGGATCGAGTGGGCGACTTCATCCAGAACCTTGTGACCCGCAGGAGTAAGGACTCTTCCAGGGTACAACTTTTGGTCACCAGAGACTGACTGAACTGTCTTGCTAGACTTCATTTCAATCAATCCAGCCTCAGTCATCTGCTGAAGGGCTGTGCGAATAATGTGGCGGCTACCCATTGCTGGAGTATGTGGATGTGCACCGTTGTCTTTCTTCCCACCATATGCCTGGGCCAACGAATTTACTCCGATTGGACCTTCACGGGCAACTTTTCGAAGAATTGCTGCGCAACGCAGTTCCCACCAATTCGACTGAGATGGAGGGCGTTCACGGTGGATTCCAGTTTTCACATAAGCAGCCCACTCAGGACGTGAAATACCATCCATGTCGGACAACTTATCAGCAAGAGCTGGATTCAATAGGTCAGCAGGGACATCGTAAAACGTCGTCATCGTAGCACCAAGCAAACTGCCGACCTAACTCCCCTATATCAAAGGCACTGTTACAGCACCCTTCAGCATCACTTCAGAAGAGGGTACTGCGGGGCTAGTTCAGCAGGGTTCATGAAGGGCTCCCTTCTGGCCGTAATCATGCGTAAGGCATTGGCCCAAAATCCGAATCTTTTACGCACCCTAATGGGGATGGGGTTAACCCTGATTTTTTTGCTTGCCTATGCAGTATATGGAGCAACGATTGATACTGAGTACTTCATTTATAAATCTGAATCCAATGAAACCCAAGTTAGTCTTGATACGCCAGAACACTATTTTGATGAAGATTCAAACAGTACAACTTGGACTTGGGATGCAGCCATGAATGGTGTGAATTTGACTTGGATAAATGTTACTGCAAGTTCACTTTCTGAGGGTGCGACGCTATCAGTGTCAAATGCAGCGGGAATCTATAGCCACCCCGATTTGGGTGATGTGACTGCGGAAGAATTTTCATGCATGGTTTCCTGTGTTCAAAAGAACCTCCATACAGTGGTTTCGGAAGATGGAAATGCCGAGATTATTTCCCTTACAGATCCTAACCCTGCCCTCCGGGGCACCGGTACTGTTTATGCAGATTCGATTGGTGAAGCACGGGATAAGGCAAAGGGATTAATCGAAACAGAATTTGAGCCAGCAGTTGTTCGAATTACAGTAACTGAAAATGGAAACCGAACTGTTAGTCCATCCATAAAAGTAGATCAGGTTAATGAAAATCTTTCAGAGATTAAACCATTTGAAATCGATACCGCAACTGAATTTGTATGGGCATTAGCCGCAGTTATTGGATGCTTTAGTTTGGTATTGATTCCATCTTTTACTGTTTACTTCGCAGCAAGAGCCAAGCAAAAGAAAGTTGAGATGCGGCTTGAAGCAGCGAAAGATGCTCTCGAGGAAAGTTAGTTTGAAGCGAAGGTGTCATATTGCTTGAAAATCTGTCAATGTACGGGGCCCATGCGGAGAATCATATCCATTCTGCTAATCGCGTTGTTGATGCCAACACTTTTTCCCATATCCAGTGCAACGAATGGTCGTGCTGTAAATATCGACTTAGATGTAGGAGATATTTCAATTTCATACCCTGATTCCGTCAACCAAAGTTTGTACAAAATGTTTTCTTCAAACTATCCAATTACTGGATTCAACAAGCCTGCAAACCTCTATGTTACCGATGGTGTGGTTGGAGTAGAGATGAATATTAATGTCATAATTGAGAATATTGGTACAGTTCAGTCGGGATTTGTTGATGTTGGGGTTCTAGTTTTGCATAATGAATATACGCGCTTCGAATTGCTAAATACCACCAAGGCGATTAGCCCAATTGCAGGTTCATCATCCTCATCAGTCGATGTTTTATGGACCCCATACTATGCGGGAAATCATACATTACAAATTATTGTTTCAAATACAAATGGCGATGATGATTCATCTAACAATCAACAGTCGCGACACATGACTGTAGCCTACCTCTACGACAACTGCATAGATATGTCACAATGGACAAGTACCGGCGAATGGAGTGTCAATTCTGATGCATATATATCTCAATCAAATTCATTCCATGTTGGTAATGGTCAACTTTCAACTTACTCTAATTCACTGACTTCGACTTTAACCAGCCCTAGTTTCAATGTCGCTGATGACATTAATGGTCACAATGATGCAATTGGCTATTCATTCTTCTACACCGGCGGGGGTGGAAGTGGAGACCAAATGAAGGGTTATATCAAAGATGAAACTGGGAACTGGGATGAAACTTTCACTATGCAAAATGTGGTTGACAATAATTTCCAAGATGGAATAAATTGGCAAACATTTTCCGCATCATATAATGGTCGTAATTCACCTGTAATTCCGGTTGACAATTCCCATTTCCATGCAACAACACAAATACAGTTTACTTTCACTTCTGATGCAAGTTCTTCAGATATTGGATACTGGATTGATGACATAGTGATAATCTATGACCAGGCTGCTAGGAAAAGTGAATATCAGGTGAGTTTGGCGGGCGTAAATGCTCTTGGGGGTTTGCCCGGAGATTGGTCAACGACCCGGCTTGAAGTGACAAATGACGGGAATATATCTGCTCGCTACACCCCTGTCGCAAGTGGAGTTCCGGTAGGATGGACACATTATTTCTCAAACCCTAATGGAGCAAGTATTGGAACATCTGGACTTGAATTACTGCCTGGTGAATCCAGACAATTTGATCTACGGGTTTTGGTAGACGAAAATGCAAGTCAGGGCAATCTACCAGTTACAGTGAATGTAACTTCAAACCTATATCCCGATGTTGAGCATGGTGTCCAAACCGTACTGAAGGTTCTCCCAGACCGTTTACCGGATGTAATAGTTCCCGAAGATGCACCTCGATGCAGCCCTGGAACAAGTTGTAGTTTTTCTGTTGAATTACAAAATATTGGCGAGGCTACCGATGTATTTTCATTAACCCTAGCCGATAAAAATATACCAACAGGTTGGAGTATTTCTTTAGCATGGAATCAATCAACTGATGTGCTTGTTAGGGTCGATACTCCGCGGGAGATTTGGATGACTGCAAACATCCCCGAGGGAGTAGAGCCTGATGTTACTGGTGAAGTGTGGCTAACTGCCACAAGTACAAATGATTCGAGACGGAGCGATGTTGAAGCTATCGAGGTAGCTGCTGCGATGATTAGTAATGCTGAGATTGATGCTGAATCTACTAATCAGGAGATCGAATATATTGATGCTGGTCTTTCGACTGACATCACATTCCGCATTTGGAACAATGCCAGCAGAATAGATATTTTTAGACCACAAATAGGTTTCACAGATATTACAGGATGGAATGTAGAATTGCTACATTCACCAGATTTAGCAATCTCGCCAGGTTCTTCATCAGCATACACAGTAAGAGTATCTGCTCCACTAACCGCCCAAGCAAATGACAATGGTCCTACTATCTACCCAATGGCTCTTTCACTTAGATCTGGAGAAACAATCACTGGAGATGAATGGCAAGGCCTGCGCGTCAACTCGCTGTACGACCTTAAAATCGAGTTACTTGAAACACCTACAACCCTTACCCCGGGGGTTCCAATTCGCATTGGAGCAAAAGTAACAAATGACGGCAATGGACCCGCAGTTGCGGTTGTTGATTTACCGTGGTCTCCTGATTCTTGGGAGTGGTGGGCAATTATAGAGGGTGTCAATGTAACTGAGGGGATTCCTCTCTCGGTATCCTATGACCTGGATAATATCAAAATCGTCGACATATGGCTACTATTGCCCTCACTTGAAGCACCGGGAGAATTTCATGAAATTACTATTTCAGTCACGCCAGAAGGAGGCACTGATGTTAACTCAAGTGATAATTCGGTGATGTTTGAGGCAAGTACAGAAACTGTTCGACAACCCAAATTAGAGGGATATGCTGGTGAAAGTGTCGTAGAAACTAACTCAACTTTTTCATTCAATGCGACTGCATGGAACATTGGCAACGCAGCCGACACGACAATACGTGCACGTCTTGTAATTCAGACATCGACATCTACTGAGGAAGTTATTGGATTTATATCAACAGAAAATGGATTGTCAAAGGGTGCTGGCGAATGGATTAATCTTAACCTCGGGGCAACTGAATCTGTTCACTTAATTGCTGATATCATAATCTCACCTGACTGTGACCTCAACACGATTATTTCTGCCACCATCGAACTGGAAGGAGGGGCTGACGAACTTGGCCGTCCAATTTCAAAGACAATTTCAGCAGCAATAATGGTCGGAGAAAGAAGGCACGTATTACTTAGTGAAATTTCCATACCCGAAAATGAAATTGCAACAAACTCAGTTCACCTTTTGTGGATTAATTTAACCTCGACCTCAACCCAAGATGAAATATTCGATATTGAGGCCACCATTCCAAGTGGGTGGGGAATGATTTGTGATGGAAGTACAATACACATTGATTCTACCAGAATCGAAATGGACCAAGGCCATTTGACAGCACAAACACACAACATGAGATGTGAAATTATCAGAGAGTCCGGGGATTATTCCGGTGAGATTTTAGTGATGATTAACGGGAGTGATAATCGAACGAATTTCCAAATCAAAGAGAGCGTTTCATGGGCGAAGCCTGTCTTAGAGGACAGCCTATTTTCCACCACTACAATTGTTTCTGGCACGGGTGGTATTTTCATGCTAGTGATTTTGACCATCTTCCTAAGAAAGAAATCGAGGAGTGATGATTTCGATGAGTATGAAGAAGAGGAAATCCATGAACCTGTTGCTGGCCCACCTGCAACCGCTTTTGAGGGGCCACCGGTTACAACACAAGTAGAGGATAACCTAGTTACAGAGTACCAAGCCCAATTAGATGAATATAACCGTAAAATGGCAGAGTACGAAGCATGGCAGGCTGCGCAAGGTTCACAGGTAGTCGAGGGTTCGACTGGCCATGAGTGAACTGCCTGCAATATGGTTTGGTCTGCTCAGCTTAGTCGCAATATTTGGTGTTTTAACATGGATTTTAGACAACTTCACCAACAAAGTTGAACTCAAGAAAATAACTGCGATATCTGGTATAATTTCGATGCTTGCACTGCTATATATTACATTTACAACTGAGGGACTGTAATGATTGAAGGGGATTGGTCATACTTTATACCAGTGAAATTACCTGTCGAATGGGAATACAAAGGAGAGCCAGGTATCCACCCGGAAATCCATGGGATTACGGGCCGTAATGTCGTATTACTAATTGAAAAAAGATTTACCCGAATTGAAAATATATTCGCACGATTATTACGTGCCCCCAAAGTTGTCCGTCGGCCAATGCACTACACGCAATCAATGCTTTGGGAACTTATGAATGGTGATAGGAACTTCAAAGAAATTTGTGAGATAATGGCATCACTATACCACGAAGAAGTTTCACCGGTTGAGGATAGGATGAAATCATACCTTGAGGTTTTTGTAAGACTCAATGTAGCAACGGTTCTCAAGCATCGGGAAGAAGAGTAAGAATCTCTTCAGGTGGCCTACCAATCACTGCTTTCCCATCATTAACCAGTATAGGGCGCTGAAGAACTTTGGAGTTTGATTCCAGTAATTTTCGTAAATCAGTTTTGCTGTTGAGATTGAATTCGCAATCTGGATCAAGATCATTTGCCCTGATTACCCCCTCAAGTTGGACCAGTATCTCAAGGTCTTCTTGCGAAACTCCCTTTTCCAAATATCGATACTCTTCAAATTCAATATTCCGTAGTTCTAGTAATGCAAGCGCCTGTCGCGATTTCGAGCATCGGGGGTTATGGTACAAGCGCATAATTGGCCCAGAGGTTAGAGGTTATTCACAATGGCGCCCATACGAGACGAAAACCAATTGCATCACTACGTTTGTCGGCAGCGGAGAGCCCCTTCGCAGCGGAAGTAGTCGACTCTGATTCCATTAACCATGAACCCCCTTTTGTAATTCTCTTGAGTTCAACTTCACTCGAGGTCCACTCAGAAACATTGCCATGGCAATCATGAAGCCCCCACGCATTTGCCTTTTTTTGGCCGACCTCTCTTGTAGATGCGCCGGAATTACCAGCATGCCAAGCAACTTCATCTAATTCAGAATCTCTACTGGAATGAAACCACCGTGTTTCAGTTCCTGCCCTACAGGCAAATTCCCATTCATCTGCTGTTGGAAGGCGCCACAATCCCGACAAACCCATTTTATCATCAGTGTCAATTTCATTTAACTTTTCAATAAATTTTTGACAGTCGAGCCAACTAACACTTTCGATAGGGCGGAGACCAGCTGACCAACCGTCCTGGAATTTTGCCGGATTGTTACCCATTAGGGTCGTCCATTCTACCTGAGTAACCGGTCTTGCCCCAATAAAAAAAGGCTCAGTAATAGTTAGAACGCCTACAATACCTGGCTCAATTAGGACAAATGTACCGCCGTTTTCATTGCTAAATGTAGGTCGCACAACAACAACGACACACAGGAGTCGTATCAAATAAGCGGGAGCGTGAACGGACAATCCTTATCCCATATGGAGGAGCCAACGAACACGGTGACCTCCATGTCCGAGGATGAAATGACGAATTCAACCGATGCTGCGGCTGAAATTACAGACGCAATGATGTCCTCACTAGCCGATGTAGTAAAGACTACAATTACACCTTCAATCGTTGAAGAAACAATAGAAACTGAAACGCCAGTGATAGAAAATACCTCGGAAGATACAGTCGCTGAGAATCAAGACTCAACCGTCGCCGATTTGATTTCTGAAGGCGAAGCAGCACACCGTTCAGCCGACCATCAGTCCGCTCTTAAAATATTCAATAAGGCTATAGCTTTGGACCCTTCTAATTCTATGGCATGGTTCAATCGAGGTGTCCTTTTAGAAGCCGAACAAGATCCACGCGGCGCAAGACAATCTTTCGTAATATGTCTTGACTTGGACCCAAACCATGGACCTGCGCTCGCAAATTTGGCAGTGCTGCTTGATAGGCTCGGCGAAAATGATGGCGCTGTTGAAATTGCTCACCGCGCTTTGCAGTATTTCCCAGGTCATCCGCACCTTGTGAATATAATGAATAGCAACAAGGCAGCAGGTGGCGTGTTGCACACCACACCGCAAGTAATGCCCCATACTCAAGAAAAATTAGTAGACCAAAATGTTTCATTAACTAGAGACCAAGGCGGAAATGATTCCTTGAACCACGAAGGTTCACTGGCTGAAGTTGAAACTGTGTTAGAGGAATCTATTGAAGCGATGATGGTACAAGAACCAGAAACTCCTATCGAAGAAGCGATTGAGGAAGAAGCCATTGATGTTGACAATCTATGCTCTCAAGCAACTGAACTCCTCATTAACGGTGATGCAAAAGGCGCACTTGCCATACTTAAGGAGCACCTTCACGGTGTAGCAGCGCAGCATTTTGAATCTTGGAAGGTAGCAGCAGGCGCAATGGCTGCAAGTGGCTATGATGACCACGCAATTGGAGCATATACACATGCAATTGGACTAGACCAGACTAACGCTAAATGCTTCTTCAACCTTGGCGCATTACACGAAAGGAAAGAGAATTATGAAGCCGCTGGAAAATGCTTTGCTAGTGCCATTGATATTGACCCATCATACGCAAAAGCAGCTTTGCGGTTGGCCAATATCTCACAAAAAAGTGGAGATATTGAGAACCTTCTAAAATCACGCAGGGCACTTATTGACCAACAAGATGGAAAGGAAACCTTAGCTCTTCTATTGGTTGAATTGGCCGAGGGTGAGGCAAAGATTCTTGAGAATACGGCTGGCTTGCCTCCTACAATTCCAGAGGGGCCTGCACTTGCAGCAGAGGCTGTGAGTTTATGCCAGCCAAATTCGGAACTTATGGGAAGAGCACTGTCTGCTTCAGGCAACCACACAGATGCGGTTAAGTGCTGGAAATCAATGATTCAGCAAGATAAAAACAATCCCATTTTATGGACTGGCCTGGCACGCTCTCTTGAAGCAGCAGGCGATCTTACTACCGCACAACGTTGCCACGAAAAGGCTAGCCTCCTCGCAAATCCTGCGCCTGCTACGGAAGACCCACTTGATGCTTTTAGCGAAGTAGAACCGGTATCTGCCACACCTGTACAGGTAATACAAGATGAACCTGAATCTAATTTATCCGACGGAGAGAAACCCTTCGTACAGGACCCTCCTCAGAATGAAAGCGTAAATGACGCTCCTCAGCAGGTGTCTTTGCCAGAACTTTCAGCTAGACCAGAACCAGAAGTAGAGGCTCCCGAATCTCGACCTGAGGTTGACCTTGCAGCTGCTGCCCTTGAGGCCGCATCTCGAATGGAAGTGAGTACCGGTATTGACTCTAGTTCAAACGCTATTGCAAACCATGACATCGAGTGGTACAACAAAGGTGTCGGGTTGATTGAAGATAAAAAGTACAAGGAAGCACTATCTTGTTTCGACCGAGCACTTCCATCTTTTGCTGACAATGATGAAATGGTAATCCGAATCTTAAATGGTAGAGGTAATGCGCTATACTACCTCGAAGACTACCCGAAATGTGTAGAATCTTACCACAAAGCAATGGTGATCAATCCTGGCGGAGTTCAGGGTAAAACCCTGTACAATATGGGGACAGCCTATGCGGAAATGCAACGGTTTGGAGATGCCATAAAGTGTTTTGAACAGGCAATGCCAAGAGGTCTAGATAAAGACCAACAGAATCTTGCAAAGGAACAAATCCGACGTTGTAATATTTTATTAAAAGAGCAACAAAGAAAGATGGCTTGATAAAATGCTTACCGATTCTAGTGGCGAGATTATTGACCGGTTGATTGAAGGTGGTTTAGATGAAAAGTTTGCGAAAATTGTCTTGGCTCTTTGTGGTAAGCCACCCCTAAAGGCAAGTGATATTGGTAAACTTGTTTCAATTTCCCGAATGGATGCGTACAATAGCCTTCGTAAGTTGCAAGAAATGGGGCTTGTAATGGCAACTCTTGACAAGCCAATGCGATTTACAGGCATTCCTGTTGCTGATGTTTTCAAACAGATGATCAAACGCGAAGAAGCAAATGTTCGTCGGCTTCAACAGCATTTGGATGAACTAAGCAATAACGCCACTGTAATTCAATCTGATTTCTCCGGTCCGGCCGCTGAAGCATTGTTTACCGTTGTTAAAGACCGACATAATATCTATGCGACAATAGAAAATATGCTACAAGAAGCAGAAGATAATGTTTGGATGTTAATGTCTAAATGGGGTATTCTACACCTCATGCGTTCCGGAATATTAGAATCACTAACCGAAGCCCTAGAACGCGGTGTTGAAATCAGACTAGTTGCCAATTTTGATTCCAAAACAATCAGATTTTATGACCAATTAGACAAGAGAATCGAGGTTCGACACCAAGATAACCAGTCTCAAATGGGAGTGTATGTCGATGATGAAGTGGGCATCCAAATTGTTCATTCAGAATCTAACCCTACTGGACGTGGGAAAGAAGATGCGGCTCTATTGATTGAATCAAAAGATTACATGATGGCTCAAATCGAATTACTAAAAGTTCAGTGGGGGGAAGGTGTAGCATATGATTCCGCTCGCGCAAGGTTAGTTGATGGAATGATTACGGAACCATTACGTCTAACTATAGGAGAGGGTTCATTCTACCAACGCCTTCGTGGCCTGATAAGTGATGAAGAGGGCATGGGATTCACAAATGCAATAATCCGTAGACCTGATGAGCCACTCACGATGGGTATTTCAGCCGCTTCTCTAGGAGAACTTGGCGTAAATATGAATGAAATTCTACGAAGCGTCGGGCAAAGAATTGGTCGGGAGTTAGCTCTTGAACTAAGAGATGAAGTTGATGACGGAGATTTCTGGAAAAAACTCAAAATCCAGTGGGCAAACCTTGGCATGGGCGAACTTGTTATTGACAATATACCTCCAACTATTGTAACTGTCAAGGGCTCGAAAAGTTGTGATAATAACCCTCAACTTGGTACTATATTGTGCCATATGGATGAGGGGGTTTTGGAAGGCATACTAATGGAACGTCATGGGTTTGAGGCTACTGCATCCGAGCGCCTGTGCACTTCAAAAGGACAAGACCATTGTTTATTCGAAATATCAATTCAAAATACAATTGAGCACACAGGTTGATATGAGTCCACCATTTCACATTGTCATGGACTGCAACACATGTGAGACTGCCCCCTCTGTTGTCATTAACAAACCCGAGGTCGTTGAAGTCGTTTTAACAATCACTGAGAAGGCAAAGGAAATGCTTTCTTCCGCATTTGGAGATGATAGGTCACATGCACTATTGGTTGGTGTGTTGTCAGGCGGATGTTCAGGCTACATGTATGATTTACAAATAGTGGAATCGACAGAGCAGGATTGTCAAGAAATTAATCTTGATGGTTTTCGTGTTTTAGTTCCAAATGCAACTTCGCACCTCCTTGATGGTATCGAGATTGATTATGTCGATCGGATGATGGGCGGCGGTTTCAAAATCAATAACCCAAATGCCGAAAGTTCGTGTGGTTGCGGTGAATCATTCGCTTGAGTGCTGATTGTAATGGGTGTCGTAAAACTCGACTACTATGTTCTAGTTTTACGCGGTAAAGATTCGATTTCATTGGTCAACGGACTATCGACTAACAAAGTAGACGGAACGTGTACTACTGTTTTTACCACCCAAACTGCAAAAATTATCGATATGGTTGATGTGGTTGTGTCTGAAGGTTTTGTTGCCCTTATTGGGCACAACCTGTACAAGGATAATCTAGTTCAGCACATCAATAGAAAAATACTTGCACAAGATGTCACAATATCAGATGTTTCTTCTGCCAATCAAGTATATCTCGCTACAAGTGAAATCGCGGTTCCAGGTAATGTTACGATCTGTGAAACTTTTCGGGGTTGGATTATTGTGGCTCCAATAAATACTGAACTTGAAGTAACGATGACAGAAATGGAATTTGAGAACTATCGTGTCGAAAATATGATTCCAATTCAGGGAAAGGAGATAACGCCTTCAAACCATCCACTCGCATGTGGATTGGGCCATCTAGTTCATGAGGCAAAAGGATGCTACATAGGCCAGGAAATTCTTGCGCGTATGCGAAGTCGTGGGAAGCAGGGTAAGCAATTAGTACGTGTTTCAAACCCGGTTGATGATGCAACATCAATTGGAATATCTCACTCATTAGCAATACGTCTGGTAAAATGACCTGAGGCAAATCTCTAGCAATAATTTCTACTAAACAAACCTCTTGGCTTACCATAGTAAAGTGGCCAATGATGAGAGAATTTGTTTGCATTACAAAAATGTGACCGCAGATGATATTCGTTGGACATTTCTGCACGGCGCATTCCAATAACTGGGAATCATTGATAGAATGAGCATGACTCATTGCAAATATGACATGGTTATCTTGGCTGGCAAAAGGTTTGTTTAGTGGTGCAATCGTTGTTGCAGCTAGTGAAATTGCCAAAAAATCAACAATTTATGGAGCAATATTAATTTCAATACCGTTCATGAGCATAATGTCCTTGATATTGTTATACAACGATACGAAGGATGTTGAGAAGGTCGCCGATTATGCAGAGGGGATTCTTTGGCTGGTGATTCCATCTCTACTTCTGTTTTTGATTATTCCAATACTGTTACGGCGTAATTGGAGTTTTGAAGCAGCAATGGCACTCGGATTAATTGTGACCATTACGGCCTACCTAATCAGCACATATCTTGCGATTAATTATGGTCAGACAACAAACTGATGGCCTGTTTAGGTGCTCAGTGATAGGCCTCTATCCAATTAGTAACCAAGTATCTCTTTCAGTTGACCCTTGTAAAAGTTAGCGGAGCCTTGAAGCGATTCAAGTTCGTCTGCACTTAGATCTAGTTCGAAAATCTTCTCAACGCCGTTTGCACCAATAATACAAGGTACACCGATGTAAACATCTTCCAAACCGTATTGTCCCGTTAGGTGACACGAAGCAGGGATAACTCTTCGGCGGTCATTTAGCACGGCCTCTGCCATAATTGCAGCAGCAGAACCTGGCGCATAGAATGCTGAACCCCTTTCGAGTAACTTGACTATTTCTCCGCCCCCACCTGCTGTGCGGGCACTAATAGCTTCAATGCGGTCTTCCGACATCAGTTGAGTGATTGGTATTCCACCAACTGTAGTGTAACGAGGAAGAGGAACCATTGTATCGCCATGCCCGCCTAGAACCATTGGAGAAACATCTTCTTCGGCACAATTCAATTCTAATGCAATAAAGTGAGCCATACGAGCACTGTCAAGAACACCTGCTTGACCAATTACGCGATTAAGCGGGAATCCAGTTACTTTCTGCATGTGATAGGTCATCAAATCTAGTGGATTTGTAACCATAATGATGATTGCATCTGGGGCATGCTCTCTAATTCCAGTTCCAACTTGCTGGACAATTTCTGCATTCTTCCCAATCAAGTCCTCGCGGGTCATTCCTGGTTTTCGAGGGAAACCACTGGTTACAACGATAACATCACTACCGGCGATGTCTTCGTAACTGGCAGTACCAGTTATTGTTCCGTCATAGTTCAAAACGTTACTATTTTGGCTCATATCCAGTGCCTTACCCTTGGCAAATCCTTCAAAAATGTCGAGCAATACAATATCGGCTACTTTCATTTGTGCAAGTACAAATGCACAAGTTGCTCCAACATTTCCGGCTCCAATTACTGCTATCTTTCTACGTCCGGTTGCCATATTGACCACTCCGATATGACGCCCCAGACATAGGACCTCCATAAGCATAGGCGGTGTTGTTACGAACACCGATTTGGCCGAACTCAACCGAGTCGTTCAAGAACCGGATATAGGTGGGGCCAATCAGCGAGTGCGCGCAGGTGCAATCGCGAGGTGAAAACATGAAAATTGGAGTCCTTATGGAACCCGTGGAAGAAACACGTGTTGCAATAGTGCCGGGTAGCATGAAAAAATTGATTAAATCAGGATTTGAGGTTCTTGTTGAAAGTGGATCGGGAGAGGCTGCAAATTACTTAGATTCCGACTATACTAATGCGGGTGCAACTATTTGTGATCGTGACACTGCTTTATCATGTGAAATCATTATAGCAATCCGTATTCCAGAGGTAAAAGAACTATCCAAAGGCCAAATAGTGGCCTGTGTTGCTGATCCTTTCCGTCACCCCAAAAAAGTACAGGCTTGCATAGATGGTGGGATTACTCTGATGAGTATGGATATGATTCCAAGAAGGCTGTCGCGTGCACAATCTATGGATGTGAACTCTAGCCAGGACAATTTAGCGGGATACAAATCGGTACTGTTAGGTGCCTCACATGTACCTCGTGGAATTCCAATGATGACTACATCAGCAGGGACTATAAGGCCAGCAAAGGTTGTCATTATGGGCTCTGGTGTTGCCGGTTTGCAGGCTATTGCTACTGCGAAACGTCTCGGCGCAGTTGTTTATGCATCCGATGTTCGTAAATCGGCCGCAGAACAAATCGAATCTGTTGGTGGTCGCTTTATTGAAGTCGATGGAATGGATGATTTCGAAGATGAGGCAGGGTATGCTAAACCGCTGACTCCAGAATTTATTCAGAAGGTAAATGACACTGTTTGTGAAGTTGCTAGTGATGCAGATATCATTGTAACGACTGCAAGAATTTTTGGAAGGCCTGCGCCGATTACTGTGCCAGCTTCAGCAATTGAAAATTTCAAATCAGGTGCAGTTGTTGTTGACATGAATGCTGATGTTGGCGGAAATTGTGAACTAACAAAACCAGGGGAAGTATTCACTACCGATAATGGAGTCATTATTGTTGGAACTTCTAATCTACCCGGTACGCTTGCAAATTCGGCATCAATGCTATATTCAAATAACTTGACTACTTTCATTACCAGTTTAGTTGACAAAGAAATTGGTTTCCAGATTTCTGAAACCGATGATATTCTAGTTGGTGCTCCAGAAGGTAGTGATTTCTATGTATCTGGAATGGGAGGAGTTCTTATCTGTAAAGATGGGGAACTTCATCCAAAGCAAACTCGGCTAGGAGGTGCTCTTTGATGACTCCTGAATTATTAATTGGCTCAATTACTCTTTTCGTACTATCAATTTTCCTTGGTGTCGAATTAATCACCAAGGTACCCGCCATGCTACACACTCCTTTGATGAGCGGTGCAAATGCAATTTCTGGAATCAGTGTAGTTGGCGCACTCCTCGGTGCAAATGTGGCATATGAGGGAGGAGATACTGTTGTTTCTGGAATCCTAGCCTTCGTTGCACTAGTACTTGCTATGATCAATGTAGTAGGTGGATTTGCTGTAACAAACCGCATGCTGAATATGATTGCTGGAAAGAAGAGGAGGGCTTGAAATGTTGAGTGATTGGGTTTCTTTTGGATATCTTATTTCTGCTATTCTTTTCGTTATGGGGCTTAAGAAATTAGGTCATCCTCGAACTGCTCCTAAAGGCAATCAGTACGGAATGATGGGGATGGCAGTTGCTGTTCTTACTACTGTTATTGATATGAATTATTTACCAGATGGTATTGTTGGATGGACAATTATTGGCTCAGGTCTCATAATTGGTTCACTCATTGGATATATCATGGCAGTCAAAGTCGAGATGACTGGAATGCCTGAATTAGTAGCACTGTTCAATGGATTTGGTGGAGCGGCCTCAGCACTTGTTGCCCTTTCCGAAACATGGAAGTGGATCGAGACAACATCTCCAGAATCTGGACTTGCTACTACTGTCGCAGTCATTGCCGCTGGTCTCTCAGCCCTTGTTGGTTGGATGACACTAACCGGTTCACTTCTTGCAATGTACAAATTGAAAGGTGGCATCGAGGTCTTTGGAAAGTGGATTCGAACTCCTACATGGGGTCCAACTTGGCTCAACCCAGTCAAGGGACTGTTATTCATCAGTGTACTTGCACTGATTTATCTTTCAATTGAAGACCCGACAAATACTGATTATATTTGGGCGATTATTGCAATTTCATGTTTGCTTGGAATTATACTAGTTCTGCCAATAGGTGGAGCAGATATGCCTGTTGTCGTAAGTCTTCTTAATTCACTTTCAGGTATTGCTGCAGCATTCACTGGTTTCATCATCAACAACAGCGTTTTGATTGTTGCTGGAAGCCTTGTCGGGGCATCTGGTCTAATATTGACTGTAATTATGTGTAAAGCAATGAACCGGCAATTAATTGATGTATTGTTCAAATCCTTTGGGGGAAGCGAAAAGCAAGAACTCACTCGTACTAAAGCAGGTACTGATGCTGAAGAAGTTGCAATGATGGCCGATGGTGCACAGAAGATAATCATCGTCCCAGGATACGGAATGGCTGTAAGTCAATGTCAGCACCAAGTAAAGGAATTTGCAGACCTCATGGCAGACAAGTTTGGCACAGAAATAAAGTATGCAATTCACCCAGTTGCAGGGCGTATGCCTGGCCACATGAATGTCCTACTTGCTGAGGCAAATGTGCCATATGAGCAATTGATCGAGATGGATGAAATTAATCCGGAATTCCCTGAATGTGATATGGCGATTGTAATTGGTGCAAACGATACTTGTAACCCGGCAGCACGAACAGGTGAAGGTCCGCTTGCTGGAATGCCAATTATCGATGCGGACCAAGCTAATACTGTGGTAATTATCAAGCGAAGTCTATCGGTTGGCTATGCAGGAGTTGACAACGATTTGTTCTATGAAGATAAGACAATGATGCTGTTTGGCGATGGTAAGGCAATGATGACACAGTTAAACAGTGCAATCAAGGAATTGTGAACTGAACTATCTAATCACGCCCCTTAAGGGGCGGTAGAAGTGACAATGTTCAATAGGCATCCACAGGTGGGCCAAGATAATGTCCCGTAGGTTCTCTGTCCTGCTGGTTGCGACTCTGGCTATTCTGCTGGCTGCTCCGGCCTTTGGAAACTCACAAGGACCACCTTGGATAAAGGATGGAGGTGACAGAATTGTCCCGGAGGATGGATGTACTTGTCATGGCGCAGGCGGTTCGCCATCAACTGAACTAATTCTTTCAATTTCTGGCGTTCCCCGTGCCTACGAAGTCGGTGAAACATATGACCTGACAATTAGCCTAGTGCATTCATCTAACTCGATTGGTGGATTCATGATTTGGGATTATGGTGCAGGCGTATTTACCGTTGTTGATGGAACAAAAGAAGTTGCAGATTCCGGTGGCGCACTTTCTCAAAGTACACCTGCCAATGATTGGGTTATTCCATGGGTTGCACCGTCAGAAGATGTTGGAGATATTCACTTTTCTTTAGCCGGCAATGCTGTTGATGGAAGCGGGTTGCCAGATGCTGGCGACCATTGGACCACTCTCTCATTCACCGTCAGTGCACCAGGTACTGCGACTCTTGACGAAGACCCGAGTCTCAGAACAATTAGTGTTGGAGATTATGAGTCATTATTCGGTCAAAAGAGCGATGAGCAACTTGAGGCAGAGCATCAGGCAGAACTAGCAAGTGGGTATTTGGAACAAGGAAACCTCTACTTTTGGACAACCCTTTCCATTCTTATTATTGCAGCAATTCTGCAAGGAGAATTCTATGAGCGCAGATTTGGTGGAGGTCCACCTCATCTCGATATGCGTCTGGCTCTGCCACAAGGCATCCGCCGAGGTGTTCTTTCACTTGGCCTAGCAATTGGTCTTGGTTGGGCTGTTGATACCGAACTACCTTGGGGCTACACACTTCTGATTGCAATGTGTACACTTTGGGCTATTTTCGGAGTTTACAGGACTGTTGTCCAAGTACGTGCGGAAAAGAAGTCGACTGATTTGGTCTGATTATTATGAATGATTTGCACCTGTCTAGCGACGACAGGCGCCCCGTTCAATCTCACCTCGATGAGTTCACACGTCGATTGACTACAGTCATAATTTTGGTAATAATTTTGACCGGGATATGGTCACTTTCAATTGATGAATTACTACACTACGCAATGTTGCAATTAGATCCATGTGCCGATGCTTGCATCAATATATTCTCGCCAGATGAATGGGCGGGTACTCGATGGCTGAGTGCCACATTACTCGGCCTACTAACTGCGGCACCATTTGCAATGGTACAGGCGTACTCATTTGCCCGCTCAGGCCTCCTTCCTAGTGAAAGAAGAGCATTTGTTGTGTGGATGGTTATTATGGGGGGACTGGCTTTTGGTTCACTTGTGTTTACTACTACGATATTCTTGCCCTGGCTGTATTCCTATGGGCACTCTTTCAATGATGTCAATGGCCTAGTAGGGCGCTATGATGCGGCTGAGATTCTCAGAATTTCAATTTCGATATCATGGGCGATTATTTTGGTTCTTGCTGCAATGAGTGTAGTGATGGTTGCTGGAATGTCAAAATTACTTTGGGAGGGTAATGCTAGTTGGTGGAGATTGAGGATTCATGGTATGATGCTGATGTTGTTGTGGTTAGTTATTCCATCTGGTCTCCCAGGACTTCTTGTCGCATTGACATGCTTTGCTTCAGGTTTGGTTGAACTAGTTGGGTGGAGGTTTTTCAGGGCCAGTATGCCTGTTGCACATGGACTACTAGACTTGCTAGATGAAGACGGTGGAACGCATCGTGTGCTTTATGTTGATTGTTCATGTTTTGGAACATCTCCAAGAATTGAACCACTGAAAGGAATGGGCATGGTTTCGTACAAATCGATATGTCGAAGCCCTATTGAACAGGATCATTTACTCGATGTAACAAATAGATTCCAGGCTACTAAGTTAGTATTTTCAGGTTGTATGATAGATTCATTTCCTGCATCCTACATCGATTCACTACGATTTTTGGGTTGTGAGACTGAAAGCTTGGACATCGCACATTTGTCAGCGGCTAGAACAGATAACGAAACAATTGACCTAGCATTAGCAATGTCCTCATTAGTCGACCCTTGGAGTGAAAAAATAATGGTTGCTAGATCTCTTCTAATTATAGAGAATTCTAATGTAACTGAGATAATCTATGGTGAAGAAATACCATTCGGACTAAACTTGCAACCCCGGCAAGCCTGGATTACTAGCCCGAAAGATTCGCTACTTGCAGAAATCAAAAAACTGGGCATATTGTTGACTCACAATAGCAATTGATTCATACCGGTTAACAAGCCGAATAATACTGATGCGACCAGTCATAGGTTGGCCAATTGCCATTGTACTATCACTTCTCACAGTTAGTGCATACCTAAATGGTGAAGCGCTAAATGACTGGGTGGAAGAACACGCTATCACGATTGATAAATCGGAAGAAGGACCCTTAGTAGGAGTATCTGAAAACGAGAGATGGTTTGTGGTTTTGATTGATTTTCCCGACCAAGTAGAGGTAGAGAATTGTAATCAACAGCGTGCATCTAATCTGATTGACACCGCTGCTCTAAATTACTTAAACCAAGGCATAGCACCTGATTCAACACTTACTATTGACTACCATGAACGAATAGTTACTACTGATTATGCAATGGGAGATTATGGGCATGATGTCAATGGCGAGAAAGATGTTGGGAGGAAAGGAGTTAACCCCCACACTTTGGCCCAAGAAGTTGTCTTAGAAGTAAAAGATGAAGTTTCTTGGGACAGGTACGACCTCAACAACGATGGCTGGGTTGATCGGTTTCTGATTCTCCACTGTATTAAACCGCAGGAAGACGGTGGAGGTTCATCCTCACGTATTTGGTCACACTTTTCATCGATTGAAGAAATTGTTGAGTTGCCAGATGATATACAAATCTCCCACTATACAATCGCCAGCCAGTATTCATCCAATAACTTTGGAACTGTTATGCATGAAATGTACCATCAGTTAGGTGCAGCTGACTTGTATCCAGTGCATGATGCCACCGTAAATCAAGCCTGGAAGGGTGTTGGGAAATGGGACATAATGGCTAGTGGGAATTGGAATGGAAATGGTGTTTGGCCGGCTCTCCCTACAAGCCCTAGTATCGAGTTAATTGGTGGTGAACGTCATCAAGAGATCGAATTAAAATGGCTGCAAAACACAAGTTGTAGTGGCCCAACTTACACATTTACTGGTTTGTCAGAGGGTGGAACTGCCTTGAAAATTCCAATTGGAACTGAAGAATATGTTTGGATTGAATACCGCAGTGATTACGGATATGATTCTCATTTACCAGGAAACGGAATACTGGTTCTTCAACAGGATTTAGGGTCGGGTGATTTAGCAGATAACTTGGTCAATTCACATCCAGAAAGGGCGTGGCTAAAGGTTATCGAAGCCGATGGTGAACAGAATATGGTTGCTGGAACCAGCGAAGGTGAAGCAAGTGATTTATTTAATGACGGGGGAAGTTTTGGTTCCGAAGGTGTATTAATTAGAAACCGAGATGGAATACTTGTTGATTGGGTCGCCAACATTACGGTTGAAAATGGAACTCCTAGTGTCGAATTTTCATCACCCGGCTGTGGCCATGGAAGTGATGTTGATATGCCAGATTATGGTTCTGTACTAACCCCCACCGATAGTATAGAACTCATAGCAGACTGCCCCGGTATAATTTATGACCTTGATAGTAGTGATGGTAGAAATATAGTAGTTGAAGACAGTCAAATAAAGTTCTCAGCCGTTGGTGTAATTGGGGTCGTTGGTCTGATAACGGGGACCATTACTTGTGATTTCGGAACACCGATTGATGTACGGCATGAATTCGAAATTTTCGGAAACATTCCTCTGGAGTCTGAGTATAAATCAACAATACCAGTTACCGATTCATCAATTGTAAATATACCAGTGGAACTGATTGGAAATGAATCTCAGATTTGGCTAGTAGGTGTTGACGGACCCCTTGCAAGAATTGCATCTACTGAAGTTAATCAAAAATTGACGAAAGGTTCGGATATCACTCTAGAGATTAGCCCGTCAGGTTTGCTATCCAATGGAATGATTGTCAAAGGTGAAATAATTTTAGCATCTGAATCCGGGCATAGATACACCATTCAAATTGAATTAGTTGCAAATGATATGGAAGAATCTGCATTTGAAGAGTGGACGAGACCTGCAAAATTAATTCCCGTAGCTCTGGCACTTTCTACGCTATGGGTCGTTCTTGGTATTCGCTCATCTACCGGGAAGGTGGCGCCTGATGAGCAAGAAATTCCAGTCATCTCTGGGGAGAGCAACGACCCAGCCTTTGTTGACCCCTTCGGCGAGGCGTACTGAAAGACAAATGCCCTCCCAGTTGGATGGAGCATCCATCTCCATCTGCATCAACCAAGGTGCGTGGTCAACATCTACTGGAGTGGAATAAACTCTCCATCTGCACCCAAATTTGAATCCAGGCCGCATCAATAGGCCACGTGAATTTAATTCACCAAACAACTCAGTAACAGGATTTTGGACCCCGTTTATCCAATTTAATTCATCATCACGCAGGAAACGTCGAGAAAGATGTTCGACTCCAAGTAAGGGGTGACTTTCACTTGTTGCCGGCTGTAAATCACCTTTCGGGTCAATTAATGACAAACGGTACATCGTGACGTCCATTTCATCGTCTACTATGGCTAATTCTGCCATCATGCCTTCATGTTCTAGGTCCTTTGCCCAAGAAAGTAAATCATCCATATCAAGATGTTCTCTTGCCCTCGCCCAGCGAATTGCAGCAACGGGACCACCCATGCTAGGGTGGCTCTCTCTTGACCAACGCAACCAACGTCCATCCAGCGGAACCACCTTTTCACCAGCATTGCGTACAACATCAAATGCTACTGCCTTATGGGCAAAGTTTGGATCTTCTGCCAGTCGTTCATCCACCCATCCTTCGGGAAGCGGGACATGTCTGTGCCAATGACAGAACATTACTTCCTCTGCAGTTAATAAAATCCCGCCGTCAATCGGTTTGCCAAGAGCAGACTTCTGATAAAGTCGATTGGAAATAGGTTCAGGAATAAACCAACCATCATCGCGCTGTTCGGGGGGCTGATTCAATTTTGTTGGAGACCCTTCTTCAGATAGCCCCAGTGGACGCTTGGGACGCTCCCTTGGTCTCGAACGGCGGCCGCCTCCCATGTTAGTGCGATACAGTGACCAGTCTTATGTGCCTCCCCTCTCCTCAAGTGTTGAGGGAGAAGAATGGTGGATGGCTACCTCGGCACAATGACGACCGAAGAGCGTACCCTCGTACACCTATATGACAATCCTCTACCGGAAGGCCATTGGGAAGCTCCTGATGCGGTTACCCAGGCAGGTATTTCAGCAGCAGTACACGTTCAAAGGAAGCATGTCCCGCGTACACTTAAGCGCCTTGAAAAGCGGTCTGAATTGATCACTGGCCAACGCCATGTACCTGGTGCAAAGCAACGTAGGCGAGTGTATGGGTTGACACCTGAGGGTAAATCTAGAGCTGGTGCACTTCGCGACAAAATTCTCGCACAGTGTGTAATCCGGAATGGGGAAAAAGTTGTAATGGCTGATTTAAGGGGTGGTGGGCAATTAACTCTTGATCTGCTGTCCCATATTGATGAAGGTATGGTGTACCATGAATCTGCAGTCGTATCACCAATTTCAAACCCCGAAGGTACCGCATCACTTGATGCTCAGGCCGGAGAGAATCTCGTGCGAAGAATGCTAGCACGTGCTTGGGAAGATGGTAAAATTACAACCGATGAACAGCAATTAATTTCTGAGGTTGTGGATTTTATTGGGATGCATCCCGACAGAGTACGTCGGCTATCAGATGAAGCACGACGATTACAAAATGCACCGCCTCCTGAAGAAGTATACAGAGATATGCTACAACAGGCAATGGTTGATGGAGAGATACTGGGAGATGAGAAAGCACTCTTGGCGACTATGAGGGAAGCCTTTGGCATAGATTTGGAAACCCACCATAAATTACTAGCGGAAGCGATTGCAGACCCGGTATTGGACACGGCCACATCGACTTACCGTGAAACACTAATTACGGCTCTTGAAGATGGTATGATAACATCTGATGAAGATGCAATGCTTGCAACTCTAAGACGTTCTTTAGACATAACAGAGACGAGGCATGCGACACTACTTGCAGAACTTCTTGACAGAGATGATTGAAAAACAAGAACCCCCGGAGTGAGTAATATGGGAATGAGCGACCTTGAGCACGAGACCCACGACAGATTAGTAAATCTACAAACACAAATCAAAAATTTGTCTGGTAATATTGTCCTTGTCGGTGATATTATGCTGGACAGATATATCCACGGATATGCAAATAATCTTAACTCACGCGCTCCGGTTCCTGTTCTCAAAGAAACACATCGCTACGAAGATGTTGGGGCGGCTGCACATGTTGCACGTGGACTAGAAAATATTGGATTAGATGCAATTCTTTTTGGAGTCGTTGGTAATGATGAACCGGGACAAAAAATTCTGGATGATTTAGAGAACGAGGACGTTGAATGTGATGGTATTGCTGTTATTGAAGACCGAACTACCACTGTCAAAACTAGACTTATTGCTGGTAGAGAGTATTTGATCTCTAGCCAGCAATTGGTTCTTCGATGGGATATTGAGGATGACACAGCAATTGATTCGGAAGCTCATTCTGCTATCATGGAGCAAGCGGTAGTTAAGATTGGAAACGCAGATGCGCTGATAATTTCAGATTATGGGCAGGGTGTAATTACCGACGAGGGTGCATCGCGCTTGATAAATGCTGCAAAGGTTGCAGGAGTTCCTGTAATCTGTGATCCTAAGTTAACAGGACTGCACCGAACAGTAGGGGCAGATTGGGTTATATTCCAAACACGTGGCCTTGACTTGATGGCAAAAAGAACTGTCAGTAGTGATTCATCAGAGGCTGCTAAAATATTAATCGAGGAAAATAGTTGGGGTAATCTAATGGTTCTTCAAGGAGAAAATGGCGTAACTGTTTACACTAAGGATGGTGATGTGATTTCTGCTCCATGTACTCTTGCAGAGCCGCGTGGTGCAATTGGAATTATTGATGCAGCAGGTGTGGCAGTTACAGCAGGTGTGAGCCTTGGACTATCTCCTGAAGATATCGCTTACCTAGCTAATGCTGCATGTGAATGTATTATGAGTGGAACCCAAAACTTCACTTTAACGAGTGATGATTTAGCCAACAGGCTTGGTGAAGTTGCTTGGAGCCTACAAATCTCTCAGAGGTGAGGTTTTGAGTTATTGGGTACGCCCTACTACTGCCGATGTTGGTATTCGGGCTTTTGGAAAGAATCGTAATGACTTACTTAGCGAGGTTACTGTTGGAATGCAGATGATACTCTTGGCTGGAAAACAAGATATCAATGCCCTAACTCGTAAAGTTGCACGCTGGGAGGCCTCACATAATGGAGATTCTGACATACTTGTTGTCAAATGGCTAGATGAAGTTCTTTATCGAGCAGAAGTTCATGGAGAATTCCTGCTCGATTGTCAGCCCATGATGCGCTCTGGCTTGATAGAATCGCAAGTTTCCTATGTTTCGAAGGATGATGTACAATTAGAAGTTGAAATTAAGGCTGTTACGACACATGAATTTGTGTTCAAAGAGGTTGGAAAGGGTGAAGTGATTTCATCAATATGGCCCGAAGTACCTTCTTTTGAAGGCCCTGGTTGGTACTGCGATATTGTTTTTGATATCTGAGAATAATGCAAATGCATCACTCTACGGCTACTGTAAACTACAATCAGAACCGCTATTTTAATGAGAATACCCTCGGTCATAGTCAAGTACTAGATTGTACGCAGCCCCGAATATGGCACAAGGAACTGTCAAGTGGTTTAACCAAACAAAAGGATTCGGATTTATTGAAATTGAAGGTGGCAAAGACCTCTTCGTTCACATCTCTGAAGTAGAAGGCGAAATAAACGACGGAGATACCGTCACTTTCGAAGTCGGCGAAGGTCCAAAAGGACCTAACGCTGTCGGCGTTAGCAAAGTCGAGTGATTACTAAAATCGATCACAACTACGCAGAAGGATTTCCTTCGGTATGTGATATTCGTAATTTATTTCATTACTACTAGTTCGTACTATATTCTGTTTTGTGTCGAATACGACACTATCGATTCTACCGTTGATTCCATGCAATGGCATGGAAGCTGAGAGGAAACCATCTGAATTGATTTGAAAGTGGGTTTCCACATCACCCGGGTATGATGCGAATACTGCATGTTTTGCAGTTATGTTCACAGTACCGTATTCCGAAAAGAACTCTTGAAAGCATAGGCAAAAGTCATGCCATGGATTGATTTTCATTTTCATCACCGATATCTACAACTGAAAAGGATTCTTTAACATCGTTAGTAAAGAGAATACCCAGTAGCAAACCAAGTGGTCCTACCATCATGCAAGTGATAAGAATCGGTAATGAAATTTGTATGGGCTTGTCAGATTCAAGCATTCTTAACCACACATAACGTCCAGCAAATGTGTCCATTACCAAGAAATGAAGCCACGCTAGCATAATCATTTGGTCTTTAGAAAACATTTCTAGAACTATTTCTGGCGTCGGCATTTGCGATCCCAATGTTAACAACACTTCCAATAAATTCGGAGCTAAAAGAATACCATAAGATACGACCAGGGGTGCAACTACGAGTCTTAAATTACCCACGTACTTCATAGTAATATCATGACGAGGGAAAAACCACATTATGAACCAAAGCGGTCCGATGAAAACTGACGAAAACCAAAACGTTACCAAA
>Ga0233427_10000741_pt1 | contig 39202 bp, 29 predicted proteins | sample SI_118_April2016_5_FD_179885 | JGI IMG/M metagenome (GOLD analysis project Ga0233427, IMG submission 179885) | Seawater microbial communities from Saanich Inlet, British Columbia, Canada - SI_118_April2016_100_MG | ecosystem: Environmental > Aquatic > Marine > Inlet | place: Canada: British...
GCAGACTTAGAGCCCATAGCCAAAATAGCCTCAACAGGTGGACCTATGAATCTAATATTGTGGGCGGAGCACTGACGACAAAACTCAGGGTTCTCCGACAGAAAACCATAACCGGGGTGTATTGCTTGGGCGCCACTATCTATCGCTGCTTGAATCAGTTTGTCGACAACCAGGTAGGATTCATTGGAGGGAGCCGGGCCAATGTATATCGCTTTATCGGCCATTTTCACATGAAGCGCAGCGCTGTCTGCATCGCTGTAAACAACCACAGTTGCTATACCCATAGCGCGTGCAGTTTTAATGATTCGGCAAGCGATTTCGCCGCGATTGGCGATCAATATCTTACTAAACATAAGCTACGTTAATCCTTTAACCAGTTCGGCTTTCTTTTTTCTAGAAAGGCGTTTAAGCCCTCTTGTCCTTGCCCACTTACACGAATGCCGGCAATGATCTCGCTGGTATGTTCAATCAAGGGTGAATCAATAGCTTTACCGCTAACCGCGAAGACTAGTTGTTTGGCTGCAGCTACGGCTTCGGGCCCATTGCTGAGTATTGCACCGACTAGTTGTTCTATCTTGTCGTCTAATAACTGCTCGTCAACAGCCTCATGAACTAAGCCTATTTGCATGGCAGTATTGGGATCAAAGCGTTCTGCGGTCATAAAATAGCGTTTTGCTTGGCGCTCGCCAATGGCGGCAATGACATAGGGGCTTATGGTTGAGGGGACTAAACCTATCTTAACTTCACTGAGGGCAAAGCTCGCCTTGGATGAAGCTACGGCTATATCACAACAACTGATGAGTCCTACTGCGCCGCCAAAGGCCGCGCCCTGCACTCTGGCAATGGTGGGAATAGGTATTTGGTGAAGGGTTTTAAGCATTGCAGCCAATGCATGTGCGTCGTTTAAGTTTTCTTGATATGAGTAACCTGCCATGCGTTTCATCCAGCTAAGATCAGCGCCAGCCGAGAAACTCTTACCCTCAGAGGTCAAGAGCATAAGTCGCACGGCAGGATTAGCCGTAATTGAGTTAAAAGCGTCGGTGAGTTGAATGATCATCTGATCATCAAAGGCATTGTGCTTGTTAGGATTGTTCAGAGTGACCTGAGCAACGCCGCGGTTATCAATTTGGGTGGTGACTTTATCCATTGCTGATTCTCGATCTATGTGACGTCTTTACTTACATTCTAAAGACACCAAACTTGGTATCCTCAATGACACGGTTATGGCTTGCTGAAATTGACAGGCCCAAGACCATGCGGGTATCCGCGGGATCAATCACACCATCATCCCAGAGTCGCGCCGAGGCATAGTAGGGGTGACCTTGATGCTCATAACTGTCAATAATCGGCTGCTTAAATGCAGCTTCATCTTCTGCACTCCACTCGTTACCATCACGCTCATGTTTATCTCTTGTGACCTGCGCCAGCACACCAGCGGCTTGTTCGCCGCCCATCACCGAAATACGAGCATTGGGCCACATGAACATAAAACGAGGGTCATAGGCGCGACCGCACATGCCGTAATTACCCGCGCCAAAAGAGCCGCCAATCAACACGGTAAACTTAGGCACATTGGCGGTAGCAACTGCGGTCACCATCTTGGCGCCATGTTTTGCAATTCCGTCGTTCTCATATTGCTTTCCAACCATAAAGCCGGTGATGTTTTGTAGAAACACCAGTGGAATCTTACGCTGAGCACAGAGCTCAATAAAGTGCGCTCCTTTCTGCGCCGATTCACCAAAGAGGATGCCATTATTGGCTACAATGCCTACCGGATAGCCAAATATTCGAGCAAAGCCACAGACTAGTGTTGTGCCGTACAGGGTTTTAAATTCATCGAAGTCAGAACCGTCAACAATCCTGGCGATAATCTCGCGCACATCGTAAGATTTGCGTGCGTCTGCAGGAACCACACCATAGATTTCTTTAGTCTCATAATCAGGTTCAACTGCCTCATTCAAATCGCCATTAACAGGCTTCGTTCGATTGAGTCTTGAGACCGCCTTGCGAACTAAATCCAGCGCGTGATGATCATTGTTGGCAAGGTGATCTACGACGCCTGAGATGCGGGAATGCACATCGGCACCCCCGAGTTCTTCGGCAGTGACTACTTCGCCAGTAGCTGCTTTTACTAGCGGTGGGCCTGCAAGAAAAATAGTGCCTTGCTCTTTGACGATAATAGATTCATCTGCCATAGCAGGAACATAAGCTCCACCAGCAGTGCAGGAGCCCATAACTGCTGCAATTTGGGGAATATTGCGCGCAGACATATTGGCCTGATTAAAAAAGATACGACCAAAATGCTCTCGGTCGGGGAATACATCATCTTGACGGGGGAGGTTGGCACCACCGGAATCAACCAGATAGACACAGGGCAAATTGTTTTCCGCCGCAATAGCTTGGGCGCGTAGATGTTTTTTCACGGTAAGCGGGTAGTAACTACCCCCTTTGACGGTGGCATCGTTGGCCACCACCATACATTCTTGCCCGCTAACACGGCCAATGCCAGTAATGATGCCCGCAGCGGGAACCTCTTCGTCATAAACGCCGTGGGCCGCCAGAGCAGACAACTCAAGAAAGGGAGAGCCTGGATCAAGCAACCCTTGGACACGCTCGCGCGGCAATAATTTACCCCGGCTAATATGCCGCTCGCGCGCCTTGGCGCCGCCACCTTGATTAATAGTGACAAGGGTGCTTTTGAGATCATCGACCTTGGCCTCCATGGCCTCTGCATTAGCCGAAAAGTCAGCACTTTTAGTATTGATTTTGGTCTTAATAATGGCCATGGGTGTCCTCTTAACTACTTTGTGAAAAAAGTTCGCGCCCAATCAGCATGCGCCTAACTTCAGATGTACCAGCGCCGATTTCATAAAGCTTGGCGTCGCGCAACAACCTACCTGCCGGATATTCATTGGTATATCCATTGCCACCCAGAGCTTGAATTGTCTGTAGTGCCATTTGTGTGGCCTTTTCCGCAGTAAATAAAATAACCGCGGCGGCATCTTTGCGTGAATCTTGGCCCATATCGCAGGACTTGGCGACAGCGTAAAGATAAGCGCGTGATGCGTTGAGGTCCGCATACATATCAGCGACTTTACCCTGCATTAACTGAAATTCACCGATGGCTTGGCCGAACTGCTTTCTCTCATGAATGTAGGGAAGTACAACGTCTAAGCAGGCCTGCATAATGCCAACGGGTCCACCGGAAAGTACGGTCCGTTCGTAGTCTAAACCAGACATCAATACCGCCACTCCTCGGCCTTCACCGCCGAGAATATTTTCAGAGGGAACCTCGCAATCTTGAAATACCAATTCGCAAGTGTTGGAGCCCCTCATACCTAACTTATCTAGCTTTTGATGGCGAGAGAACCCTGGATAATCACGCTCAACGATAAAAGCGGTAATACCTTTTGATCCTGCATCTATGTCGGTTTTGGCGTAGATAATATAGGTATGTGCATCAGGACCATTGGTGATCCACATTTTGTTGCCATTAAGCACATAGTGGGTTCCTTTTTTCTCAGCCTTCAGCGCCATGCCCACTACATCTGAGCCCGCATTCGGTTCGCTCATTGCCAACGCGCCAATATGCTCACCAGAGCATAAGGCTGGTAGATACTTTTGCTTTTGCCCTTCTGTGCCATTTTTGTGGAGCTGATTAACACAGAGATTTGAATGAGCACCATAGGACAAACCCACAGAAGCGGAGGCTCGAGAGATTTCTTCCATCGCGACACAGTGAGCTAGATAACCCATGCCAGTGCCACCATATTGCTCATCCACTGTCATGCCTAAGAGTCCCATGTTGCCAAGCTTGCGCCATAGATCCATGGGAAACTCATTAGTGCGGTCTATCTCTGCAGCGCGAGGAGCGATCTCTGCGGCACAAAATTGATAAACGCTGTCACGCAACATGTCGATATCTTCACCTAGATTAAAATTTAGAGTGGGGTAGGAGGTATTCATAGATCAATTTTGCCTATTAGTTTTAAGTGCATTAATGCAGTCAGCTTCAGCTTTTTTTAGATCTTTCAAAAGATTACTAATGTCGTCTAGCTGTTGGTTGAGCTTTTCTCGCTGCTGGCGAATTGCGCCAATAAGACTGTTGAGTTGTTCTATATTAGTTTTACCTGGCTCATACATATCGATAATTTGACGTGAATCCTCCAGGGATAGGCCTAGTCTTTTGCCGCGCAGTATTAGACGCAGTCTTGTTCGATCTGCAGAGCTGTAGACGCGTGTTTGTCCGCGCCGAGAGGGGTTAATCAGGCCGATCTCTTCATAATGTCGCATGGTGCGTGTAGTGACGCCGAATTCTTTGCGTAGGTCGGTAATGCTAAATTCAGCTAGCGTGGTGGCAAGGTTTGGCATAGTAGGCCCATACTTTTTAAGATAGAGGGCATTTTAGAGGAATATAACGTTTACGTCAACGTAAGGTTATTGAGGCTTTGACAATTTAAATCTAATCTAATTTTAAATCCATTTGGTACTGAAATAACTCTGTGTTGTAGAGTGCTAGTAGATGATCTACTAACACCTCTGAGTCACTATCTTGATAATAGGAGCGTCGAACTAAGCTTAATAGGGGCGACTGCGGAGCGATATTAAGGTGCTCTGCAATGGTTTCTGTCGCAGCTATAGCGCTAATGGTTTGCTTGACATGAGTGACTGTCATACCACTCTCACGAAAGTACTGGTGGCGGGATTGGTTAATAAAAATATCGGTGGATGCGGGCATTAGGACGCCGGCACTCCAACTATCAAAATAACCAAAGAAAACACCTCCACGCTGTCGTTTGCGGACTAAGTGAAATAGCGTCTTATCATCGGTTATTGAGAATTCGGCGGAGATATCGTTGGGCGGATTCAGTATTTCACAGCTTATAACTTTGGCAATCGAATTAGTGGCTATGCTGTCAATTTCTTCAAGTATACCGAGAAGAGGTGCCTGAACCGGCTTTGGTGAGTATTTGTAGATGACGTGTGTTCCGCGGCCGCGGGCTCGTTCCACTAGATTTTCCAGAGCTAATTCATTTAACGCACGTTTAACGGTTATTCTTGATACGTTAAAGCTATCGGCAAGCTCGGCTTCACTGGGTAGCTTCTCTCCAAAGCGAAGAGTGCCATCTAGAATATAGTTTTTGATGGTGCTGCATAGTTGGTAATAGAGCGGCGTGGGTGAGGTGATAGATACGTCATTTCGTCGACTCTCACCAAGCAGTACGTCAATGTTAACAGTCATAAAAGCTCCTAATTAAGCCAATAATTGTTGCACTAAAACTCACAATAAGATATAAAGATATACCATTAGCATGTTCGCTTCAAATTTTTGAGTGGTAGCTATAAATTATATTGTTAAACGATGTTTGTTGTAATTATAAACTAGGGAAATTTATGAGGTTAGTCCTTTCACTCTTTTGTGTTCGATACGTCAAGTCACAGTCTGTATTTAAATGCGCTCTTTATTGCGGGACACAATTTTGAATCAAACACTTAAAGGCGTACGTATTCTTGATCTGACCCATATGCTAGCGGGTCCTTATGGCAGCATGATATTGGCTGATCTAGGTGCGGAAACAATTAAAGTAGAGCCTTTGCAGGGCGAGGGTACCAGAAAGCTCTTAGCTAATGATCCTAATAATTCTCTAGATGGTATGGGTGCTTACTACATTACTTTAAACCGCAATAAAAAGAGTGTTGCGATCGACCTGAAGTCGGAAAAAGGATTAATGGTCTTTTATCGGTTAGTTGAAAAATCTGATATCGTTATTAGTAATTTTGGCGCGGGCGTGGCGGAACGGCTCAAAATTGATTACTTGACGTTAAAGCAGATCAATAGCCGTATTATCACCTGTAGCATTTCGGGTTTTGGTTCGGATGGACCCGGGAGCAAAAGGCCTGCCTTTGATCAGGTTGCTCAAGCTATGGGAGGCGGCATGTCGATTACTGGCGTGGATCGACAGCAACCAGTTCGTGCGGGAATTCCGATAGGTGATTTGGGTGGTGGTATGTTCGGAGTCATGGGCATTTTGGCTGCGATCATTGAGCGAGAGCAAAGCGGGATTGGGCAGCATGTTGATATCTCTATGCTCGACTGTCAGGTCTCGATGCTAAATTATATGGCGACCATGCATTTTTTGTCCGGGGAGGACCCTTATCCCATTGGAAACAGTCATTTTGTGCATGTGCCCTATAATACTTTCTCATGTTCGGATGGGTTTATCGTTATCGCCGTCATTACAGACAATTTTTGGCATAACCTTAAGGAGGTCATTGACTGCCCAGAATTTGGAGATGAAAAATTTGATACACAGCCGGGACGTTGGAAAGAAAAAGATTTAATCGAAAAGAAGGTTAACGAGGCACTTATTACTAATACCTGTAAATACTGGTTAGATAAATTAGAGGCAAAGAGGATTCCATGCGGGCCAGTAAACACTTTTAGTCAGGTGCTCTCAGACGAGCAGGTACTGCACCGAAATATGGTAGTAGATCTCCCCCACCCCAATGGGAAGTCTACCAAGGGCCCCGGAAACCCTATTAAATTATCCCGTGGTTCTGATACTGTGTTCACACCCGCGCCTACACTAGGCGAGCATACTGATGAAGTTATGATGGAATTGTTAAATATGACTGCAGGTGAACTAGCGGACTTAAAGCGCCAAGAGGTTATCAGTTAATGAAAGAACGCATAGTGATTACCGATGTTGGACCTCGTGATGGTTTACAGAATCAACCCAAAATCCTTTCTATTGAACAACGTGTAGAACTTATAAGCGCTATTGCAGCGGCGGGGGTGCCTCAAATTGAAGTAGGTAGCTTCGTTTCTCCACGAGCAGTTCCGGCGATGGCGGGAACGGACAGAGTATTTGCCGCTTTAGATGCCAATGCCACTTATAAAACTCCTAGTATTGCTCTTATTCCCAATTTAAAAGGCTATGAATTAGCTCGTGATGCCGGGGCTAAAGCCGTGACGATGGTGCTTTATGCCAGTGATGGTATGGCGCAAAAAAATGCTGCGATGTCGATGACAGATGCTGAAGATATCACGATGAAGATACTTCGCTTGGCAAAGCAGGATGGAATAGAGGTTATTGCAACCATCGCCGTGGCATTTTCTTGTCCCTTTGATGGTCCTAGCGACCCATTGCTAGTTCAAAGCATAGCGAGTAAATTTATTGATGCTGGTGCAGATCAGTTGGTTTTGGCTGACACTATCGGATCATCAGACCCACAACAGGTGAGAGTTTTAACTGAGGCTTTAGTTGAAAGTCATGGTCCGAGTCAATTAGGCTGCCATTTCCACGATACCAGAGCGATGGGGTTGGCTAATGTATACGCAGCGGTTGAGGCGGGTATCCGCCGTTTTGATAGCTCTATAGCGGGGTTGGGCGGTTGCCCATTTGCGCCTGGGGCGACCGGTAATGTAGCGACCGATGATGTTGCGATGATGCTACAACAGATGGGCTTTGAGACAGGCATAGATTTAGGTAGATTGATGGAGGCATCCGATTTGGCTGAGACATTAACTGGAACTGCGCCAGGAGGGAGATCTAAGGCGTGGTTGCAGGGCCATTTAGCCAAGCAGGTAGGCTGAGAATTTAATACATAATAATGATAGAAATAATGCGGAGATAAAGATGAGCTACAGACTAGGTGTAGACGTAGGAGGTACATTTACAGACCTGCTACTAATCAATGAAAATACGGGTGAGACACATACCGCCAAGGTGCCTTCTACTCCAGAAGATTCTTCTGTTGGGGTGCTTAATGGTATTGCTATGATTTGTGACGAATCGGGCGTCAATCCAACTGATGTTACCAGAGTGATGCACGGCACTACCGTTGCCACTAATGCGGTGTTAACTGGCAAAGGCGCGAAGGTAGGACTGGTGACTACGTCTGGTTACGAAGATACTTTACAGGTAGCGCGCTCTTTTTGCCCCGGCGGCTTGGGAGGCTGGGTTGGTTTTGTTAAAAAGCCTCTGCTAGCACCACTTGAGTTAACCATAGGCGCTCATGAAAGAATTGGCGCCGATGGCGAGATCGTGACGGATCTGGATGAAGATCAGCTACGCAAAGACCTTAAGGTGCTGCATGCGACGGGCGAAGTTGAAGCGTTAACTATCTGCTTCATAAATTCCTACATTAATGGCGTCCATGAACAGAGGGCCGGCGAAATTGCTGCAGAGATTTTCACCGATACGCCAGTTTCTATCTCTAGTGATGTTGTTCCAGAGATGCAGGAATATGAGCGTACCGAAACCACGGTGGTCAATTCCTATGTGCGGCCTGAAGTAGCCACCTATGTCAGCAACTTACAGGCAGCTCTAGATGACAAGATGGGCTCAGATACTCAGTTATCTATTTTGCGCTCAGACGGTGGATTAGCGTCGGCCAGAGCATCGGCAGAGTCACCCGTTAACATGCTGATGTCTGGTCCTGCCGGAGGAGTATCTGGAGCGATCTACTTTTGTAGTCGCGCTGGATACCATAATATTTTGACTTGCGATATGGGCGGCACCTCTACCGATGTGGCTTTGATTCAAAACTCACGCGCTCGTGTGCGTCGAGAGACTATCGTTGCCGATGTTCGAGTGCGTGCTCCTTCAGTGGATGTACGCACCGTAGGCGCCGGCGGAGGATCTATCGGCTTCGTCCCAGAGTTAACTAAGGCGTTGAGAGTGGGTCCTGAATCTGCTGGCGCTGTGCCTGGGCCTGCCTGTTATATGAAAGGTGGGGAGCAGCCTACCGTGTGCGATGCGAACGTGGTGCTTGGTTACCTGCCTTCTGATGTGCAGTTGGGTGGCAAGATGGAGATCAATCGCGACGCGTCTGTTGCCGCGGTACAGTCAGTCGCTGATGCTATGGGCATTGATTTAATGGCCGCAGCGGAAGGTATTATCAAAATTGTTAATGAGTCGATGTTCGGTGCACTGCGTTTAGTGTCGGTAGAGCAGGGCTATGATCCCCGCGACTTTGCCTTGGTCGGTTTTGGCGGTGCAGGCCCACTGCATGCCAATGCTCTGGGCCTTCTGACTGATGCCTGGCCGGTTATTATTCCACCAGGCCCTGGTGTTCTTTGTGCCTATGGAGACGCCACAACTCAGGTGCAGGACGAAGCGGCACGCACCTATCTAACCATGGCCAATGATCTTAGTGATACGCAGCTGGCCTCTGATTTACATGAGCTTGAGACTCGCGCTGGTGGCGCATTGTTAAAGGACAACATTCCGGTTTCAGAACATGAAATTACTTATCAGGCCGATTTGCGCTATGCAGGGCAGGCTTTCCAAATCACCATTGACTTTACCGAAGACGAGCTTAAAGAGAAGGGCGTTGCCCTGCTGACCGATCAGTTTGATGCAGAGCATGAGCAACTCTTTACCTTTAAGTTAGATGATGGTCATGAGATTTTAATGATTCGCGCGGTGGCTAAGGCAAAAGCCAAGTCGATAGCTGAAAACCAGATTGGTCAGACGGGCATGGGTCTCGAAGAGAGCAAAATTATTGAAAGCCGTTTCTATTACGAAGGCGAGTGGCACGATGCCATTATCTATGATCGTAATAAACTCAATGTTGGTTTGGAGGTTGCTGGGCCTGCAATTGTTGGCGAGATGGACTCGACCACAGTGGTACTGCCTGGCTTCGTCGCCACAGTAGATGCAATTGGCAATCTACTTATTAATCCTGTCAAGAGGGGTAAATAATCATGACCGCGAGACTACTAGAAAGTAACACAAATCCTTTGAACAATGTCGCTGTTGATGGCGTCACTGTTGATATCATAGAAAATGCACTTCGCAACGCGCGGGAAGAAATGGATGCTGTGGTGTTTAGAACAGCTATGTCTCCAGGTATTCGAGAGCAGGGTGACTGCTTTCCGATGATCGCCAACAAAGAAGGCAAGATGGTCGTGGGTCAGTTCGGTTCATTCATCGGACCCTTTTTGGAAGCCTATGATGACAAAATAGAAGAGGGAGACATTATTCTTACTAATGACCCCTACATGTGTAATGCCGCTGTTTCGCATTTACCCGATTGGGTGGTGTTGGTGCCAGTATTTAAAGAGGGGCGCCATATCGCTTGGTCGGCTATGTTTGGACACATGTCTGACAACGGGGGCATGGTGCCTGGTTCGATTCCGATCGAGGCAACTACCATTTTCCAAGAAGGTATTCGCATACCGCCTACTAAGCTATACAAGAAAGGTGTCTTGCAATCTGACCTATTGGAATTGATTTTACACAATGTACGTACCCCGCAATGGAATCGTTTTGATCTTAACGCATTGGTAGCAGCCTGCAACACGGCCGCTAAGCGTTGCGTAGAACTGGCTGAGCGCTTTGGGGACGATATTTTTCATTCGACTATGGACATTATGTTGCAACGCAATTATGACGCGATGAAGCATATCATTGGCATGTTTATCCCAGAAGAACCGCGCGTGTTTGAAGATTACCTCTGTGACGACGGCATGGGTATGGGGCCCTATAAAATCAAGTGCACCATGTGGCGCGAAGGCGACAAAGCCATCTTTGATTTTAGTGGGACTGATCCGCAAGCCCAGAGTTCAGTTAACTTCTTTTTGAACGAAGATATGTTCAAGATGTTCTTTGGGTCGTTCACCATTAACGTGGTGGACCCACAGATTGTGTTTAACGATGGGTTTTATGATCTAGTGGATGTCCGCATTCCACAAGGAACCTTGTTAAAGCCGAATTATCCAGCTGCATTGTCCGGGCGAACGCATGCTTTAGGCCGTATATTTGATGTGCTTGGCGCCCTTTTGGGTATGGGTGCACCTGAGATGATGCTTAATGCTGCAGGATTTTCTGATTCTCCGCACTTGTTCTTTTCTGGTTACGATACTCGCCCAGGAAAAGGCAGCGAATGGTTCCAGTTATTTCAAATTGGTTTTGGTGGCATTCCTGGCCGGCCGATTGGAGACGGGCCGGACGGTCATAGTCTATGGCCTGGCTTCACAAATGTACCCAATGAATTCATTGAGTCTTATTACCCATTGCGAATTGAACGATACGAAACTATCCCAGACTCCGGGGGTGCCGGATTGCATAGAGGCGGTAATGGATTAACCGTTGCTTACAGATTTTTGTGTGATGGAGAGATAGGCATTCATGATGATCGCTGGCTAACTTACCCATGGGGCGTGTTGGGTGGAGAAACCGGATTGAGATCAACCAAGAAGATTGTTCGATGTGATGGTTCTGAACAATGGCTGCCTTCAAAGGTCGAAGGCGTTAAGGTTAAGTCGGGTGATCTTTTGTATTTTAACACCTGGGGTGGAGGCGGTTGGGGCGACCCATTTGCCCGCGATGCAGAGCTGGTGAGACAAGATGTCAGACGTCGTTTGGTCACTGTTGAGGGAGCCAAACGCTATGGCGTGGTTATAGCGGCTGACGGCTCTGTAGATCAGAGTGCGACAGAGGCACTGCGGAAGAAACTAAAGGCCGCGGCAGGGGAACCAGAAGTATTCAATTTTGGTGGCGATTTGGAAGATATTCGTAGTCGTTGTGAAGCTGAAACGCATCTTCCTGCTCCAGTCAAGCCAACGTTTAGTGGAGCCTGACGCTGGGCAAGGGCAAAATAGGGGACTCAGGGCATGCGCATAAGCGGCCCTTAGTCCTGGTGTCGCAATGTTCTCTATTTTTGCTCTGTGTTTTTATGATGCTTACCACCACAGACTGCGATATAGTCGGTATATAGAAATTAGGAATTTGTTTGATTGCGCACTAGAGCAGAACGAATCCACTGCCTATTATGAAGCGTACGGATTAAAGAGAATTAAAAAACTTTAGAGGAAATAGAATGAAAACTTTTAATTTAAAAAGCACGATGGCGATGGCTACATTAGCCTGTATAACAACCACGTCGGTGGCCGAAATCGCTATTGAAGAAATAGTAGTATCAGCACGAAAGCGCGCTGAGAACCTGCAGGAGGTTCCCATTGCGGTGACCGCCTTTACCGAATCTCAAATTGAGAGTGCGGGTATTCAGCGACCAGCAGACTTCATTAGTTTGATGCCCAATGTCACCATGGTTGATACGGTGGGTGTGGGTGATACGCAGGTCAGTATCCGTGGCATCGTCTCTACTCGTGATGCGGAATCGACTTTTGCCTATGTGGTAGATGGTGTGCTGGTGACTAATCCTAATGGCTTTAACGAAGAGCTAATGGATGTGAGTCAGATTGAAGTTTTGAAGGGTCCTCAGGGGGCGCTTTATGGTCGTAATGCCGTAGCTGGTGCGATTCTGGTAACTACCAATCGTCCCGATGAAGAATTTGAGGGGAAGATTAAGGTTGGTGCGGGTAATAATGGCTCGACCAATGCCAGTCTAACCTTAAGTGGTGCCGTAGCTGATGGCGTGCTCGGCAGATTGAACGTTAGCCGTCGCGAGACTGATGGACACTACAGCAATACTTACACGGGTAAAAATTCGGTCGATTTCATGGAAGACACTACAGTTCGTGGTCGTTTGATCTGGGATGTTAACGAAGAGCTTTCTCTTGATATGCGTGCGGGCATGAGCGAAGTAAGCGGTGGTGCTATTAACTTCAACGCGGTTTTTGCTATTCCTATGTTTGCTGAAGGGTTTGGCCTTGGTCCTACCTTCTTTGCTGATGTTAATGATCACGAATTTGTCTTCTCTAATAACGTACCAGGGAAGAACAAGCAGGAGACAACTGAATTTTCTATTAAAGCGGACTGGGACCGGGACGGCTTTGATGTAAGCGCTATATTTAGCTACAGTGATCTTGAGGAGTATATATTTTCTGATGGCACCAGTGCTACTTTTTACGCGTACGAGGTTACGCCAGCTTGTCAGTCTGATAGAGCAACGTTGAATAACTTACCAACGTCTATGGGTGGAGCTGGGCGCGATGATATATTTGGTGGATTCTTTAGTCCGTTCGGTGTATTCCCTGCCGCAGGTGGAGCCGCTCCGGACTTTACTGGTATTTATGGTCCCTACACAGCAACGGCTTGTGATGGTTATCAGTATCAAGAATTTAATCAATCAGACACAAGCTTAGAGGTGCGTCTTACGTCTGACGAAGATTCAGCCTTGAGTTGGATCGCTGGAGCCTACATCGCTGAAATTGAGCGTGAAGTAGTGATAGCCTACGGTGCTGATACGGGCGCTGGATTCCTCTTGCAGCCCTATGTTGCGCCGACTGGTCCGAACCCCACAGACTTACTATTCCACGATGACTTCGACACGTCTGTGGTTGCCCTATTTGGTCAGGTAGAGTTTGATCTTAATGAAGACTTGGAACTGTCATTTGCCGGACGTTATGACCGCGAAGAACGAGATGTCGCGAATCAGGTACCCAATGTTACAGCATCAGGTCTAAGCGTTAACGCGTTAACTGGACCGATTAATCCAGCGTTTTCAGCTAATCCGAATGGGATCCCTGATCGTTCCGCTTCTTTCAGTCAGTTTCAGCCTAAGGTGACGTTGAGCTGGAGTGCGGCCGAGGATGTTAATATCTATGCAAGCTGGGGGGTTGGCTTTAGAAGTGGAGGCTTTAACTCTAATGGTAGCGAAGCGCTCATTGATTTCTGGTACAACAATGATGGGGATGGTACCAATCCTGGAGCATTAGTTAACGGTAACTTATTGGTCAAAGACGAGTACGATAAAGAGGTGTCTACTAGCTTTGAATTAGGCAGTAAAATGGAGTTTATGGATAGCCGTCTTCGTGTCAATGCTGCGATTTTTAGCACCGACGTTGAAGACAATCAGTTCTTTGAATTCTATGCTGGGCCTTTTGGTTTGATGAGAGTGGTTACCACTATTGAAGAGTTGGAGATCCAAGGGTTTGAGATGGATTTCAATGCGGTAGTTAGTGAAAATATATCGCTGTTTGGTGGTGTAGGGTTCTTAAATAGTGAAATCATCCGCAATGATCATCGACCAATGACCGAAGGCAACGATGCGCCGCAGGCACCAGACCGCACCTACAATCTTGGCACGCAGTTCGAGATGTCAGTTGCTAACGGTGTTGAAATGACTGCCCGTTTAGATTGGCAGCGGGTTGGAGAAATGGCCTTCCATACCTTGCAGGGTCAAGAGACACCTACTATCTGGCAAGTTTTCTATCCAGGCGTTCCCATTGCCCAAAACTTCAGTAAGGCTACGCGTGATTCCTACGATACGTTAAATCTCCGTGTTTCGTTTGATGCTGAGAACTGGGGTGTTACTTTGTGGGGCCGAAATATTACCGATGAAAATTATCTGGAAGAAATCATTCCAGCACCTGAATTTGGTGGATCATTTATTCATCCGAGCGCCAATGACTCTTACGGTATTGATTTTAACTACAGGTTCTAAGATAGCGTAATATAGATAGCGAGTTGTGCTTGTTAGGCAACTCGCTTTTTTACAACTAGAGTAAAATTTAGATGGTCGTACTCACTAAGGATCTAGAACAAAAAAACCTGGGGTTAGCGACAAATCCGGCGTTGATAGTAGTGGATATGATTAATGGGTTTACCGACCCTAAATGCCCCTTGGGTAGCCACTGCCAAGAGGTAGTGGCAGCCAATTGCGAGTTGCTGGCTATTTTTAGGGCAAAGGGACTTCCGGTTTTCTTTACCACCGTTGTCTATCATGACGACCAACAGGCCACCGTTTTTCGAGCTAAGGTACCTGCACTGAACTTGCTTCAGCCGGGGTCGCATTGGGTGGCAGTTGATCCTAAAATGCGCCGTGCTGACAGTGAGCCGCTTATTGAAAAGCAATGGGCGAGTGCCTTCCATAAGACCGACCTAGATGATCAGCTGAAAGCTTTAGGCGTAGATTCATTGGTTATTACAGGATTAACCACGAGTGGCTGTGTGCGGGCTTCTGCCGTGGACGGATTGCAAAATAATTATCAGGTGGTGGTTGCCAAAGAGGCAGTAGGGGACAGAAATCCAGCGGCTCACGAGGCTAGCCTTTTTGATTTAGGAGCCAAGTACACAGATGTGCAGTCGATCAGAGAAATAGAGTCTTTCATATTAGCTCTGTAGGCTAGTGTAATTACCTCTGTGATAAACCAGTGGTTCTTGACCGGTATCGGCAGAGTCATGCAACTTGCCAACTAGAATGACATGATCACCACCATCATATTGATTCTCAGTGGTGCATTGAAAGTAGCTGCTCGAATGTGGCAGTAGAGGTATCCTCAATAGTCCCTCTGGGCACACCAGTCCTGCAAACCTATCGCTACCCGTATTAGCAAAACGATTAGATAGCGCCTGTTGATCTGTTGCCAACACTTGAAAGGCAAAGGCTTCAGCAGTAACAAAGTCATCAAAACAGTTTGAGTCACGACTAATACTCCAGAGCACCAATACTGTGTATTAGGTAAAGTAGGGTTATGATGTGGAGTGATTAGACTGGAGTGATCGGAGATTTATCATGAACTGTATTAAAGTCAGCTTGTTTTTTGTATTGGTGCTTTTTGCTTTCGGCGCTAGCGCCGCCTCAAGCGTATTCAATGTACCTATGAGCGAGGATCTGCGCCGAAATGTATCTATGTTCGAAGAGCCGCGACTGATCAAAGTGACTGATCGCGTATATCTCGCCTATGCATTTGATCTGGTGAATTCGGTGTTTGTGATTGGGGATGATGGCGTGGTTGTCATCGACACCCTAGCTCGAGTAGAGAATGCACAGCGCGCCTTAACTGAGCTTCGTAAAATCACAGACAAACCTATAGTAGCTGTTATTTATTCTCATGGTCATTTTGACCACACTGGGGGCAGCGCTGCTTTTGTGGCCAAAGGTGGGGATAGCGACATATCGGTCTATGCGAGCGAAAACTGGCCTCGTTACCGGCAGGAATTGGTAAGCCCCCTGTATCCAATGATTAATAGGCGGTTGATTGAGCAAGTTGGCTTTGCTGTGGCAAGTCCAGGCGTTGAGAGGTATGAGCACGTATTGGGTCCCGTGTACCCCAAAGCAGTGACGCTATCTTATGTCACACCCAATCGTACCCTGTCAGGCCGCACACGAATGACATTAGCCGGTGTTAAGTTTGAGATAGTACCGATTCCTTCAGAGATGGATGATGAGATGGTTATATGGCTGCCGGAAGAGGGGGTAGCTTATGCCGCTGATACTATGGCGCAGATGTTTCCCTTTCTTGCTACTCCTCGCAGCGAACCTTCACGTAGCCCGCGCGGCTTTATCAAAGCCAAGGACATAATGCTGGATTGGCGGCCTAAACATTTACTCTTCGGGCACGGACCTGCACTCACAGGTAAAAATGCCGTCAGAGAATTGATCACTAATTACCGAGATGTGGAGCAAACCCTCTTAGATCAAACAATAGCCGCGATTAATAGCGGTAAAACACGCGATGAAGCTGCAGCCGAAGTGCGCTTGCCGCCGCATCTCGATAAAGATCCTATGTTGATCGACTCCTATCACCGTGCCAGTTGGGTTATCAAAGGATTGTATTCGCGGTTGAGCGGTTGGTTTGGTAATGATGCACTTGAGTTGATCCAGCACGCTCCAAAGGAAGAGGCGTCGAGGATGATACTTCTGGCTGGTGGAGCCAACCGGATGCTCCAACAGGCACAAACCGCACTTGATGAGGGCGATTATGCTTGGGCAGCACAACTAGCTAGTTATTTGTTGCGAGCTGACCAGAACGTGGTGGCTGCACGCAAAGCCAAAATAAAAGCGTTTACTTCTTTGGCGGCACTTACTCACAGCGGTAACGAACGTTATTATCTTCTTTCGGGTGCTTTGTGGCTTGAGAATGGAGGGCCGATAGTGCCAGGATTTAATCAGGCTGATCATACCAGTATGGTCCCTACGGAAGAATTTATAGAATTGCTGGGTCCTAGGTTAGATCTTCAGCGTAGCGCCGATACATTACTGACGGTGAATTTAGACATCACCGACACCCAAGAGCAGTTTCGGCTGACGGTGCGTCGGGGTGTGCTTGAAAGGCGTATGGGGAAGCATGAGAAGCCAAATCTTACCCTTATCATGGAAAGGAAGACTTTGCTGGCATTTACGGCTGGTTTAGTGCCCGTTGATACACTTCTGAGCGACGGCGCAATAAGGACTCGCGGTGATATTGGCCGGTTGCTAGCTTTACTCAATTAATGTTCAGGTTATGAATGTAGCCATAAAGCATTAACCAACTGGACTGTTCTAGGTGTTGAAGCGCGCCTCAGCAAGAATCAGATCACAATGGTTGTAGGCTTTCGTAATTAGCGGCTCATTTCTCCTTGGCCACGTTCAGAGCTTCTTGGACGTCTGGAGTTTGAAATATTCCCGCTTGCCAAGTCGCCATATAATTATTGCAGGGCTATAACCATTAAAGCGCTTGGATTAAGGGCAGAATACATTTGTATGGGCGTTTGAACAATCTACATCCTAGGCAGGCGATATTGGGGGGTGTTGCGTGTTTGTATTTGCCTTTTTAGAGGCTAAAATAGCGGATATTCAGTGATATTTGGTTCTGGTGACATAAAGACGGTTATTAATGACACAATTAGTTGCCGATCAAGGGGTGCTGTGGCAAAATTCACGCCCTCTGATGAGGCAGGGTCTTACCAACCCTAATTTAACTGCGAAAGTAGTTCGTTATCAGAAGATATCTATGCGAGAGTGGCGGAATTGGTAGACGCGCTGGATTTAGGTTCCAGTGGGGCAACCCGTGAGAGTTCGAGTCTCTCCTTTCGCACCAAATTTAAATGTTTTTACCATGAGGATATTCCATGCAGGTGTCTATTGAGTCGAGCACAGGTCTAGAGCGACAGCTAAAGATTGGTGTGCCTGCCGACAGGATCGAGCAAGAAGTAACTGCTAGATTACAAAAGGCGACCAAAACGGTTTCTATTAAAGGTTTCCGTAAAGGTAAGGTACCCTTGAAAGTTGTTAAGCAGCATTATGGTAAGGGCGTTCGGCAAGAGGTTGTTGGGGAAGTCGTCAACTCTAGCTTTTATGAAGCTATTCAGCAGCAAGAGTTACGCCCCGTTGGGCAGCCAAAAATAGACCAAATGACAGACAAAGAAGGTCAGGACCTTGAGTTCATGGCAATTTTTGAGGTTTTTCCAGAAGTGGTACTCAAGGATTTGAGTAAAGTTAAGGTTGCTCGACCAGTGGCCGATGTGACTGCCACTGACATAAAGAAAATGATAGAAGTTTTACGGAATCAGCAAGCCAGCTTCAAAGTGTCAAAAAAGAAAGCCAAAGAAGGTGATCAGGTCAATATTGACTTCGTTGGCACTAAAGATGGAGAAGAGTTCGCTGGTGGCAAAGCTGAAGGCCAGGATTTGATTTTGGGCTCAAACTCGATGATTGCAGGTTTCGAAAGTGGACTTGAGGGTTTGGTTGCTGGAGAAGAAACTGTTCTAAATTTGACTTTTCCAGAGGATTATCAGGCCGAAGATCTTAAAGGAGCAGCAGTTGAATTTGCGGTTAAGGTAAATACTGTCTCTGGTAAGAAAATGCCAAAGATGGATGATGAATTTTTTAAGCTGTTCGGCGTTGAAGATGGCGGAGAAGAGAAGTTTCGTGAGGAAGTAAAGTCAAACATGGAGCGTGAATTACTGAATGCTATTCGCACCAAGGTGAAGAATCGGGTAATGAATCAGTTGTTTGAACTCAATACAATAGAGCTACCAACGGCTTTGGTTGCTAATGAGATCACCCAGTTAAAGCAGCAGATGGTTCAACAGTTTGGTGGTGGGCAGCAGATCGATCTAAGCATGCTTCCTGACGATATGTTTAAAGAAAAAGCGGAACGACGTGCAGCGCTTGGCGTTATCGTTTCTGAAGTTGTTAAAGTTGAAGAGTTAACACCAGACGAAGATAGAGTGCGCGAGCGTATCAACGAAATTGCATCGACCTATGAGCAACCTAAGGAAGTAGTGGACTACTATTACAGTAAGCCAGAATTACTGAGCTCTGTCGAAGCCGTTGTCTTGGAAGACCAAGTCACAGAATTGGTGTTATCTAAAGCTAAGGTGAAGGAAGAAAAGCTCCCCTATGATGAGGTTATAAAGCCTGATCCTGAGTCGGGCGTAGAGGCTTAATTCTTCATTCAGTGCTCAGTGCTGGTTGACTGAGTGCTTAGATCCAGTCAGCCAAGGGCGGCCGTATATTAGCGGCTCCCCTAGACTAAAAACGAGCGAGGTAGTAATGAATTTCCAGGCAACAAATAACGGGAGTTTCCCGTCTGACACCCAAGCCAGCGGCTTGGTCCCAATGGTGGTCGAGCAAACATCGCGTGGCGAGCGCGCCTATGATATTTATTCGCGATTATTAAAAGAACGAGTTATCTTTCTGGTTGGTCAGGTAGAGGACCACATGGCCAATCTCATCGTTGCCCAGATGTTGTTCTTGGAATCTGAGAACCCTGACAAAGATATACATCTGTATATCAATTCGCCCGGTGGTTCGGTTACTGCAGGGCTATCTATTTACGATACCATGCAGTTTATCAAGCCAGATGTCAGCACCATGTGTATTGGTCAGGCCGCGTCAATGGGTGCATTTCTATTGGCCGCAGGCGCGGAAAATAAGCGATTTTGTTTGCCGAACGCGCGAACTATGATTCACCAGCCGAGCGGTGGCGCGCAAGGGCAGGCTACTGATATTCATATTCAATCCCAAGAGATCCTGAAGATAAAGGAACGATTAAATGGTTTGATGGCTCATCATACTGGTCAAGATGTCGATAAGGTAACTGAAGATACTGAACGTGATAATTTCATGAGTGCTGAGGAATCTAAGAGCTACGGGCTTGTCGATCAGGTTCTAGACAAGCGAAGCTAGCTTCGGTAGGCTCTACAAAAGGATTGTGTATAATTAGTTAAACTTGTGGCTTTGGCCGTACTTCAGGAGATGTAAATGAGTGACAGTGGTAGTTTAGGAGAAGGTGGCAAGCTTCTTTTTTGTTCTTTCTGCGGGAAGAATCAGAATGAAGTACGCCGTCTAATTGCTGGCCCTTCCGTCTATATTTGTGACGAATGCGTTGACCTGTGCAACGATATAATCACGGAAGAATCTCAGGTTATTGAATCTGAAACCGCCGCTGAAAAACTGCCTGTTCCGACTGAAATTAAAGCGCTTCTAGACGAGTATGTCATTGGCCAAGAGAAAGCTAAAAGAATCCTATCAGTAGCGGTTTACAACCACTACAAGCGCTTGCAGGTTAGTGAAAAGGTGGGTGCGGATAAAACTGATGTTGAGCTGGGTAAAAGTAACATTCTACTTATAGGGCCTACGGGAAGCGGCAAAACCTTGCTGGCCGAGACCTTAGCCCGACTTCTTGATGTTCCGTTTGCTATAGCGGATGCCACCACACTAACTGAGGCCGGTTATGTTGGTGAAGATGTAGAAAACATCATTCAAAAGTTACTTCAAAAGTGCGACTACGATGTGGAGAAAGCTCAGCGTGGTATCGTGTATATTGATGAAATAGATAAAATTTCCCGAAAGTCCGATAATCCGTCGATAACACGAGATGTGTCGGGTGAGGGTGTTCAGCAAGCTTTGTTGAAGTTGATCGAGGGGACGGTCGCTTCAGTTCCGCCTCAGGGAGGCAGGAAGCATCCACAACAAGAGTTCCTCCAGGTTGACACCTCAAATATATTATTTGTGTGCGGCGGTGCATTCTCAGGCTTAGAAAAAGTGATTCGCGATCGCTCGGAAAAAGGCGGTATTGGGTTTGTCGCTGAGGTAACTAGTAAGGACAATCAAAAGTCGATTGGTGAGACGCTGTTAGAGGTTGAGCCCAGTGATCTGATTAGCTATGGCTTGATTCCTGAATTTATAGGTCGCTTACCTGTCGTTGCAACGTTGCAAGAACTAGATCGAGACGCTCTCGTGAATATTTTGGTAAAACCAAAAAATGCGCTTGTTAAGCAGTATCAGGCGCTGTTTGCGATGGAAAATGTGGATTTGGATGTGCGCGGAGATGCTTTGGATGCTATTGCCGATAAGGCTATAGACCGCAAAACTGGTGCTCGTGGATTGCGCTCTATCTTGGAGACAATACTACTCGATACAATGTACAAAATACCTTCAGAACTTGATGTCATAAAAGTAGTGGTAGATGGGTCAGTTATCAAGGGTGATAACGAGCCTATGTTGGTTTATGAGCAGCAAGAGAGTAAAAAAATCGCTTCTAAGGAAGGTTAATATAAGGGCGACTCTAGTCGCCTTTTTTATTGCCGGGCCCAAATTATTAATTAGTAATGCTTGGTAGGTTGTTTTTCCACCTATTGTCCCAATATATAATATTGCAATCAGTCTCCTCTAATTGAGGCTGGATAATCTTATTAATTCTGAGGTAACGATGCCCCCGACAAGTAGTGACCCAAAAAGCGTTAGTTTGCCACTTTTACCATTGCGAGACGTGGTTGTATATCCACATATGGTGGTACCACTGTTCGTTGGCCGAGATAAATCAATATTAGCCTTAGAGTATGCAATGGAAGCTGACAAGCAGGTAGTGCTAGTAGCCCAGAAAGACCCGTCTGAGGATAATCCTGGAGTCGAGGATGTCTACAAGGTGGGGACCTTGGCAACAATCTTACAGATGCTTAAGCTTCCAGATGGGACATTAAAGGTTCTTGTTGAAGGTCTTAATCGCGTGGCGATCGAAGATACATTTGAGGATCAAGCGTTTATAACAGCAACCACCGTAGATTTAGTCAGCGCACCGCTTAGTGATGACGAATCAAGCGCACTAATGAACTCTGCAGTTAGCTTATTTGAACAGTACGTTAATCTAAGTAAAAAGATCCCGTCAGAAGTGATATCGACGGTTAGCGGTATTGAGGATGGTGATAGGCTCGCTGATACCATAGCGTCGCATATGACTCTCAGCTTAGAGCAGAAGCAGAGGGTGTTAGAGATAGCTGATCTTACCGAGCGTCTCGAGCATCTGATGAGCTCAATGGAAGGAGAGATTGATCTTTTTCAGGTTGAGCAAAGAATTCGCGGCAGAGTTAAAAAGCAGATGGAGAAAAGTCAGCGCGAGTACTATTTGAATGAACAGATGAAAGCGATTCAAAAAGAACTTGGCGATATGGATGAGGCCGTCTCTGAGTTGGATCAGCTAGAAGAAAAGATAACGCAAGCGGGGATGCCTGCTGCAGCTTTGGACAAAGCCCGATCAGAGTTAGGTAAATTGAAAATGATGTCGCCTATGTCTGCTGAGGCGTCTGTTCTGCGGAATTACATTGATTGGATGATTGGTGTTCCATGGAAGAAGAAAAGTCGAGTTAAACATGACTTAGTGAATTCTGAACAAAGCCTTAATCAAGATCATCACGGTCTAGAGGAAGTGAAAGAACGCATCTTGGAGTTTCTTGCGGTACAACAACGAGTTAAAAAACTTAAAGGCCCTGTTCTTTGTCTTGTGGGGCCGCCAGGTGTTGGTAAGACCTCTTTGGGCGAATCCATTGCGCGGGCTACCGGACGTAAGTTCATCCGCATGAGTCTGGGTGGAGTTCGTGATGAGGCTGAAATCAGGGGCCACCGCCGCACTTATATCGGGTCTTTGCCTGGGAAGTTGATCCAAAAGTTGTCTAAAGTGGGCACTAAGAATCCTTTATTTTTACTTGATGAAATAGATAAAATAGGCATGGATCATAGAGGGGACCCGGCCTCTGCCTTGTTGGAGGTGCTTGACCCGGAACAGAATCACACTTTTAATGATCATTATTTAGAGGTGGATTATGATCTCTCCGACGTGATGTTTATCTGTACGGCTAATTCGATGAATATCCCCGGTCCGCTTATGGACAGAATGGAAGTTATCCGTATACCTGGCTATACCGAAGATGAGAAAGTAAAAATAGCTGAAAAATATTTACTTCCTAAGCAACTCAAAGCTAATGGGCTTAAAGGGTCGGAACTCGACATTAGTGAAGATGCCCTAAAAGATACAATACGTTATTACACGAAAGAAGCGGGTGTGAGAGGGCTAGAAAGAGATATCGCTAAAATATGCCGAAAAACGGTAACCAAGCATGTGCGTAATCATAGTAATACGAATGATCATATTAAGCCGAACGACTTAGAAGAGATGTTGGGGGTGCGAAAGTTCGACTATGGTCGTGCTGAAGCTGAAAATCAGGTAGGCCAGGTGACAGGTTTGGCTTGGACTCAAGTTGGTGGTGAATTACTGACAATTGAGACGTCTGCAATCCCTGGTACCGGTAAGGTAGTGAAAACGGGCTCTTTAGGAGACGTTATGCAGGAGTCAATTCAAGCGGCGCTAACCGTGGTCCGAAGCCGCTCGAAAACCCTTGGAATTCGAAGAGATTTCTATCAGGAAAATGATTTACACATCCATGTGCCAGAGGGCGCTACACCGAAAGATGGACCCTCTGCTGGCGTTGGCATGTGCACGGCGTTAGTGTCTGCTTTAACTGGGATTGCAGTCAAAGCAGATGTTGCCATGACTGGCGAGATAACGTTGCGAGGCCAAGTGCTTAAAATTGGGGGTCTTAAAGAAAAGCTTCTTGCAGCTCACCGAGGTGGTATCACAACAGTCATTATTCCTCATGATAACGAGAGCGACTTAAAGGAGATTCCGGACAATATTAAGGCAGACCTTAAAATTTGTCCGGTCAAATGGATTGATGAGGTTCTTGAGATAGCATTGGAATCATTGCCGGCAGAATTAACAGATTCTGAATTTATTGAAACTCGCGCGTCGCTAGAGACGAATAAGGCAAGTCAAAGGGCAAATACTCATTAGTGAGCAACTATTTTCAGTTAATTTACACAGACTGCTTGACCCGATGCACTGGCTATTGGTATAAAGTGTCTAGGGACTGCTAATGAGCTAGAAACTTGCGTAACCAAAGGGACTGGGATCGCTTTCTTTAAAATAAACACTACTTCCAAGAAAAGGGGAATACCGTGAATAAATCTGAATTAATTGATGCTATCGCTGATGGCGCAGACATTTCTAAAGCTTCAGCAGGACGTGCACTAGACTCCACAATCGGAGCAATTACTGGCGCATTACAAAATGGCGACCAAGTGTCTTTGGTTGGCTTTGGTACATTTTCAAAGAAACACCGTGCAGCGCGTGCCGGGCGTAACCCACAGACTGGTGCCGTGATCCAGATTCAGGCAGCCAATGTGCCAAGCTTTAAAGCTGGCAAGGCTCTTAAAGACGCTGTAAATTAATAAACGTCTGGGAACTTTGTAAGGTTCCAGATGAAAAAGGCGCATCATTGATGCGCCTTTTTTAATATTAGGAAAAAATAATGTTAGATAGTTTTAGAACGAACATGCGCGGTATAGCCTTAGGTATTGTTATCGTGATAGGCGCTATATTCGCATTCTCCGGCACAGGATCGCTACTTACCGTCGCAAACATTGATACGGCCATTGTGGTTAATGATGTCAATATCAGCGAAACCGACGTGGTACGTGCTATTTTAAGTCAAAAGAGACAGATCTTAAGTGAGAATGAAGGGTTAGATCCGGCGGTACTTAGTGATGAAATGATGCGCCCTGGAGCGATTGAGCAACTTATTACTCGAGAACTGTTTACGCAGGCCTCTCTAGGGCAAAATCTCACGCTATCTCAGCAAGACATTAAGAAGATCATTTTAGACATCGAAGGTTTTCAGTCCGAGGGTAAGTTTGATCAAAACATGTACCGCTTTGCTATTCAACAGCAAGGATATACCAGCGCTACGTTTGGCGATGTGCTGAAGAATGAGACCGTTGTCCAGCAGTTGGTAGCAGGATTAAGCTCTACCGCTTTTACCACTAATACTGAATTGTCTGCACTGGCCGGTGTGACAGAGCAGCAGAGAGACTATTACTACCTGAGATTGCCGATTAAGGGTATTGAGAAAGCCGTTCAGCTGTCTGACTCCCAAATAGCAGGTTATTACGAAAACAACCTGGGGGACTTTACGACGGCGCCTCAGGTTCGTATAGATTATATTGAACTCAATTCTGAGCTTATAATGGACCCTTCAGCTATTACAGAAGATAAAGTGTTAGAGCGGTTCGAAGAAGAGATTGGGAATAGAGATATGGCTGAATCTCGTCAAGCAGCGCATATTTTACTATCCGAATCGACGGCTGAAGTGATCGAGGAAATTCAGGGAAAAATTGACGCTGGTGTTGAGTTTGCCGTATTAGCCAAGGAGTATTCTGAAGATTTTGGCTCGGCTGAGTCAGGTGGTGACTTAGGCTACACTTCAGGCGAGACTTTTCCTGAGGCATTTGAAAAAGCGCTAGCGGGACTAGAGGTAGGGCAGGTTTCTGAGCCGATTAATACTGATGCGGGCACGCATTTTATTAAGTTATTGGATATCCAACAAGAGACCTACGAATTGTCTGAACAGAGATCGAGAATTGAGCGAGAACTCATTCAAGAATCTACCAGCGACTTGCTGGTTGAGAAACTGCAAAACCTTAAAGAATTGAGTTTTAACGCTGAATCGCTCGCTGAGGTAGCCTTGGACGTTGGTCTAGAGCTAAAGACCTCTGAGGCATTTCCTCAGTCGGGCGGCGACGGAGTGGCTGCTTTTCCTGCTGTCGCAAGAGCAGCGTTTAGTGCTGAGGTCGTAAATGATCAATATGCTAGCGAGGTTCTTGAGCTAGGTAATGACAGATATCTAGTATTAAAACTTAATGAGTATATAGCCGCTCGGCAACAAGAATTGCCTGAGGTGCGTGAGCAGGTAGTTCAGTTACTCACGGACGATGTGTCTAAAAGCCAATTAGCAGAGCAAGGTGGCGCGCTATTGGCGCGAGTGATGGCTGGAGAGAGCGTTGAAACTGTTGCAAAAAGTGAGAATCTAAGCTGGCAGGTCGTTATTGATGGCACTCGGCGTGATACTAGTTCAAATGCTGAAATTGGACAAAAGGTCTTCTCGTTACCAAAACCAGCGGCTGAAAGTGTCGTGGAAAGTTTCTATCTTTCTAATGGTGACTTTGTGGTGGCAAGTCTGACCGAGGTAACAGAGGGCAGACTAGATCGTTTGACTAAGCAACAGAAAGCGTCACTTGTCGCGGCCTCAACAGTGTCGAGGGGAAGTCGTGATTTGGCAGCTTATGAGCAGTCCTTACTAGCAAAAGCGACCATCGTTCAATAGGTGTAAAGCCCTTTTTTATTCTAGCGTGAAGGCGGTTATCCGTCTTTATTTATGGATAGGACTTTTTAGGGTTCTAAATTTGCAAGCGATTAATAAAAAGAGTCAATCTTTGACCAGGCTGTAAATATTCATCGCGACTAATTTTATTCCAATTCGTAATATCTCTAATATCCAGATTAAACTTTGCAGCGATCATATATAGCGAATCGCCTGTTCGTACTTTATAAGAAAGTTTCCTGATATTTTCATCAGTAGACCTGCTGGTGGCAATGCGAATGCTGAGGTACTGATCTATTTTAATGGCATCGGTCATGAGGCCATTCTGCTGCTGCAGGCTTTTCACAGATGTCTTGAATCGAGCTGCTATCTGGGAAAGTGAATCGCCACTAACTACCCTATAGCGGGTATTTTTGAAGCTTGGGTTTGAGCTTGTAAAGGTTGTTGTTTCTTCATCATGAGGAATGATCAATATCTGCCCAATCTTGAGCCGGCTTGAATTCAGGTCATTCCGTGCGTTTATCCAAGACAGAGGGGTGCCAAATTTTTCCGCGATCTGTGACAGAGTATCACCCGGGATAACGGCATATTCAGTGTGTGGAATCCAATCTTTTTGACTAGTTGTTATGAGTGCTGCTCTGAACGAATTGGCGTTCTCATAAGGGAAAAGCAGAGTATGCTGACCCGCTGGGGGAGTTGTTGAACGACGAAATGCAGGGTTCAGTTGATTAAATAGAGATCTATCCATACCTGAAACCTCTATGACCTTTTGCAGTGCGACCTGATGTTCAAGCTCGATTATTTCAAAGTAGGGTGCATTTGCAATAAAGGGTAATTCTATTTTATGGGCTGATGGTGTGTCGATTAATGAGGCCAGAGCTAGTAGCTGCGGTACATAATTACGCGTTTCTTTTGGCAGTCGTATCGACCAGAAATCTAAAGGCTTACCGGCTTTACGGTTTTTAGAAATGGACTTACTTACGTAACCTTCACCAGAATTATAGGCAGCAAGCGCTAGAAGCCAGTCGTTGTCAAAGCGGTTATTTAAATAGGTAAGGTATTTGATAGCGGCCTTTGTGGAGCTAACAATATCGCGTCGACCATCGTACCAGGCGTTTCTCTCGAGTCCGAATTGTTTGGCGGTAGACGGGATAAACTGCCATAAACCAGCTGCATGACTGGGGCTATAAGCGAGAGGGTCATAGGTACTTTCAACGATGGGTAACAGCGCCAACTCCAGCGGAAGTCCTGCCTGCTCCAGCTGGTCTGTTACATAGTAAATAAAAGGTTCAGCTCTGGAGAATACGGCTTTCAGATAGTTGGGGTTATCAATATACCATTTGCGTTGCTCTACGGCGTCCTTAGGAAGGTTACTTAAATCTAACTGATACCCCAAGCGAATTCTTTCCCATAGATCGTCCGGGGCGTCGGCATTAGCGGGCTCTTCGATAGGTGCCACTAGTTCTATAGTGACTGGATGCTCAACTTGGCTTAAGTGCTCCTCAGGAGGTGCATCTACCAAGATTGTAGCCATTGGTTCAGGCGCTGACGCGCTTTGCTCTAATCCCACAGTCTGCTGCGTTTTTGGGAGCAGGCTGCAGCTTGAAATTAAAAGTGTAGACAATACAAAAGATGAAATTAAAGACGAATTTTTAATAGCGAAGGCCCCTGATAACACCTATAAATTTTTATGACGCGATTGTAGCTAGGTTAAGCATTTAAGACAAATACGGATTGGCATAAAGAGGCTCTAATTTTGGTGAGTGAATGCGGCGGATGTTTAGCTGTCACTAAGATGGCAGATTCTCAAGTGGAGTTTAATTGATTCAGCCGCCATAATAGTGCAGAAGCAATATCAAAATCTCTATTCTATGTGCTATTCGCTTGTTATAGGCTATTACAATAAATGTTAAAACGTTTTGACATAGAAAATTTAGGCTTGTCTAGCTCAGGTCTGCTTGACTGGTCCGAGTCGGCATTTGCCTCCTATATCATGTCGGTCGAGAGGCGGGTTTTCACCAAAAAATATGGGCACTTACCTGGTTATCGATTGTTACGCCTTGGGCTATCGCCTAGTCAAGATACTCTGGATTGCTTCACTCAAATACATCGCTTTGGGTTGCAATCGCAGCTGTCAGGCAACAGTGAAGAAATGTCCGCAGTGGCTAATTTTTCTGATTTACCATTGCCCTCCGAGGTGGTCGATGTTGTATTACTGCAACATTCGATCGAGTTTTCAGAATCTCCTCAAGCGTCATTAAATGAAGCGCTCCGGGTTCTAGCGCCGGGGGGGCATTTAATCATATGCGTTTTTAATCCGGCAGGTCCCACAGGTTTGATTAAGCTTCCAATGCAATTGATGACAAATCGGCCCCAGTATCGGTTTCATCATCTCCGTAAAGGCAGATTAATTGATTGGCTAACACTATTGAATTGTCAGGTTCTCGATGTTGATCACGGAGCTTATCACTGGCCGCAGCGTTCAACGGTAGCAAAGGGGCATGACTCAAATTCTACGGTTGAGGGTGCGCGGACGTCCTCGTGGGATAATGTCTGCGAAAAAATTCATCTTCCCGTTGGTAATTTCTATATGATTCATGCAGTCAAACGTGTTGCACGTGGTATTAGCAGTTCGTCTCGAGTCTGGAAGCGCAGCGTTAGTGGCCGTTTAGCGTCATCTAATACTAAACCATTAGGATCCAAAAAGAGCCTAAATAAATACTGATAGTCCGTGATTAGAGGTTAATAGGGTATAGAATGAATAGAGTAGAAATTTATACGGATGGTGCTTGTCGCGGGAATCCAGGACCCGGTGGGTGGGGTGCATTGTTGCGATTTGGCGATGATGAGAAAGAGTTATGTGGCGGTGAAGCTGAGACTACCAATAACCGTATGGAGATGATGGCCGTTATTCAAGCATTGTCTGCGTTAAAACGGCCTTGTGATGTCGTTTTAACCTCTGATTCAACCTACGTCCTAAAAGGAATCCAAGAATGGATGCCTAGCTGGAAAAAAAGAGGGTGGAAAACTGCGACAAAAAAGCCTGTTAAAAATGTTGATCTGTGGAAATTGTTAGATAATGCGATTCAGGGGCACACCATAGATTGGCAGTGGGTCAAAGGACATAGCGGTCATGCTGAAAATGAGATTGCTGACCAATTAGCGAATAGGGGTATTGACGAACTCTAGGGTTGTCGATCCTATACTAAAATTAACTCTTAAAGAAATATAGATAATGAGACAGATTGTTCTTGATACCGAAACCACTGGCTTAGAGACTTCTCAAGACCACCGAATTATTGAAATTGGTTGTGTTGAAATGGTTGACCGAAAGTTGACGGGCCGCCATTACCACCAATATATAAATCCTCAGCGTAAGATAGATGAAGGCGCAATGGAGGTGCATGGTATTACTGATCAATTTCTCGAAGACAAGCCTCTCTTTGAAGGTATAGTCTCCGATTTCTTTGAGTTTTTAGGCGGTGCCGAATTAATCATCCACAATGCATCTTTTGATATTGGCTTTATTAATCACGAGTCAAAAAAGTTGCATGGCAAGCACCAGCCTCTAGAGTCCCAGTGCAGGGTTATTGATACTCTCGCCCTTGCACGCCAGCGGCACCCAGGACAAAAAAATAATCTCGATGCCTTGTGTAAGCGCTATGGTGTGGATAACTCTCAGCGTCAGTTACATGGCGCTTTGCTGGATGCGGAGATTTTAGCAGATGTGTATCTGCTAATGACGGGAGGTCAGGTCAATTTAAACATTAATGACCAGTCAGACTCCGATAGCGGTGAAATGAACAAAATCTCAGTCATCCGACGACTTCCAGAGGATCGTCCCCCACTGAGGGTTGTTAAAGCTTCCGATGAAGAAATAGTAAGTCATGAGCAAAAGTTATCTGCCATCGTGGCCGCAGCTGGCCAATGTATCTGGCAAGGTTCTGGCGAATAGCGCTTTTTTATGCAGGATCTGAATCCTATTAATTTTCCGGCTAAGCTGCCATTGACGTCGAGACAGCTTGGACAGTTAAAGCTCGATCTCGTCAAGTCTGTGTCAAGTTCAGACTTGTTTCGTTTGATGAAGCGGGCGAGTCGATTTTCCCGATCAAGCATTAATGCTGAACTCGTGCCTAAAGAATGGAAGAGCTTTCAAGATGCCGTGAGGCACTCTCACGAGAAGGTCCAAGCGCGGCAAAAAAACGTCCCCAAGATTCGCTTCCCAGATTTACCTGTTAGTGCTCGCTCTGAAGAAATCAGACAGCTAATTGAAGGCAATCAAGTAGTTATCATTGCGGGAGAAACAGGATCAGGTAAAACCACTCAGATACCCAAAATATGCCTTCAGGCGGGAAGAGGCGTGAAGGGTATTATTGGCCACACTCAGCCGCGCCGAATTGCAGCGCGCACTGTGGCTAATCGCATCGCAGAAGAACTTGAGTCGCCTTTGGGTAAGGCCGTTGGGTATAAGGTGCGTTTTGCTGATCAAACATCGTCTGACAGCTACATTAAATTAATGACAGACGGTATTTTACTGGCAGAAATACAGCGGGACAGATTTCTCAGTAAATACGATACTCTGATTATAGATGAGGCTCATGAGCGTAGCTTAAACATCGATTTTTTACTCGGCTATCTAAAGACGCTGTTGGTACAGCGAAACGATCTAAAGTTGATTATTACCTCGGCGACTATCGACATACAAAAGTTCTCAGCTCATTTTAACAATGCGCCTATTGTTGAGGTGTCCGGTAGGACTTACCCAGTTGACATTGTGTATAGCGACTTGGATGTTTTGGAGGGTGATCGAAATCAACAAATCGTTGATTGTTTACGTGACATCCAAGATACGCAAGAACAGGGCGATGTACTGGTTTTCCTAAGTGGTGAGAGAGAAATTCGTGAGGCGAGCTTAGCGCTTAGGCGCGCCCAATTCCACAATACAGAAATAGCGCCCCTTTATGCTCGATTAAGTCTGGCCGAGCAAAGTAAGATCTTTTCGCCACACAAGGGCAGGCGAGTTATTTTGAGCACAAATGTGGCTGAAACTTCTCTCACGGTTCCGGGAATTCGCTATGTCATCGATACGGGTCGTGCAAGAGTCTCTCGTTATAGCTTTAGGACAAAGGTTCAAAGGCTACCCATAGAGGCCATATCGCAGGCTAGTGCGAGTCAGCGTGCTGGACGCTGCGGTCGCGTCAGTGACGGCGTATGTTTTCGCTTGTACCAGCAGGATGACTTTGAGGGTCGACCCGAGTTTACTGATCCAGAGATAGTTCGTACTAATTTAGCAGCAGTAATTTTACAGATGTTGCAACTGCGGCTGGGCGATATTAGAAACTTCCCCTTCATTGATCCACCGGATAGTCGTTTGATAAACGACGGTTATAAACTCTTAGAAGAGCTCCAAGCAGTAACCCCGGATGGAAAATTGACCGCGGTGGGCAAGAAATTAGTGACATTGCCGGTAGATCCGCGATTTGCGCGCATGATCTTAGAGTCTGACAAGAACGGATCTTTAAATGAATTGATTATTATTACTAGCGGATTGAGCATTCAAGATCCTCGAGAGCGACCGGGAGATAAGCAGCAGGCTGCTGACCAAGCACATAAACAGTGGGCAGATCAAGACTCTGATTTTCTGTCACTACTCAACGTGTGGAATCACTTCGAAGAGAAGCGGAGCGATCTTTCCACGAACCAATATAGTAAATATTGCCGTTCTCAATATGTATCATTTATTCGAATGAGAGAGTGGCGTGATTTGCATCATCAGCTTCACAGCGCTTGCAGAGCCCTAGCCCTAAAAGAGAATCAGCAGGCTGCAGATTACGCTAGCGTTCATCGTTCACTACTGTCTGGTCTGCTGGGGCAAATTGGCACTCGAGAGGAAAAGTGGGAATTTTTAGGAACTAGAAATCGTAAGTTTTTCATATTTCCCGGATCTGGGCTTAGTAAGAAACCGCCAAAATGGGTCATGGCTGGATCCTTAATGGAGACGACCAAACAATATGCCTTAAATGCAGCAAAAATTGATTCCGCTTGGCTCGAGAGCCTCGCTGCGCATTTAGTTAAGAAAACTCATAGCGAGCCTTTTTATCATCAAAAATCGGGTCAAGTGATGGCCAGTGAGCGCCAAACCTTATTTGGCTTGTCCATCGTCGAGGGGAAAAAGGTCGTATATGGCAATATAAACGCTTCTGAGGCGAGGAAGGCATTCATACAGCAAGCGCTAGTGGAGGAAGGGTATCGCGGTAAGGGGGTGTTTTATGCGCATAATCACGCGCTAGTGTCAGAGCTCCAAGCGCTAGAGGATCGTTTTAGGCGCAGAGATCTCCTTGCAGAGCAGATGGTTATTTTTAGCCATTATGATGAGCGAGTTCCTGCATCCGTGTGTAATCTTCCGGCATTTGAAAAATGGCGTAAAACAGCTGAAAAAGCAGACTCGCAGTTACTGTTTATGAGCAAGGAGTCTTTACTTCTGCGTGGATTGTCTGATAGTGAAGAGGCGCAGTTCCCAGAGGTATTAGTCCATGAAGGACTCGAGTTTGATTTACGCTACCACTTTGAACCCGGTCATGCTGAAGATGGCGTGAATCTATTGATACCTTTGGCAGTACTTCATCAATTGCCACACTACCTTTTCCAGTGGTTAGTCCCCGGAATGCTTCGAGACAAGTGTATTGCTTTGATTAAGGGTCTACCTAAACATGTTCGTAGGCAGTTTATTCCAGTTCCTGATTATGTTGACAAGATTCTGCTTAATGTCAGCGCTCAAGACAGGCCCCTAACTACCGTATTGAGTGAGCAATTACAGCGATTGACGGGAATAAAAGTTGAAGAAACTTCCTGGAACTCGAACAACCTTGATAACTGGTATCAGATGAACTTTGCCTTGCAGAACGAAAAGGGCCAGTTAATCGCAATGGCCCGCAGCCTGCACCAGTTACAGGGAGACTTCAAACAACAGATTAAACAAAGTTTAGACCGGCCTTCTGAGCAGTCTATTGCGCGCAAAGGTATTCTTGAATGGGATTTTGATCAGTTGCCCGTTGAAGTAGAGTTACCCCGTGGCGACATGATCATTAAGGCGTGGCCCGCACTCCAAGATAATGGTGAATCTACCTCTATAGAGCTAGTTGATAATCCTTTGATAGCCGAGCAAATATCTCGGAATGGACAGCTCAGGTTAGCCTTGTTAAGAGGGAAGGAGCAACATAAGTATCTATCGAAGAATCTCTTGAGGGGTAAAGAGCTTGCTCTCAAGGCAGCGACTTTGGGCCCTCGAGACGATATGGTCACAGCCATTATTGAAGCGAGTTTTCAGCAGGCTATATTCTCGAGCGGGATTGTTATTCGCGATAAACAGGGGTTTGAAAAAAGTTATTCTACGGGCATTCCCCAAGTAGTGGGTATTGCACAGCAGCATGCGGTGCAGATTGATAGTGTTTTGACTGAACTGCATGAACAGCAAAAGCGATTACGAGGACTTGATTTATTGGCGGTTGATGCGCAGCTTGATATTGCCCGACAGATGAGTTGGTTGTTTTCTAGCGATACACTTCGTAGAGTAAAACCCGAGAACACTCAGCAGTACCCTCGATTTGTGAAGGGAATCAGCATACGAATCGATAAGCTCACGTCCCAAGCCGTTAAAGACCGTGAACACATAAGTGAATTACGCTCGTTTGCCCTTGGCGTTGAGGAATTACAAGAAAAACAGCAACTACTTACCGCGGATTTAGCCGACTCATTGCTAGATTTTCAGTGGTTACTAGAAGAATATAGGGTCTCTTTATTTGCCCAACAGCTGAAAACGCGAGTGCCAGTTTCCGCAAAGCGTTTAACTAAGCGTTGGTCGACTATATTGAACCAGTTAAAAATACTTTTGCCTGATTATCACTAGTCTACTAATCTATCGGTTACGTAATGAAAAGCGATGCACGAGTAAAGTTAACTCGTTACAGCGATAAGAGGCACCGGTTATTTTTTATTACAGGTGAATACCTATGGGTACCAATATTAACCAAGATTGTCGCTTGGCTTGCCTCTCCGCGGTATACAATTGTGTACCTAGGGAGGCAGTGCTAGTAGAATGGTGGGAAAAGTTGAATGCCAAAATTGCCCATTTAGGAAATTTTCAGGAAAGACATGTTTAAAGTACTGACAATTATTACTCTGTTTTTTATATCGGCAACTAGTTTTGCTGACGAAGAGAAAAACCCTGATCCACTAGAGGGTTTGAATCGCGGTATTTGGAGTTTTAACGAGACGGCCATTAATAGTGTCGCGCGACCCGTGGTTGATATATACGAAGCTGTGACACCAAAGCCGGTCCGCAACGGAATAGTGAACTTTTTCGGTAACCTTAATGAAATTCCAAATGCGGCTAATAGCTTGTTGCAGGGAAAAGTGAAACAGGCCGCCAATGACGCGGGTAGGTTCTTGATCAATACAACTCTTGGTTTGGGTGGTCTGTTTGATGTTGCTAAGGGCGTAGGCTTGCATGCCGGAGAAGAGGAAGACTTTGGTCAGACGCTTGCTGTTTGGGGCGTTGGGGATGGCCCTTATCTCATGCTGCCCTTCATTGGGCCGACAACACTGCGTGATGCTCCAGCAGACTTTATTGACAGCTTTCTCGATCCTTTCACATATTCGGATAAACTGGCACTTAGGGCTGGCGTAAAAGGGATGAGCATGATCGCTGAGAACGGTTCTTATCTAGAGCAATTAGACGTTATTTCTGGTGATAAATATCTTTTTATCCGGGATGTCTATCTGCAAAATAGAGAGTATGTTATTAATGACGGGGCCATTGAAGATGATTTCGGTGACTTAGATGATTATTAAAGTGTCATAATGGCCTCGGTAAACTGACGAAAGTTAGATAGCGACATTGCTATAAAAAATATAAGAAACTGATAAGTCGGATGTACCATGACTGCAATTAACAGCCTTGTTATTCTCGTCGGAGAGAATGAGGCCAGGCTCACATCTCTTCAAAAAGCGGTCCAAAGCTGCGACAGGTCCTGCGTGCTTGCGTCCGATATGGCAGAGATGGTGGCTACTTGCGAAGATTCTATTTCTCAACTAGTTGTTTTTGTTTCTTCAGATACGTCTGGTGAAATGCTCGAGCATGACAATGCTTTAAAAGCAGTATTGTCCAAGTATCTCATGGTCGTGTGCTTGCATGAACCTTCTGTGAGATCGGTCGCTAGCTATTTCCGCCATGGGGCTGCAGATGTTTGGTCTGACGGAATATCTCAAAAAGACCTGACTGAATCCCTCTCTCGCATTCAAGACATTGCCTCTACTCGTGTTCAGCGTCATCAATATAGCGGTGATTTGGAGAAAACAAACCTAGATCTTCAAGAAAGCTTGCGGGTTCTCAAACAAGATCAGATTGCTGGGCTTGAAGTACAAAAAAGCTTGATGCCTGAAAGCCCTTTGACGTTTGGTGATTATGAAATATCACATTCGGTCACACCATCACTTTATCTCAGTGGTGATTTTATAGGTTACAACTTTGTCTTGGAGCGTTATTTACTGTTTTATTTCGCAGATGTGTCTGGTCATGGATCGTCGTCTGCCTTCGTGACTGTGCTGTTGCGCTTTATGATTGGGCGGGTTATTCGCCGTCATATTACGGAAAACGATCATACAGCCCTTAAATCGGCGCCAGAAGGTCTTTTAGAACACATTAATAACCAAATTTTGGCGACGGGATTGGGCAAACATTTGACGGTGGTGGCTGGCTGTTTAGATACAGAGACCAGCAAGCTACGATATGTCGTGGGCGCCCAGCTACCGAGGCCCATAATGATTGTAGATGGCAAAGCAGATTACTTGCCAGGTAAGGGAAAGCCGGTGGGCATATTTGAAGATGCGGTCTGGGACGTTGCAGAGATACAATTGCCAGAAAGGTGCGCGTTAGTTCTATTGTCTGATGGGGTCTTTGAGTTGGTGCCTGATAAAGAATTAGCCGACAAAGAGAAAACGTTGTTGGAGTTTTTGGCCACCAGTTCAAACTCGATAGAAAATTTAAAAGGTGCGCTATCGGTTGATTTTATTGAGGCTCCCCAAGATGACGTGTCGATGTTGTTACTGACGAGAGGGATGTAGGGTGAATACGGGCAAAATTCTTGTAGCAGATAGTATGGGCGATTATCTGCTCAAGCTTTCTGGCGACGTGAGAGTGACGCTGTGCGGAACATTGAATCGACATATTGAGACTATTTTTGGGAGCAAAAATGTTAAACAAGTTGTTGTCGATATGTTGGACGCCGATTGCTTAGATAGCACTACATTGGGGCTACTTGCAAAATTGGGGCTGCACTGTCGCAAGCAGTATGGTATCAATATTCAGGTTTTTTGCGAAAATGCGAGTATTCTCCGCACTCTAGAACACATGAGTTTTGACGAGATTTTCGATATCTTTCAAGACGTGCCTGAAATAAAAGAACATTTGAGTTTGCACAATATAGGCGTTGAAACATTAGAAATTGACGATATTCGACGTCAGGTTTTAGACGCGCATAAACTACTGATCGAACTGAACCCAGGAAACAGCGCAGAGTTCACCGACTTGATCAGCGCGCTTGAATCAGATCGCTAACTCAGCTACTTTCCTGAGCATTGAGCTTGCAGCGAATATACTCGCTATGCCGAATATGCAGTAAATCAGCTACTCTCCGGATTATATTTTCTTCATGCTTATCTAAGTGCCCATCAGCATAAGCAACACGCCACATCGCCGTCATTAGCGATAGCTTTTTCTCAATATCAAAGTGCTCATTAATCTCACGCGTAAATTGATAAAGTGACGTTGCTTCTGTGACCTCTTCACGAGAAAGACTGATCAACTCATCAACCTCCTCTGCACTCAAATCGAGCATTCGAGATAAGGTTTCTGCAATTGAATTCAGCTCTTGCTCATCAAGATTGCCATCAATCACCATGACCTCTATCAATAGAGCAGCCATAGCAAGTTGATCCGCACTGGCTGATTCTGATTCAGGTTCTAAAACTTTTTTTGAGAAAAAATTCTTTATTTTATCAATCATTTATCTATTTCTTTTAGCCAAGTTTCTAGTTTAATTTGATCGGCAACAAAGCTTCGTATTCCGTGAGAAAGCTTTTCAGTAGCCATGGGATCATTATTAATTTCATAACGAAATGCACTCTCATCACCCAAGTTATATTGGATGGAACTGCCGGTATTAGCGGGGTCAAGCTTTCGCTCTAGAATCCCAAAATCGTCATCGAGCGCTTGCAATAATTGCGGGCTAATTGTGAGTCGGTCACAGCCTGCTAATTCGGTGATCTCATCAGTATTTCTAAAGCTTGCCCCCATCACCACAGTGTTATATCCAGATTGTTTGTAATAGTTATAAATCTGCGTGACTGACTGAACCCCGGGGTCTTCATTGGGCGCATACTCAGTCTTGTCGGTATTGGCTATATACCAATCTAAAATTCGACCGACAAAGGGAGAAATTAGAAACGCACCCGCATCTGCTGCGGCGGCTGCTTGTGTAAAGTTAAAAAGTAAGGTCAGATTACAGTTGATACCTTCCTTTTCAAGTCGCTGCGCTGCGCGAATACCTTCAAAGGTTGATGCCATTTTGATAAGAACACGCTCTTTGCCAATACCCGCTTGCTCGTATAGCTCAATTAGCTGTCGCGCTTTGGTAATGGACCTTTCAGTATCAAAGGATAATCGAGCATCGACCTCCGTTGAGACGCGTCCGGGGATAACATTGATAATCTTTTCACCAATACCGACCGCTAATTTGTCCATACAGAGAGATAATTGCTCATTACTGGATAGTTTTCCCTCAGAGACAGACGCAATGACCTCTCTTACTAGACTCTCATAGGCGGGCATCTGAGCGGCTTTTAATATCAGTGATGGGTTAGTCGTGGCATCTTCAGGAGAATACTGACTAATCGCCTCAAAATCGCCAGTATCGGCAACGACAGTCGTCATTTCTTTTAATTGTGCTAGTTTACTGCTATTGCTCATTTGTTCATGGCTCCTGAAGTGGCTTTTAATGCGGTTGTTAAAACATCAATCGTCGCAGTGGACTTATAGGCATTTTCGCTAATATGCCGCCTAAATAGCCGTGCACCGGGCATGCCGTGGAATAACCCCAAAATATGGCGTGTCATGGCATGCAGTTTAGTGCCCTTACTCATCTCATTATCTATGTAATCAAGAAATTGTTCAGCGATTTTTTCACGGCTCTTAACCGGATGACTAGCGCCATAGATATCTTGATCAACAGTAGCCAATATATAGGGGTTGGTATAAGCCTCTCGCCCCATCATTACGCCATCTAAATGATTCAAGTGCTTCATAGATTGCTCAAGGGTGGTAATCCCCCCATTGATGATAATTTCGGCGTCGGGGAAATCACGCTTTAATTGATAAACACGATCATAGTTAAGCTCAGGGACTTCTCGGTTTTGTTTTGGACTTAGGCCTTTAAGCCATGCTTTTCGCGCATGTACTACAAATGTGCTGCAACCGGCGTCAGATAGGGTGCCAACAAACTGGCACAAAAAGTCATAAGAATCATAGTCATCGACCCCAATACGGTGCTTTACGGTCACCGGCAGGTCTACTGCGCCTCGCATGGCGGCAACGCAATCAGCGGTAATAGCCGCATTTTTCATCATAACGGCCCCAAACATGCCGCTCTGCACGCGATCACTGGGGCAACCGCAGTTAAGATTTATTTCAGCGTACGCATATTGTTCAGCCAGTTTGCATGCAGCCGCTAAATCACCAGGATTGCTTCCACCTAATTGCAATGCAACGGGGTGCTCTTCCGCATTCATCGCCAAAAAACGTTCGGTGTCACCGTGCAATATGGCACCCGTAGTAAGCATTTCGGTATAAAGAACGACGTGTTGGCTAACTAAACGTAAAAAGAACCGACAGTGCCTATCGGTCCAGTCGAGCATGGGCGCAACGCAAAATCGTCGGTTGGGTAGCTGAGAATTCAATTCGGGCAAGGGTTGCAACTCTGAAGACTAAGGTTGTGGGACGAGTATTGTAAAAGTCTTATCCTTAAAAGTCTTCG
>Ga0233427_10000742_pt1 | contig 39180 bp, 36 predicted proteins | sample SI_118_April2016_5_FD_179885 | JGI IMG/M metagenome (GOLD analysis project Ga0233427, IMG submission 179885) | Seawater microbial communities from Saanich Inlet, British Columbia, Canada - SI_118_April2016_100_MG | ecosystem: Environmental > Aquatic > Marine > Inlet | place: Canada: British...
TTACGTGATACTGAATTGCAGAAGCAGCAGTCAGATACTCGTTTGGAGGCATCTACCCAGCAACTTGAGGCCTTCGATGTGCTGCGTAAAGAGCATAGTGAGTTGTTGCAGCAGCAGGCTCGTCTTAGCACTGAGCTAAAGGAACGCGACGCTAGCCACCGGGGTCAGCTTGAGCAATTTGAACAGCAAAAAAAATCGTTGGGCAAAGAATTTGAAAATCTAGCGAATAAGATTTTTGAAGAAAAGGGGCAGCGCTTTTCTGCAACCAGTCAGACCACCTTGGATCAATTATTAAAACCCTTTCGTGAGCAAATTGATGGCTTTCAGCGCCGAGTAAACGAGGTTCACAAAGAAACCTTGCAGGGCAATGTGGCGTTGGATGAAAAAATTAAACGCTTGATGGAAACCGGTTTAGAAATGAGTGAGGAAGCTCGAAGCCTTACTTCAGCGCTCAAGGGTGACTCTCAGCAACGTGGTGCCTGGGGCGAAGCACAGCTGGAGCGTACGCTGGAAATGAGTGGTCTGGTGGAGGAGGCGCACTATGAGAAACAGTCGTCTTTTAAGGATCAGGATGGCAAACAAAAGTACACCGATTACATTATTAAACTGCCCGATAACAAGCACATCATCATTGATAGCAAGGTGTCATTGGTTGCTTACGACAAGGCCGTATCGGCGACTAGTCCAGAGCAGGAACAGTTGGCGCTGGATGAACATGCCAAGTCGGTTAAAGCGAAAATAGATGACCTGGCGAGCAAGGATTACACCAACCTAATTGGTGTTCGTAGCCCCAGTTTTGTGTTGATGTTTATTCCCGTCGAACCAGCTTATATTGATGCTCTTAAGCATAATAAAGATTTGTTTAGTTACGGTTATGAAAAGGGCATTGTACTGGTGTCGCATACCACACTGATTCCGATTCTCCGTACGGTCGCTAACCTGTGGATGATGGAACGCAGTAACGCTGAGGCACGCGAAATCAGCAATAAAGCGGGTGATATTTACAATCAGGTTTGTGTGGTGGCTGAAAACCTACAAAAACTGGGTACCACCTTGGGAGCAGCCAGTAATCACTATAATAAAACGGTTAATGCGTTGATGGGTCAACGAGGTTTGCATGGCAAAGTAGAGCGTTTTAGTAGTCTGTCCAGCAAGGTCAGTAAAAGCATGCCTGAGTTGGAAGCCAAACATATTGATTTTGAGCATGACCGCTTGGCGCTGATCGCCGAGCCGGTGGAGGAAAAAGTTGAGCCAAAGGCAGTCATTGCACCTCGCGGCGACGCTGATAAAAAGCCTCAAAAGATGGATTAAGCAGTCAGCAGAGTAAACTTCTTTGTGAGGTTTAGCGGTTATTTTATTTAAGTCGACTGTCTCCTGAAAAGGGCCTATTTTTCCTTATTTTCTTTCTGTCCCCTCGTTATGTAAAGGTCTCCATGGGTTGTTCGCCGCAAATAAAAATTCCCGCCACCTATATGCGTGGCGGAACAAGTAAAGGCGTGTTTTTCAAGCTGGAGGATTTGCCTGAGTCCGCACAGGTTGCCGGTGCGGCACGTGATCGCCTGTTGCTGCGGGTGATTGGTAGCCCTGACCCCTATGGTAAACAAATCGATGGCATGGGTGGAGCGACCTCTAGCACTAGTAAAGCGGTCATTGTTTCGAAGAGCTCGCAAGCCGGTCATGATGTGGATTATTTGTTTGCACAGGTGGCAATTGATAAACCCTTTGTCGACTGGAGTGGAAATTGCGGTAATTTAGCTGCCGCCGTTGCTTCATTCGCCATCAGTAATGGTCTGGTTGATGGCGACAATCTTCCTGAGAATGGCGTTGCCGTGGTACGAATATGGCAAGTTAATATCAAAAAAACTATTATTGCTAACGTGCCAGTCACCGGTGGTGAAGTACAGGAAGCGGGCAATTTTGAGCTTGATGGTGTGACCTTTCCGGCAGCAGAAATTGAAGTGGAATTTGTTGCGCCATCTTCGGCTGATAGTGCCATGTTCCCAACTGGAAACATTGTTGATGAATTAGATGTGCCGGGTGTAGGTACGGTTTCATCCACTCTGATTGCGGCGGGAATTCCCACCATTTTCCTTAACGCAGAGGATCTTGGTTACAAGGGAACAGAGTTGCAGAGTGCCATTAATAGTGATGAAAAAGTACTCAACATGTTTGAGATTATTCGCGCCTATGGAGCCGTAAAAATGGGCTTGATTAAGCATGTTAGCGAAGCCGTTAGCAGGCAACACACGCCAAAAGTGGCGATTGTTGGTCAAGCGATAGGCTATGTTTCTGTTAGTGGTAAAACGATTACCAGTGATGATATCGACCTGAATGTAAGGGCTTTGTCGATGGGGCAGCTTCATCACGCAATGATGGGCACCGCGTCAGTTGCTATCGCTGCGGCGGCGGCTATTCCGGGGACATTAGTGAATTTGGCTGCTGGTGGTGGGGCGCGTAATGAGGTTCGGTTTGGCCACCCTTCAGGTACCTTAAGCGTTGGCGCAACGACAAGCTGTGTTAATGGTGAGTGGGTGCTTGATCGGGCAATTATGAGCCGCAGCGCACGGGTGTTGATGGAAGGTAGTGTGCGTATTCCTGGTGATGACGTTTAGTCGTGAGCAGCCGTTGAATACGCGCTTGAAAGGCAGGGTATTAGCCGCACGGATTAGTTAACGTGAGAAAGGTTGTTCGTTTTAGCGGGTAATCAATAGATGTCGTTATGCCAAGGTAGGCCGGTATCGACGAGAGCTGAGTGTAAAGGGGGCGGTTATTGGCTTGAGGCGCAGGCTAAAGGGTCCTTTCTTGCTTTGCAATTCACCTTGTCTGTCTTTATCAGAGGCTCTTCAATAATGGAAACCCAAAACCAAGCTGGCCCGGGATAAACCCAGGCCAGTTGGTAAAAATCATATGGTGTCAGCTAAAACTAGTCACGCATATTAGATTTTTGAGGGTCGTACATTGGCATTGCGGTCACAGTTGCAGAGAAGGTTGTGCCATCTTCTGCTTTGGCTTCTAAGACAGTGCCTGGCGCATCTAAACCTGGTTTAACGTGACCCAGAGCGATCGACGCACCCATACGGTGTGAGTAGCCAGGGCAGTTGATAACACCCACTTCTTCGCCGTTAGCGAACAGTTTTGATGCTTCAGGTGCTGCGTCGTCCAGACCGCAAATCAAACCAACCAGTTTGATGTTTTCCTGACCTTTTTTAGCCGCGCAAGCGTCTTTGCCACGGAAATCTTTGTCTTTGCCAACACACCAAGGAAGGTTGATTTCCCAAGGCGTTGTTGTTTCGCTCATGTCGTAAGGGTAGAACAGTAGGCCAAACTCAAGGCGTACTTTGTCCAGTGAAGCAAACGAGGCAGGCATTACGCCAGCATCTTTACCTGCTTCTAGAACCGTGTCCCAGATTTCGCAGATGTTTTCGCCTGCGGCATAGATTTCATAACCGCGCTCACCAGAGAAGCCAGTACGCGAGATGATAACTTCGTGGCCTAACATGGTTGTTGTAGTTTGACCGAATACGCCCATTGGCTCGATGTCAGCTGCCAGCATAGGGTTTAGAACGCCTAGTGCGGCAGGGCCCTGTAGAGATATTGAGTTGAAGCTGTCATCCAGCTCAACAGTTGCATCTTTTCCTTCTGCCGACTGTTGCAGCATTTCCATCGCGAACCCGCCGCCATGAACAACTAACCAGCCTTTGTCGCCCATGTTATAAACGATAGCATCGTCAGTCACGGTGCCTTCGTCTGTTAGGATGAGTGTGTAAGCACATTTGTCAGTGCCAACATTGGTCAATGTCCGGCTACATGTGTGATCAACAACGGCAAATGCGTCAGGACCACGAACCCATACTTTTTTCAGACCTGACACGTCGGTTAGCGTTGCGCGCTCACGGTAAGCATCATGCTCGTCGCACGCATCTGAATTATAAGACCATGCGGTGCCAACACCATTCCAGTCTTCCAGCTCAGAACCTAGCTCGCGGTGGCGTGAAGCAAGCGGTGATTCAGGACGTTTAAATTGGGTCATAAATTATCTCCGGTTATTGTTCTTTAGATATTGAAAAGCCAACGGCGATAGATTGCTGGCCGTTGGTGCTAATTAATGTGTTGTCGTCACAGCGGTTTCGTCCCTAAGCTGCATATTAGGAGAGCACTCTGTAGCGGGCCATGACCCGACGATTTAACGTAATTTTGGGATGGTTATTGGTATTTCAACCGCCAATGGCAAGTAAACTATCGGGTGCCCATTATTAGAAATTTTTGGTCTTTTTTCAAAGAGTTTTCGTTATTAATATCAATAGGATAGCTTTTAACAAAGATTACTCGCAGAGAGGTACTCACAAAGAGATATAATGCCTAAAGGGTTGCCGGGGGTTGTTTTTTTACGTCAAGGGAGTGTGTTGGTGTTGTTTTGGGCTGAAAATAAAAGTAGAACCCTGTGGCAGTGGGTGCCGATTTTGGCGTTTAAAATTAGGTAAATAATTGAGTCGTCTCGTGTTCACTATCCGGTTAGCTATCGGGAAATTCCGGGCAGTTGCTGGTTCGTATTTGAGCATTACAGTGTGACGATCTCAGCCTATTAGCTTCTCAAAAGAGGGGTACATTGAGAGGGGCTTGCTCAATACGTCTATATTTTTTAAAAATATCGACATAATATTCTTGACGTGTCGATGCTATCGACATATTCTGCAAATATGTCGATAAAACTAGAATTTATAAATATATGAGCTGGCATCCCGAAAAGCCGTATAACGACCTTCCTCTATTGCCTCCAAGCATTGACTTGGAAACCAAGGCTGTACTAAAGCGGTGTATTTCTGCCCGGGCAGCCCTTGCTGAACTTAAGCAGGCAGCGGAGTTAATTCCTAATCAGGCAATGTTAATTAACACCTTGCCACTATTGGAAGCCAAAGACAGTTCAGAAATCGAAAATATCGTTACTACTACTGACAAGCTCTTTCAGTTTGTCGGCAGTGATGATGCCCGTGCAGATCCCGCCACCAAAGAAGCACTCCAGTATCGAAGTGCTTTGTATGAAGGTTGGCAGACATTAGCGCAGCGGCCCATTAACACCAATATGGCCGAATCTATCTGTAGCCAGATTAAAGGTGTCGATATGTCAGTGCGCAAAGTACTCGGTACAGCGTTGGGCAACGACAGAACGGGTGAAATAATCAGTACGCCCCCCGCCGGTGAAAAGGTTCTGCGAGACTTACTGAGCAATTGGGAGGAGTTTCTGCATGAGCAGCCAGAATTAGACCCACTGATTCGGATGGCAGTGATGCACTATCAATTTGAGGCGATTCACCCTTTTACCGACGGCAATGGCCGTACTGGTCGAATTTTAAACATCCTATACCTGGTGCAGGAGAAACTGCTGACCTTGCCGATTCTGTACTTAAGCCGCTATATTATTGCCAATAAAAGTCAGTACTATAGTGGCCTGCTGGCTGTGACCCGAGAGCAGGCTTGGGAGTCTTGGTTGTTGTATATGCTTGAAGCGGTTGAAAGTACCGCACAATGGACAACACAAAAGATAATCAGTATCCGCGATCTAGCCGACCATACCACCGACTATGTACGGGACCAGTTGCCAAAAATTTATAGTCGGGAGTTGATTGACGTCATATTTGAACAGCCCTATTGCCGTATAAGTAACTTGGTAGAAGCCAATATCGCCAAACGGCAGACGGCTTCGGAATACCTTAAAAAACTGGTAAATATTGGTGTATTGGTGGAGCAACAAGTTGGCAGGGAGAGGCTTTTTATCAATACAAAACTGCTAACCTTAATTTCTAGTGATAGCAATAATGGACAATCGAGCAACACATGAGCGATAGCGCACTTGCTTTATCTCAACTAGAGCAATACCTCTCAAAAGCCGTCCGGATCTTAAAAGGCATAAAAAAACCATCTAAGAATCAATGTCTTAAATGGTCTCTCGTGGTCTTTCGATGTTTTTGAATATGGTGCCCAGAAGAGGACTTGAACCTCCACGCCCCGAAGAGCACTAGCACCTGAAGCTAGCGTGTCTACCAATTTCACCACCTGGGCTTTGTCGCAAATTTGCAAGGTTTATGCAGCAAATTCGGATCGCGACTCTACTGACATTAAAAGTGCTTGTCAACGGATATTGCTATTGTTGGTGCGTCTTTGCAGCTACAATGCGGGCATGAATTTTTATTGGATAATTTATGGCACGCAAACGAAATAAGACTGCTGATCCCTTCGCGGAGCGCGAAGCGTCAAACTACCAAAATCCCATCCCCAGCCGCGAATTTATTTTAGCTCATTTGGAGGAGCGTGATGCGCCGGTGTCCTATAAGACGCTGATTCGGGAGTTAAATCTTTCCGGCGATGAGGCAATGGAAGCGTTGCGCCGCCGGCTTAATGCGATGCACCGTGATGGCCAATTACTGCAAAATCGGCGCGGTGATTTTGGCGTACTAGATCGAATGAGTTTGTTGAGTGGCCGTGTGCAGGGTCATAAGGATGGTTTTGGCTTCTTATTAATGATGAAGAAGCGGATGATTTATTTATAAACCATCGTGAAATGAATCGCGTGTTTGATGGTGATCGGGTGCTGGTTAGACCGTCGGGCTTTCAACATCGTGGTAAAGAAGAAGCGGTCATTGTTGAAGTGCTTGAGCGTGCTCACACGCAGTTAGTGGGGCGTTTTGTGCAGGAAAATGGGGTCAGTTATATGACGCCTGAGAACCGACGTATCTGCCAGAACATATTGATTGCTGACGGTGCTTGCATGCAGGCCAAGCAGGGGCAGATGGTTATTGCGGTGCTCCAGCATTATCCCGAGAAGCGCAAGCTTGCGGTGGGTAAGGTGGTCGAAGTACTGGGTGATCACATGGCGCCAGGTATGGAGATTGATGTGGCACTGCGCGCCCACGATATTCCCTTTGAGTGGCCTGATGCAGTGTCGCGACAGCTATCTGACTTCGACACTAATGTTACCGAGCAAGATGCCGCTAAACGCGTTGATTTGCGTGATCTGCCATTCGTAACTATTGATGGCGAAGATGCGCGTGATTTTGATGATGCCGTATATGCTGAATCACGTAGTGAAGGTGGTTGGACGCTGTGGGTCGCTATTGCTGATGTGTCGCACTATGTGGCGGTGGATTCTGCATTAGATCAAGAGGCTTGTGAGCGTGGCACTTCGGTGTATTTTCCTGAGCAGGTCATTCCAATGCTGCCGGAGCTGTTGTCTAACGGCCTGTGCTCTTTGAACCCGCAGGTGGATCGATTGACCATGGCGTGCGAAATGACCATTGCCGCCGATGGTGAGGTACAGGGCTACCGTTTCTGTGAGGCAGTCATTCATTCCCATGCGCGGCTGACTTATAACAAAGTTAACAGTATGTTGATGGCGGTTGATGCGCCGGATGCAGCGAATTTGCGGGCGGAATATCAGGCTGTGCTGCCGCATTTAGAAACCCTGCAGGATCTTTACAAAGTATTGCAGGCTGCGCGGGTTGAGCGTGGTGCAATCGATTTTGAGACCACCGAAGTGCGTATTGTCTTTGGCGAAGATCGCAAGATTGAGCGTATTGTGCCGGTGGTGCGTAATGACGCCCATAAACTGATTGAAGAATGTATGCTGTGTGCCAATGTGGCGGCGGCAGATTTTCTTAGCAGCCATAAAATTGCGGGATTATATCGTGTGCACGGTAAGCCCAGTGTTGAAAAGTTGGATGCTTTGCGTGAATTCCTTGATGGGCTGGGCTTGCGGTTGGAGGGCGATTACATGCCTAAAGCGGCCAATTATCGTGATTTGCTGGCGCAAATAAAGGGTCGGTCCGATGCGCATTTGATTCAGACGGTGTTGCTGCGTTCTATGCTACAGGCGGTCTACAGTCCTGACAATGAAGGTCATTTTGGTTTGTCCTTTGATGCCTACGCTCATTTCACCTCGCCGATTCGGCGTTACCCCGATTTATTGGTTCACCGCGCTATCCGCTCGGTGATTCGTAGTCGTAAACAAAGTGGTAAGGTGATTCGCACCGATGCGACTAAGCCGATGATGCTAAAGAATATTTACCCCTACAGTCTTGATCAAATGGATCAATTAGGTGCGCACTGCTCTAGTAATGAGCGTCGTGCCGATGAGGCCGTACGTGATGTGATGGACTGGCTTAAATGCGAATATATGCAGGAGCGTGTGGGCGATCATTATGCCGGCGTTATTACGGGTGTCACGGCCTTTGGCTTGTTTGTTGAGCTTAAGGATATTTATGTTGAAGGTCTGTTGCATATCAGCGCGCTCAACAATGACTATTACCATTTTGATGCGGTGCATCACAGTTTGCAGGGTGAAAGATTTGGGGTGACCTATCAGCTGGGTGATAGCGTCGATATTATGGTGGCGCGTGTAAATCTCGATGAGCGCAAGATAGATTTTGAGCTGGCTGCGGGTACGCAAGCGGATAATAAAGATCGTAAAAAAGCACCTCGTCGTAAGCAGCGTGGCGCAGGCAAGAATGATGGTGCCCCCAAGTCTGCTAAAAAATCAGCGCGAGCGAAGGCGGGTAAAGAAGGCGGGACCGAGGGTAAAAAAGGCGCTAAAGCGGCGGTGAGCAAGAAGAAAAAACCTGCCTCGAGAGGGAAAAAGCCCGCTACAACTAAACCTAAGGGCGCTGAAACTAAGCCTAAGAAGGGCTCGCGCGCGCCAAAGAGTTAAAACAGCTGTTGTTTCGAGTCAGATGGAAAAACGCCGCGGTAGTGGCCTCTTAATGTAGAAAAGGTAAGCAAGTTTAGTATGGAAATCGTTTTTGGAATTCACGCCGTACAGGCGTTGTTACAGCGTAACCCTGGGCGCGTTGAGCGCGTATTGGTTCACAAAAATAAAGTGAATGCGCGCGTGCGCGAGTTACTACAGTTGGCGAAGAAAGGTCGAGTTAAAGTCGACCAAGTTGATATCGATGAGCTGGAAGGTTATGCCGACGGTAATCATCAGGGCGTATTGGCGATTTGTAAAAACCAAACAAGTCTCAGCGAGGCTGATCTTGATGAATTGCTTGACAATGCATCTGAGCCGCTAGTGTTGGTGTTGGATGGTGTCACGGACACGCACAACCTGGGTGCCTGTTTACGTAGTGCTGATGCGGCCGGTGTGACGGCGGTTGTGGTGCCCAAGGATAATTCTGCGGATTTGAATTCGGTGGTGAGCAAGGTTGCTTCTGGTGCCGCGGAAACACTGCCTTTTATTAAGGTGACTAATTTAGCACGCACGCTGAAAGCACTACAGGATAGGGGGCTTTGGATCACTGGCACGGCAGTTGACGAAACCAGCCGCTCTATTTACGAGGCTGACTTGAGTGGCCCTCGCGTTATTGTTATGGGCTCTGAGGGTAAGGGTATGCGTCGTTTGACGCAGCAGCATTGCGATGAGTTGGTGTATATTCCGATGGCTGGAGAAGTGAGCAGTTTAAACGTATCGGTGGCCACCGGAGTCTGCTTGTTTGAAACGGTGCGTCAGCGCGGTAAGTCGAAATAGCACTGGCTCTGGCGGTTGTTTATTAGTCGCCAGTAGTGCTTGTTTTTTCTGGGTTTTTTTGTTCTGGGCTTGCGTCTGGCCAGCCATTCTACTAAAATCCGCGAGCTTAAAAATTTGTCTTGGGACCATTTGTCCCTTTAACTCCTTGCTTCTTGCCTTTAAGTGTAACGAAGCTGCCCAAACCGTAAGGAGAATCTATGCGGCACTACGAAGTAGTATTACTCGTTCATCCTGATCAGAGCGAACAAGTTTCAGCCATGGTTGAGCGTTATAGCTCAATTGTTAAAGACAGTGGTGGACAGGTTCACCGTCTGGAAGATTGGGGTCGTCGTCCTTTGGCTTACCCTATCAATAAAATTCATAAAGCACATTACGTGTTGATGAACGTTGAATGTAATAACGAAGCCCTTGAAGAGCTGAACTATTCATTCAAGTTTAACGATGCTGTTATTCGTAACTTGGTGATCACCACTAAAGAAGCTGTTACTGAAGCATCACCAATTATGGCCAGCGCATCTCGCGAGACTCGCAGTGAAAACACTGCTAGCCCAGCGGCAGCGCCAGCACCTGTAGTAGAAGCGCCTGTAGCAGAAGCGCCCGCCGCAGAAGCTGAGGCACCTGCTGCCGCAGCGGATGCTGATAGCGAGTAATTGAATGCCTCGCTCAGACGGGGCGACAACACAGATTGTTTTTTGAATAGTTTTTAGGAGTTTTACCATGGCACGTTTTTTCCGTCGTCGTAAATATTGCCGCTTCACAGCGGAAGGCGTTAAACAGATCGATTATAAAGATCTGGAAGTCTTGAAAGGTTTTGTAAGTGAAACAGGCAAAATCGTACCTAGCCGTATTACTGGTACTAAAGCCCGTTATCAGCGTCAGCTGTCAACTGCGATTAAACGCGCACGTTACTTGGCTTTGCTGCCATACACAGACAGCCACCAATAGTAGCCATTAAAAATGTACCTGTTTCGCGATAACAACGTTAGCTCTGTGCTCAAGCCCTCATGTATCTGCCGATACAGTGCGGTGCTGCGCGTTGAGCCTGCTGATTGTTACGCAAACGGTACAATTTTTAACAACCCGGCTTAATACACTGTTGTGCGCGCCGTAGCAGAATACGCAATACGTGGTAAGCGTCAGGCAGTCATTGTCGCAGTTGTTGCGGCGTTGGTGCCGATGCTTTTTTGGCTCAGTGCGGCAACAATTGTTTTAACAACCCTACGCAAAGGGGTAGCCGAAGGGCTTAACCTAATGCTTTGGGCTGGATTACCGGCGATGTTTTGGCTGGTAATGGGCGCAGATCCAACACCCATTATTGTTATTGTGGGTGCCATGATATTGGCAGTGGTACTTAGAGCCACTGTGTCATGGGTACAGACCCTGCTAGTGGGTGTTGTGCTGGGATTACTTATCAGTTTGCTTATGCCGCTGATGGTGCCGGAGTTGTTGACGCCTGAGGTGCTGAGTAAATTAGCACCTAAGTTAGAGGTTGATAGCGAACAGTCCGCGGCAGTTATTGGCAGTTTGTTAACGGGATTTTGGGCCGCAGCGCATTTGCTGGTGATTTTGCTCAGTTTAATGCTTGGACGTTGGTGGCAATCATTACTGTTTAACCCTGGTGGTTTTGGGGAGGAGTTTAAGCAGTTATTGTTACCACCTGTCGTTGCAGTACCTGCGATACTGATTGCCCAATTTGGAGGTAATTTTCACCCAGCGTTCGTTGGCTGGGCGCCGGTATTGATGATGCCGTTGTTTATTGCTGCTATTGCGTTAGTGCATGGGGTTGTTGGTATTAAAAAATTGGGTTTCCCTTGGTTGGTGCTCATGTATTTGCTGGTGTTTTTGGTGGGACCGTACATTGCGCTGGTCGACAGTTTAATGAATTTTCGCCGCCGCATTCAACGAGCAGCCGAGTGATTTTGATTCGTGTCAGGCCAGTGGTCATTGGATACGAATAACAAAAAAGTTTTATAGAGGACGTAAAGATGGAAGTTATTCTGTTAGAAAGAGTTGGTAAGTTAGGTAATCTTGGTGACAAGGTTAACGTTAAACCAGGTTTTGGTCGCAATTTTTTGTTTCCTTACGGTAAAGCGGTCCCTGCGACTGCAGCAAACTTGGCTGACTTTGAAAGTCGTCGTGCCGAATTGGAAAAAGCAGCTGCCGAAGGCCGAGCTGCTGCTGATGGCCGTGGTTCGAAAGTCGATGGTGTTGAAGTAACAATCACTGCCAACGCTGGCGAAGATGGCAAGCTGTTCGGTTCTGTCGGTACACGTGATATTGCTGATGCCATTAATGCTGCCACAGGCGCTGATGTTGATAAGAGCGAAGTACGTCTTCCTGAAGGCGCACTGCGTCATACAGGTGAGTTCGAGTTGGCCGTGCAGCTGCACAGTGATGTAACAGTTGCTGTTAAAGTCGCTGTTGTTGGCGAAAGCGAATAAGGCAATAAGCGCTTTAAATCAAAAGAACGAATTGATTTAGTCGGCTTTTTTTAGCTGCTGAAAATGCAGCCTGTTGAATGCATAAATACATTGCTGGTTGGGTTTTTGGCGCGCTGATATTTGCTTGTCGTGTCACGATTCTTTCTTTGCTTCCTGCGGCCTGAAGTGCTAACTGCATTTGTGGGGTTGAAAAGGGGCATAAAAATAGACACCATGTGCCTTCATAGAAAGTAGGGACATGGTGTTTTTTTGTGCCTCAAAATATCACCATTTCAGGTCTAAGGTTATATAATAAATGCAGTACTCTGATATTGATAAACAAACCGCTTCGGTTAAAGTCCCGCCCCAGTCATTGGAGGCGGAGCAGGCTGTGTTAGGTGGTTTGATGCTTGAAAATGATGCCTGGGATCGGGTGTCAGAAGAACTGGTGGATGGGGACTTTTATCGTCACGAGCATCAATTGATTTTTCGAGCCATGGCCGGCGTGATCGAAAAAAGTCAGCCGCTGGATGTGATCACCCTGTCGGAAGCGCTGGATAAAGTTGGCGATTTAGACGCCGTGGGTGGTTTGGCTTACTTGGGTGAGCTGGCAAAAAACACCCCTAGTGCATCTAATATTCGCGCCTATGCGGATATTATTCGTGAACGCTCAATATTGCGGCAATTGGTTACGGTTGCCCACGAGATTGCCGATGACGCCTTTGATACTGGTGGGTTGAGCAGTAGCGATGTGCTGGATGAGGCGGAACGCAAAGTGTTTCAAATTGCTGAGACCCGCCCTAATATTGGTGGCCCGCAGGCCGTAAACCCCTTAATTACCAAAGCCATTGAACGTATTGATGAACTGTATCAGTCGGATAATGCCATTACCGGCTTGAGCACGGGCTTTACTGATATTGATTTACTGACGGCGGGTTTGCAGCCCTCTGATTTAATTATTGTTGCTGGCCGTCCTTCGATGGGTAAAACCACCTTTGCGATGAATATCGTTGAGCATGCCACCATTTCGGGTGATAAGCCGGTGGTGGTGTTCAGTATGGAAATGCCGGGCGATTCGTTGGTGATGCGGATGCTCTCTTCGCTAGGGCGTATTGATCAGACCAAAATGCGTACTGGGCAGCTTGATGACGATGATTGGCCCCGTCTGACCTCGGCAGTTAGCTTGCTTAAGGATCGGCCATTATTTATTGACGATAACGCGGCGTTGTCGCCTACGGAAATTCGTTCTCGTGCACGCCGTATTGCGCGTGAACATGGCCAGCTCGGTTTGATCATGATCGATTATTTACAATTGATGCAGGTGAAGGGATCAAGTGAGAACCGCACCGGGGAAATCTCAGAAATTTCACGCTCCCTGAAAGCCTTGGCCAAAGAGTTGAACGTACCGGTGATTGCTTTATCCCAGCTTAACCGTAGCCTTGAACAGCGTTCCGATAGACGTCCAGTGATGTCGGATTTGCGTGAATCGGGTGCGATCGAGCAGGATGCCGATGTGATTGCCTTTATCTATCGTGATGAAGTGTATAACGACGAGAGCCCTGACAAAGGGGTTGCCGAAATCATTATTGGCAAGCAGCGTAATGGCCCCATTGGTAAGCGTCGATTGGCCTTTATTGGTAAATACACTAAGTTTGAAGATCTTGCTCATGGTAGCTATGAGGACTTTGAGTGACCAGACCAACCTTTGCGCATATTAATCTTGATGCGCTGCGGCATAATTTCAATCTCGTTCGACACTATGCCCCTGATCAGCAAGTGATGGTCATGCTGAAGGCCGATGCCTATGGGCATGGTGCCTTGCAGGCTGCTGCCGCTTTATCGGCAGTGGATGCGATTGCAGTGGCTTTTATTGATGAAGCCTTGGCGTTACGCCGCGCCGGTATTAATAAACCTATTAGCCTGCTACAGGGCGTTTTTGATCAACAGGAAATTGAGTTGGCCTGTGAGCACCAGTTGGATTTAGTGATATTGCATGCTGAGCAGGCGCAGATGCTCGAGTCTGCTAACTGTAGCAGGCCATTACGTATTTGGTTGAAGTTTGATAGCGGCATGCATCGACTGGGCTTTTCGGCCGATGAGTATGTGCTGTGGTTTGAGCGCTTGCGCCAACACCCCAATGTTGCCGAAGTCCGTTTGATGACGCACTTTTCCTGTGCAGATGACCCTGAAAACCCAGTGACGGCACAGCAGGAAGCCCTGTTTGATCAATTAACGAGCAAGCTGGATGCGACCCGTAGTTTAGCAAACTCGGCGGCCATTATGGGTTGGCCTTCGACGTTACGAGACTGTGTACGTCCCGGCATTATGTTGTATGGCGTTTGCCCCTTTGCTGACTGGCGTGAAGATCATCGCGATTTGCAGGCGGTGATGACACTTAAAACAGTGATTATTGCCACGCGAGAGCTCAAGGCTGGAGAAGCCGTTGGTTATGGCGGTAGTTGGGTGGCACCGAAGAATTGTCGTATTGGTATTGCCTCTATCGGTTATGCCGATGGTTATCCGCGCTGTTTGCCCTTTGGTACACCGGTCTTGGTGAATGGGCAGCGTGTTCCGCTGGTTGGTCGTGTCACCATGGACATGATCACCGTCGACCTTTCGGGTCGCGAGGAGGTGCAGGTAGGCGATGAGGTGACGCTGTGGGGCGATGGCTTGCCCGTTGAAGAAATTGCTGAACAGGCGGGGACTATCGCCTATGAACTGTTGACCGGTGTTTCCAAACGCGTTCAGCGTGTTTATAGCGAATAACTCAAGACCTTTGCACGCTTCTTTCTGTACGCGCTGTTGGCTATCCTCGTTCCTATTACATCTGAATACCAATTTAAGGACAGGCATAAAATAGCCTTTTCAGTACGGATACTGTCACCACGCAAGTGCATATCTCACCGTAGTGACTCCAGAAATGGGCTAGGCATCGGTGCCTCCGTGTAACCCTAAATACGCTGTGCATTTACACAGTGTATTTAATGATGGTTAAATTTTATGCGCGGTTTATACTGAAGTAATGCGCAATAATATTCCAAGAGTGTTGATATTTCTTTATATTTCAACAGATTAGCTAGAATCAAGGATTGATATTACGCATTGGCAAGGGAGATATTGCGCACGCTCACTTTGCCCAGAAAGGATTCTGGAACCACCTCTAAAAGTCCTTTCAAAGCAATAATCTAAAAGAAGCTCGCCGAATATCAAAATCGGCAAAATGAGCATGCGCAATATACAAATGTTAAAACTAAGAGCAAGTAACTCAATATGAACGAATACAAGCTGCTCATATACATTTTTGAGTTCTGCGAAGAAAATGGAAGTCTCTATAAAAATTTCCATTTTGATATTAACCACAAGTTAGTTGAAGAGCTCTATAAAAAATATAGATTAGAGCCTACGATAGAAGAGCTCGAAACTATCGCGGATAGGTGCTATGCGAGAGAGTGGCTTGAGCACACGTATCTCGGAAGTGGAAAATATAATGGCCTTAAATTAACCCAAAAAGGTATGGGCGTTGCTATTTCCAAACGTAAAGTAGAAGAAAAGAAAAATGATCGAACAAGGCTAAAGAAAGCATCAGATTATATCGAAGAGTATAAAGGTATATTCATTCTACTTGCCGTGCTAACAGCAATAGCCGGAGTCGCGGTAACATTACTTGTTGGAGGAGGAAAAAATGGATGAAAGTTACACTATTGAGGTGGTTTGCCTTTTCTGTGACTCGGCCCTGCAAGCGGAAGAAGGCAAGGAGCACATGTCTGGCGACTTGATTAAGTGCCACGAGTGCGGAGAGCTAAATGATTATGACTCGGCCCTTGATATCGCGAAAGCAAAAGGAGTTAACGTAGTCAAGGAAGAGTTTTCCAAGGAAATAGAAGCAAAGCTAAAGAATTTATTCAAATAATGTTTTCAAAAAGGGGACGCATTTATTTTTAGGACTTGAAGGAGTCAATCATGCCAAGGAAGGCAAGGGTTTTGGTGCCAAATTGTCCACATCATGTGGTGCAGCGAGGGCGTAACCGCAAAGCGCGGCGTTAGCTGCCTTAGCCCTTGTTAACCTTAGAGTGATAGAATAGTATCACTTTATGAAGATAGAGCTCGTAACAACCCTAAAGCGCCAAGCCACTCGAATTCTTTCAGATTTACATGAATCTAAGGAGCCGGTTCTTATTACTGAGCATGGCAAACCTTCTGCCTATCTTGTTGATGTAGACGATTACGAAAGGACACAGCATCGCATGAATATATTAGAGGGTATTGCTCGTGGTGAAGCTGCTGTTCAAGAGGGCCGAACCTATTCCCATACGCAAGCCAAGGAGAGAATGGCTAAGTGGCTCAGATAGTATGGACGGAATCAGCCCTATTAGATCTTGATGGAATTGTTGAATATATAGCTCTTGATAAATATACAGCTGCTGAGGCTTTAGTCGAAGATATTTTTTCAAGAGTAGAGCATCTAAAAAAATTTCCAGACTCCGGAAGGAAACCACCTGAACTTCTTCGTAAATTCCGTTATCGTGAACTGATAGTTGGGCCATGCCGTATATTTTATCGGACAGATGAAAGTAAGATATATGTATTGTATGTAATGCGTAGCGAAAAATTACTCCGTAAATATATTCTCAGCGACCGTGATTCATCCGGCAGCTAACAAGGCAAAGAAACAGCGGCAAATAAAACCCTGTGGTTTTAATTTGCCGCTGTTTGAGGCGTTAAGAGGCAAAGGAGAATTTTGTGTCAGAGCTAAAAAAACACGCCCCTTATTTTTTCGCTGGAACGCGTTTATGCCGTTATTGATGGGCGCGCGCAACGCACCATAAATGCACCTCCTCACACCCCGCATTCTTTAAACAAAGCGATAATTCACGCAAGGTGGTGCCTGTGGTCATTACGTCGTCCACTAGGGCAACACGTAAGCCGCGTTGAAATGGCTTGCAGGTGAAGGCTTTTTTTACGTTTCGCCTGCGCTCAACCGCTGATAATCCGAGTTGATGGGCGGTGTGTTTAGTGCGCTGGCATTGCTTTGTATTCAGTGGCAGTGAGAGTTTTGCGGCACAGCCCCGAGCGATCTCCTGAGCCTGATTAAAGCCGCGTTTGCGTAATCGACGTTTGTGTAATGGTACCGGAATGATCATATCGGGCAGCTGTGCGTGCGTATAGCGGTCTAATATTTGCTGCGCCATGAGTTCACCAAAAGTACGTGCGTAGCTGAGACGCTGATTAAATTTTAAGCGGCTAATTAGGCTATTGATGGGTGGCTGGTAGTGAAACAACGTATGGCATTGCTGAAATGGCGGCGGTTCGTTTTGACACTGCCCGCAGGTATAGGATGTGGCAATAGGACTGTTCAGTGGTAGCGCGCAGTTTAGGCACGCGTTTTGCAGCCATGGCAGAGACTCCGTACAGCCTTTGCAAAGTCCTGTTGCGGAGGCCTGATTTGGAGCCTGATGGCACAGTAAGCATTTTTCAGGCAGCAAAAATTGAACAATATGTGACCAGTAGTTAACCATAAGCGTCCCTGCAGGTTGACAGTCGAGAGTGTGGCTATTATTGTGCGCCTTTAGCTAAGCGTCAGGCAAGTAGCAACGCTCTCGCCGTATTAAAGAACAGACTTTAAAGGAACATTTAATGAGCAATTTACAATCATCAGACCTGCGCCATGATTGGACTGCGCAAGAGGTTACCGCGCTGTTTACCCTGCCTTTTAACGATTTAATGTTCCAGGCACAGACGGTACACCGCCAAAATTTTGATGCCAATGAAGTGCAAATTAGCACGTTGTTGTCGATCAAAACGGGTGCTTGTCCTGAGGATTGTAAATATTGCCCACAAAGTGGTCACTATAATACCGGTCTTGAAAAAGAAAAATTAATGGAAATTCAGCGTGTCATTGAAGAGGCTAAAGTGGCCCGTGAAAAGGGCGCTAGTCGATTCTGTATGGGTGCTGCATGGCGCTCACCCACCGCAAAGCAAATGCCCTACGTGGTGGATATGATCAAACAGGTTCGCGAGCTGGGTATGGAAACCTGTATGACGCTAGGCATGCTGGATAGTGACCAAGCACAACAACTCGCCGATGCCGGATTGGATTATTACAACCACAATCTGGATACATCCCCCGAATATTATAAAGATATTATTAGTACACGTACCTTTGAGAACCGTCTTGATACGCTGCAGAACGTGCGTAATTCTGGCATGAAGGTCTGCTGTGGCGGTATTGTTGGTATGGGTGAAAGCCTACGCGATCGTGCGGGTTTAATGGTGGAGCTGGCAAATCTGCCGCATCATCCTGAAAGTGTGCCAATTAACATGCTGGTGAAAGTGGAGGGCACACCAATGGATCATGTGGAAGATCTAGACCCCTTTGATTTTATCCGCAGTATTGCGGTGGCACGTATTATGATGCCGCACTCTCATGTGCGTTTGTCCGCGGGCCGCGAGGAAATGAATGAACAAATGCAATCGCTGTGCTTTCTTGCGGGTGCCAATTCTATCTTCTACGGTGAAAAGCTACTAACTACGGCCAATCCTGAGGCTGATGCCGATCGTCAGTTGTTCAACAAATTGGGTATTCGTCCCGAGCAGCGTGACCAACAGCACAGTGACGATGCGCAGCAAGCGGCATTAATGGATGCAGTTCAGCAGCAGCGTAGTGATGCTTTTTTCTACGATGCAAGCCAAGCCAGTACTTCTGTGAGCGCCACGGAAGCGTCTCAAGCTGTTGAAGCTTAATACAGCGTAAAGGCTCAGTATGGGTGGATTTGACAGCCTGGCTGAGCAGCTTAAGGCGAGAAAAAAGCAGCACTTATACCGGTCACGGTTAATTACTCAAAGCCCTCAGGGCGCTGAGATAATGGTTGCTGGGCGGCGTTATCTGAATTTTTGTAGTAATGATTACCTAGGTTTAGCGAATGACCCTGAGGTGGTGGCCAGCTTTCAGGCGGCCGCTAATGATTACGGCGTGGGCGGTGGCGCTTCGCATTTGGTTAATGGTCACAGCGCCGCGCATCATGCGTTGGAAGACGCGCTGGCCGACTTTACCGGCCGTTCACGAGCATTGTTGTTCTCCTCTGGCTATCTCGCCAATCTGGGTGTTATCAGCGCCTTATTAGGCCGTGGTGACGCGGTGTTTCAGGATCGCCTTAACCATGCCTCCTTATTGGACGCGGGTTTATTAAGTGGTGCGCGTTTTCAACGTTTTCACCACGTCGATGTTGCTGATTTAAGTCAACGTTTAACGCGCAGCGAAGCACAACGCAAATTAGTGGTTAGCGATGGCGTGTTCAGTATGGATGGTGATATAGCGCCATTGGATAAACTGGTGTCGGTCTCGCAACAGCATAATGCGTGGTTAATGGTGGATGATGCTCACGGTTTGGCTTGTCTCGGCAACGGTGGGCGTGGCGCAGTGGATTTGTTTCAGCTTGAGCAACAGCAGGTGCCTGTCTTGATGGGGACCCTCGGCAAAGGTTTTGGTACTGCCGGTGCCTTTGTGGCTGGGTCGCAGGATTTGATCGAAACCTTGATTCAGCAGGCGCGCACTTATATCTATACCACAGCGATGCCGCCGGCAGTTGCGGCAGCCACGTTAACCAGTTTGCAGCGGGTGCAGGCGGATAGTTGGCGACGAGAGAAGTTAACGGTGTTAATTGATCGCTTTCGTATCGGTGCCGCGCAGCTTGGTTTGCATTTGATGCCCTCGCAGACACCGATTCAACCGATTGTGGTGGGTGATGCCGAGCGAGCAGTACAGATGAGTGAGGCACTCAAAGCGCAGGGCATTATGGTTTCCGCTATTCGTCCGCCGACAGTACCGGCTGGCACAGCACGGTTGCGAATTACCCTAAGCGCGGCACACAGTGAGCAGCAGGTTGATCGCTTACTAGCAGCGCTGGAGAATATTGCCAATGGCGCGAGAGTTAATTTATGACGGTGCGCGTCACAGCCTGCGGTAACCCTAGCTTACCGGCGCTCGTGTTAGTGCATGGCTGGGGGCATTCTAGTGGTGTCTGGGATGCGCTATTACCGACGCTGCAAAAACACTTTTATGTCCAGTGTGTCGATTTACCTGGCTATGGTTGCACTGAAAATGGCGGTACTGACGTCTGTGATAACTCGGCCACACAGTGGCAGTTAGATAGCCTGTTACAGGATTTGGCGACGTTACCGCCAGCAATTTGGTGTGGTTGGTCATTGGGTGGCCTGTTGGCGACGCGCTTGGCCACGGTTGAGCCGCAACGAGTGACAGGGCTGGTGACGATTGCCAGTAATCCGGTCTTTGTTGAAAAACCAACTTGGCTGATGGCGATGCCAAGCGAAGAATATCAACAATTTGTAAACTCTGTAGGCCGTGATGCACGCACCACCGTGTCGCGGTTTTTGTCCTTGGTGTGCCAAGGGGCGGCAACGTCTCGGGCCGATTCGAGGGTGTTGAAAAAAATCGTAGCCGCCGTAAAAATGCCGTCACCAGCTATCTTGCAAGCCAGTCTGCAGTGCTTAAATACCTTAGATACGCGCAGTGATATTACGGCGCTTAAAGTGCCTCAGCATCATCTGTTAGGTGAACATGATGCCTTGATTCCAGTGGCAGTGGCGAAGGCCATTAGCGGCCTTAATAACCGCGCTAAGGTGAGTGTTATTGCTGGTGCAGGGCACGCCCCATTGTTGTCCCATCCGCATGTGGTGGTGGATGCGTTGTTAGCAATGACGCAGGGCTTAAATGATGAATAATTGTATTGAGGTCGAGCCGTTGCTGGTCAAGGAAACTCTATTATCAGAGGTTCAGTTGATCAGTACCCCGCCAACAACCGTGGCGCAGACAAACACCCCTGATGCACAACGACGGCAGGTGAATAAACAGGATGTCGCTCGCTCCTTTAGTCAGGCGGCACAGACCTACGACCAAGTGGCGATATTGCAACGTAACGTTGCCGATCACTTGCTGACAAAAATCCCACAGCAAGCCTTTGCCAGTATTGTCGACCTTGGCTGTGGAACGGGTGCGGTCAGTGCACAATTGGCGCAGCAGTTTCAATCGAGCAGGGTGGTTGGTGTGGATATTGCCGAGGGTATGCTCGACTATGCACGCAGTCAATTTGCTGATACATCATTACAGTGGTGCTGCGCTGATATTGAAAACTTACCGCTGCAAAACGAAAGCGTTGATCTGGTGTTTTCCAGTCTAGCGGTACAGTGGTGCGCTGACTTCCAGCAGTTATGTGATGAGGTTATGCGGGTTCTTAAACCTGGTGGGTATTGCCTGTTGGCGACTTTGGGGCCAAGCACGCTGCATGAGCTGCGTTACGCTTGGCAGCAAGTGGATGGTTACGTACATGTTAATGGTTTTTTGGATTCTCAGACAGTCAGTAGTGCGGCACTAGCGGCCGGTTTAAGTTGCCAGTTTTGGCAGCAAACGCTGGTGATGCGTTATGCGCAATTGCGCCAGTTAACGGCTGAACTTAAGGCGTTGGGCGCACACAATGTTAATGATGGCCGCCGCAAGGGGTTAACTGGACGACATCGTCTTGAAAAATTAACAGCGGGCTATGAGCATTTTCGTGATGCCGATGGCCTGTTGCCAGCCAGTTATGATGTCTATTATCTCCGTTTGAAAAAGCCGCTATGACGGTATCAAATAAACGCTATTTTGTAACTGGAACCGATACTGATGTTGGTAAAACATTGGTGGTTGAGGGTTTGCTGGCGGCAGCCGGAGAGCAGGGGTTAACAACATTAGCTATTAAGCCAGTGGCGGCTGGATGTGAGCGCACTAGCGATGGTTTACGTAATGAGGATGCCCTGAAGTTGATGGCGCAAATGAGCGAGCCGCTCAGTTATCAGCAGGTCAACCCAGTCGCGCTGGAGCCAGCCATTGCGCCACATATTGCAGCGCAGCAGGTCGGCCAATTGTTGTGCTTGGAGACGTTAGTCAAGCATTGCCAGGAGGTTTTGACGCAACCTGCCCAGTTGGCACTGATTGAAGGTGCTGGCGGTTGGCGGTTGCCCTTGAACGAAACTGAATACCTTTCCAGTCTGCCGCAACGTTTGGATATGCCAGTAATTTTGGTGGTGGGTATGAAGTTGGGCTGTCTTAATCATGCGCTGTTGAGCATGGAGGCCATTGCGCGAGATGGTGTGCGGTTGGCTGGCTGGGTTGCCAATCGAGTGGATGGCAATATGAGCTGCTTTGAAGCGAATCTAGCAACGCTAAAAGGTGTTATCAATGCGCCGCTGTTGGGCGTTATCCCCTGTTTGCAGGCAAGCGTCGATAAACCGTTAGCTGCGGCGAGCTGTTTAGATCTTCGGCCGCTGCTGGGCTAACAGTGAAATAATTCAGCATTTTGAACACGATCTGCCAGCTTGCATTATTTTCTTGAGGCCCATCGTTACTTTCTCTTGCTCGTTTTCTTTATCCGTCGGCTACTGTTCCAAGCAATGAAGCCTGTCACCGAGAGCACAATTAATAAAAGGGCCACTATATCCATGGCCCAGACGCCTAGTTGCCCGAATAACCTGCCGCTGTGTAAGTCCAGCAGCAATTGTTCCAGATCAATGGCGGCAGGTACGCGGATTTGTTTGTTTAGCTGTGGCGGGGGTGTTTGTGCTGTCGGCCATTGTGCGGGTGCTGTTTCGGTGTTGCGCCATGACAATGAATCGATATCTGCGACAATGGCACCGTTTGGTGTGTTAACCAGTAATTGATGGTTTAGTTGAGTTAGTGCCTGTGCATTAGCAGGCAGGCCTAGCCCTGGGGTAATGCTCTCCAGCTGCTGGCCCTGCTGGGTAAACAGCAGCAACTCTTGGTGGCACAATAGGTGTAATACGTCATCGAGCATGACGGCACCTAGCAGTGGCGCGTTGCACTGACCGACGGCTGTTTTGTTGAGGTAAAGCTGATTTATACCGTCATGCGCCACCCACTGCCCAGCTACGGGAAAAGCCAATGGTTGTGGGGTTGTTAAGCCGTAAAGTTTAGCAACAATAGGATTGCTAATTTTAATGCGGTCCAGTGCTAGCCCTGTTGTGTGGTTAAGCAGTATGCCAGTGACCGATAGCACAAACACAAAAAGGATGCACAGTAGGCCAATGCGGCGGTGCCAGCGGACAGAAAGAATAAAGCTATTGCGTAGTGACACCGGTTTTTTCCTTCAATTACTGATTAATGGCGATTTGATTTAAATATAGTGCCAATTTTGTGGCGCGTTTTACCGCTGCTACTGACAGTGTAGCGCCTGTTATGCCATCAATGTATTGGTTTAACTTGTTTTTTTTAGTCAGTGCAATGCCCTGAAATTGATCGGTGAAAAAAGGATATTTAACCTCCCAACCACGGCTTTCGCGAAATGTCAGAATTTTTACCGATTCAACCTGTTGCCCATTGAGTACTACGCCGATGGTGATGGGCATTTCTTTGCCTATTTCATTAAATACCCAAGCGCTTTGGGTTCCCTGCTGCCAGTAGCGCACCCGGAGGCTGCGGTAAGGGCGGTGGAGGATTTTGGCAAGTTGTTCTTTGATGTCGGCGTTAAGCCAAATAACTTTGGGTGTTGGCGGTGCATCGGCAAAAGTGTGATTTAAAAATTGCTCGGTGGTCATGTAAACACCCTTGCCTAAATCTGCTGCTAAGGCATAGGGAGACAGAGCCAGCATAATGATCAGAGCAAGGCGTCGGGATGATTTTTTGGCAAGTAATGACATAGTTGTGTTATTGATAATATAAACAAAACAGGGCATCAGATTTTTGCGTTAACAAATACCTGACGCCCTGAACGAGGACTATCTTAGCAATGAAATCTAGTCAGTGCTAGAAGCTCCAGCCAACACCTAGATTCAAGCCATCTAGCTCGGTTTTTCCAGTAGGTGCATTCTGGTTCTGGTAGTCAGCTTTGAAAACAACCGTAGGAGTTAACCAGTAGTTAACACCGAAATCGAGTTGCTTGTATTCAGTATTATTGCTGCTGCCTGCTTGGTTATCCCATTGGTTATAACGAGCAAAGACACCCAGTTTTTCACTGATCATATAAGAAGGCTCAAAGTAAAAACCTTGCTGTTTGTCAGCGCCTTCTTTTAGGGCATCCATTGCGCTGTCTATATCCCATGTGGCATACAGTGCGCGCACTTGAAGTGGACCGTTTTTATAAATCGCATGGGTCTCCAGTAAAGTTGCGTCAAGCTCTGTGGTATGAGCACTTTGCGCTAAATCTACTTGGTGGTGCAGTGTCGCAGCCAACTCAAGACCTTGAATGCCGGTGTACTTTAAACGACCAGTAAAGGCGGCATTATCTGCCTTGGCTTTACCTACTTTTTGACGACCATCACGTACTTTGTAGTCACCGTCGGCCACATCAATCTTAAGACCAGAGTGAACAGCTACGTCGTAGCTAAGACCTGCGGCTAGCTCACCGTTGATCGCAACACCACCTTCCCACCACGTAGATGGAATGATGTTCTTCTCAACTGGGTTACGCTCTGTGCCGTAAAAGCTGTCAGGCTCATGGGTTTCGTTAAGGATACCCACGGGGACTAGGAAAACACCCGCTTTAGCGGTTTGGTTTGCACTGATATCCCATTCGATAAAGGCTTGCTCAACTTCAACTTCGCCGGCTTTACCTTCGCCAGCAATGCTGTGCTCAATTTCAAACTCAGAGAAGAAACGCACGTCGTCATTGAATTGATGGCCGAAGAATAAAACAAAACGGTGTAAATCTAGAGCATCTTTATCAGCTGTGGCGGTGTTATCTTCGAGGTTGTTGTAGTGCAACTCACCATAACCACCAAAGGAGGTTTTGCTAACCCAGTCAGCAACGTTGCTCAGTGAACCGTTTTCAACGGCATCAACAGTGGCTTCGACTTTATTGTCGGTGGCTTGCTGGGCGCTTTGTAAACGCTGAATTTCAGCCTGTTGTTGCTGGATGATGACCCACATCTCCTCCGTGGTGGGGGTTGCTGCATTGGCGCCGCCAACGTAAAGGCCGGCCAGTGCTAGCGCAAGTAAAGACTTCCTCATTTTGTTCTCCAGAGGGTAGTTAAAAGCAAAATTTAAATGCGATATTGTAAAATCTGGAGGAGAGATTATCGGAAAGAGAATCTAAATGCAAACCGTTCTCATTAATATTTAGATATTTTTGGAGGGTGCCAAAATGATTGCGATTAGAGGGGGGTGTTAATGGTGAGCACCATGGCGCAATGAGCTTGAATGTCGATCCAATTATCAATATTGAGCTGTATTTGAACCACCGTGCAGGTGCTCATGTTGTGAATGGGTTGGCGTAATAGCATGTTAGCAAGATCACTTAGGCCTGGATTGTGGGCGACAATAACGGCATGCTGGATGTCATCATCAATCATTTCCGTAAAACGATAGAGTGAGTCAGCACCACAATGGTAGAGCGACTGATCGGCTAGCACCGGGCGATCATTAGATTTTAATGCCCCATAAATGATCTGTGCCGTTGTTAAGGTGCGTTGAGCGGCGCTGCAAAACAGTTGATCACAAAGGAAACCTTGCTGTGCCAGTTGTTGGCCGATGCTGTTGGCTTCATGTAACCCTCGGTTGTTTAAGCTGCGCTCGAAGTCTGTTGTTTTCCCCTCAGCAGGCGCGGCTTCAGCGTGTCGAATTAATGTTAAGTGCTTCATTTTATGGCGCGTCTGAAAAGATTGCTGGGCACGGCTACAGGCTATGTTGAGGTGTGGGTTAAATTATTGTGCGCCGCATTCAGTGTCCTGTTGCTGTGGCGCAACTGCCGGAATAATTCTCTAAGGGGCAGCAGTTCCATTTTTTGGTGCTGATGCTCTTTGGCTATTTGCGCCAGCAACTGTGCATGTTGTAGAAAGATTTGGTAGGCCTCGATGAGACTGTATTTGGGATCGAACATATGGGTTGGTAATGAGGCAACACCATTGACCTCAATGACGACGAAATCACCGCTAAGGAAACTTTCTGGGCTGTTTGCCTTGATATCAATGCGGCCAAAATTATACCCCGGTTGAGTGTGGAAAATACGCGCAATGGTTGCCTCCAGTTGCGGTGTGATGCGGTGAGATTGATCGGTGAATTTACAGCCCAGTGTGTGGGAGCCGATAAATGATAGCTGTATTTTTTCGCCAGCGGCGGGGGTGCGTGAGGTGTCATGGTATTGTAAAAAAGCCTGCCAATGGGAGTTGTAACGGGGATGGTTTTGAGCCAGTGCCAACAGGCTGTCTTGCCCGTTCCCAGTGATGACGGGAAAGTGTTTTTGATTGATGCCCGTAATGCAGACCTTGCCCTTACGACGGGTATAAAAAACGCCGTATTCGGTGTTAAAGACAGTGAACCTCTGCAAAATATAGTCACCAACCAGAGCTGTTAGTGCTGCGTCAATATCGTCAGGGCCAGACAGTTTGATAATACCTTTGCCCACACAGCCAACGTTGGGCTTGAGCAGTAAAGGGTAACCCTGCTGATTGCCAAAGTCTTTGATAGCGGCTGCTTTAGCCGTCGCATCGAGGCTGTCGGTAAGCAGGCTGGTTGGTAAAAAATATTTTTCATCGAAGGCTTGGTGGGTGTCGAACTTTGAGCCCAGACCAATTTCACCGTGGTTGAGTGCATAGTTGGCTTTGGCCAGTGTTCGAATGCCGATGCCTCTAAAGAGACAGTGCAGGCCGAGCCACAGGTAATAGGGGAGCTCAAATAATCGTGCGGGCCAAAATTCGTAGCGTTTCATCAAGGGTACAATGCCAGTTGTTTAGTTGCTCAATGGGTGAGATCTGAATTGCTTTGTTTGAGGGTAAGATACCAGTGTGGCTCAGTGGTTCCCAATTTTATTATGCCGAGGTGTTTGTTTGAGAAAAGCACCACCGCCTGTTAGTAACATCTTGGGAGGATTAGTCAGCTGTGCTATGATCGCGACCCATTTTTAACTCCTATACAAGCACAACTCTCAGGCGGCCAAAACACGATGTTTAATCTTATTGCCAGTAAACACGCAAATGTTAAAAACGATGTGCTATCGGGCATTACGGTGGCTTTGGCGCTAGTACCTGAAGCGGTGGCGTTTGCTTTTGTGGCCGGTGTTGAGCCAATGGTGGGTTTGTATGCCGCTTTTATGATGGGCCTCTTAACCTCCATTTTTGGTGGTCGTCCGGGCATGATTTCTGGCGCAACCGGCGCTACAGCCGTGGTGATGGTGTCGCTGGTGGCAGAAAATGGCGTGCAATATTTATTTGCCGCGGTGGTATTAGCCGGCTTGCTGCAAATCACTGCGGGCATACTTAAATTAGGTAAGTTTATTCGTATGGTGCCGCATTCCGTCATGCTAGGTTTTGTAAACGGCTTGGCAATTGTTATTTTTCTAGCGCAGTTAACGCAATTTATGATTAAGGACGGCAGCGGCGCGATGGTGATGATGCAGGGTAATATGCTTTATTTGATGGTCGGTTTGATCGTCTTAACCATGCTAATCATGCACTTTTTGCCGAAAATAACCACCGCCGTGCCAGCGGGTTTAGTGGCCATTATTACCGTGACCTTGATTGCTGTCGGCTTGGAGCTTGAAACACGCAGCGTGATTGATTTTGTCCGTGACATGGGTTCCAGTGCGGATGCTGACACCGTTACCCTTAAGGGTGAACTCCCCAGTTTTGCTATTCCGATGGTACCCTTTACGCTGGAAACCCTGTGGATCATCCTGCCCTACTCGGTGATTATCGCTGCGATTGGTTTGATTGAATCGCTATTAACACTGACACTGATTGACGAAATTACCGACACACGTGGCCGTGGTAATCGTGAATGTATGGGACAGGGTATTGCCAATACCGTGAATGGTTTCTTTGGCGGCATGGGTGGTTGCGCGATGATCGGCCAGAGCATGATTAATATTAACTCAGGCGGTCGAGGTCGTTTGTCTGGTATTACTGCTGCCTTGGTGTTGCTGGGCTTTATTCTGTTTGGTGCGCACTATATTGAAATGATCCCGCTGGCAGCGTTGGTGGGCATTATGTTTATGGTGGTGTTGGGTACTTTTGAGTGGTCATCGTTTCGTATCATTCGCAAAATCCCCACTTCCGATGCCTTTATTATTGTCTTGGTATCGGGCGTTACGGTTGCCTATGATCTGGCCATTGCGGTGATTGTTGGTGTTATTGTTTCGGCGCTGGTCTTTGCTTGGAAACATGCCAAACACATTGAAGTGCAGACCTACATTGATGATAACGGCTACAAAGTTTATGACCTGCGTGGGCCGATATTCTTTGGTTCTATTGCCCATTTTCGTGAGCTGTTTGATCTTAAAAATGACCCGGAGCATGTGGTGCTTGAATTCAAGCGTGCGCGAGTGAGTGATCATTCAGGTATTGAAGCGCTGGATAATTTGGCGACTAAATATAAAGCCGTTGGCAAGACCCTGCATTTACGTCACCTGAGTCCGGAATGCCGTCAGTTGCTCAAGGAAGCCGGCGATCTGTGTGAAGTCAATGTCATGGAAGATCCAACCTACCATGTGGCAACGGATGTGCTGGCGTAGTTTTTCTATTGTTTAGGATTTGCCCCGCGAGGTGGGCGAATCCTTTTCCCTTCTATACCTTCACCGTATTGATGCCCTTTAAAGCTCTATTAAAGTGACGAGTCCTTACGAGCCTAGTTGAGAATAATTCTCAATTGTAATAACATGCTGGCCGTTAAATTATTCCAATTCTTGTTTCTGTGCGGGCATTTAACAGCCGCGTTGTTTGTTTTTAACGGTGAGATTAATGAAATCTAAACTGATGGTTTTGGCTTTAATGTTAGGCGCTTCTGTTGCGACGGCGGCGGTTGATGAGCGTGCGGTGGTGGCTAATTATGCGGATCTAGCCCATGCGGTTTATGAGGATGCCTTGACCACTGCGCAACAGTTACAAGTAACAACCGATGCGTTGTTGCTGGCACCGGGCGTAGACACATTGCAGGCGGCCCGCGAGGCATGGAAGCGGGCGCGTGTGCCTTACCAACAGAGTGAAGTATTCCGTTTTGGTAATGCGGTGGTGGATGACTGGGAGGGCCAATTAAATGCGTGGCCGTTGGATGAAGGCTTAATTGATTATGTCGCCAGTGATTACAGTTTTGAGCTGGGCAATGAGGGGGCTGAGGTCAATATTATTGCCAATACGGCATTGAATATTGGTGGTCAGGTGATTGATACCGCCGAGTTAACTCCCCAGTTATTGGCGGGTTTAAATGAATTGGCTGGTTCGGAAGCGAATGTGGCTACGGGTTATCATGCCATTGAGTTTTTGTTGTGGGGCCAGGATTTAAACGGCACCGATGCGGGTGCCGGTGAGCGCCCTTATACGGATTATGTTGTTGGTGATGCTTGTACGGGGCGATCCTGTGAGCGTCGTGGGGCGTATCTACGGGCTGTTGTGCAACTATTGGTTGATGATCTGTTGTATATGGCCGATCAATGGGCTGCTGGTCGTGCTGATAATTATCGCGCTGAACTGTTGGCCAGTGAGCCGCAGGAAGGGCTAGATATTATGTTATTCGGTATGGGCAGTTTGGCCTTGGGAGAATTGGCAGGTGAGCGCCTGAAGGTGTCGTTGGAAGCCAATTCGCCAGAGGATGAACATGATTGTTTTAGTGATAACACCCATAACGCCCACTTTTATAATGCGCTGGGTATTAATAATGTGTACTTTGGTCGCTATCAACGAATTAACGGTGAACAACTTCAAGGTGCTTCGTTGTCGGATTTAGTACGCGCCAGCGCGCCGCAAACTGACGTGGCTGCGCGGGCTGCCTTTAATATTACCCGTGTGCGTTTTGACGTGATGGTGAATGCGGCGGAGCAGCAGGGCATGAAGTACGATCAAATGATTGCCGAGGGCAATGAGCAGGGACAACAAATCATCCGCGCTGCAATTGATGCCTTGGTAGCTGAAACGCGAGCCATTGAGGCGGTTGCCAGAGTGATTAATATCGCTGATATGCAGCCTGAGACGGCAGGTCACGACTTTTAGAGACTGTTGCATAACGACTGCGCTTATTGGGGTGTTTTTGCCTAGTTTTGGCTTCGCTGGTTTCGTTATGCTGAAACTTCTTATATTAAACGCAGTGTATTGATGAAAGTGTGTTCAGTTCAAATCGTTTGTGGCGCCATGGCTAGCTTATGGCTGCTGGCTTTATTGGCTTGTAGTCATAATGATTTACCGTTGCCGCAATCGAACCCTGTGTCTGAAACTTCTCCGGTAGGATTGGCACCTTCTTTGCGTGCGCCTGCGGTGAAGGTCTCTACGCGGCATTTGTTGGCGCAGCCCGATAGTTTGATGCCAATACTGGCGCAGCTAGATTTTGCTGTCGGTCGTAGCTTTTTTCGTAATCCTTGGGTGCAAGCGCCCGCCACCACTTCTGCTCGAGATGGTCTTGGGCCGCTATATAACGCCAACAGCTGTGCCAGTTGTCATGTCGCCTCTGGTCGTGGTTTAGCTGCCGTTGATGGGCAACCGTTGCGGCATCAAGTGGTGCACCTCAGTGTGCCGATAGGCGCGGGATCAAACACGGCTGGGTTTGTGCCTGAGCCGCGTTATGGTCGCCAACTACAAAGCCAGTCAATGCCTGCGCTGCCGCCTGAGGGGCAAGCCTTGATTAGTTATCGTGAGGTGCCGCGCAGGTTAGCGGGGGGCGAAACAGTGATGCTGCGGCAACCTATAGTGAGGGTGGCGCAATTAGCCTATGGCGATATGGTGGCTGGTGTGAATACCTCGGTACGTAGCGCGCCGGTATTGACCGGTCTGGGCTTGCTGGAGGCCGTGCCAGAAACACAGTTACTGGCGTGGGCGGACCCTGATGACGCCGATGGGGATGGTATTTCTGGTCACGCTAACCGGGTTTGGGATATTAGCCGTCAGCAACAGGTTATGGGGCGCTTTGGCTGGAAAGCCGAACAGCCCAGTGTGCTGCAACAGAGTGCGGCGGCTTTTCATGCCGATATGGGCATCAGTTCGTCGTTTTTTACAGGTCAGAATTGCACAACCACGCAGGTACGTTGCCAGCATGCCGTCCATGGTGGGGAGCCGGAAATCACTGATAAACTGCTGGCGCATGTGGCGTTGTATGTGGCAAATTTGGCGGTGCCTATGCCGCTGGAATCTCTGCGCGATGGTATAGCACGTGACGAGGTTGTTCGTGGCAAAGCGTTGTTTGAACAGGCGGGTTGCCAGAGTTGTCATCGTGCGGCGCTGACAACAGGTTCGTCACCGTTCCCGTGGTTATCGCAGCGTCATATTTTTCCCTATACAGATTTATTATTACACGACATGGGTGCAGAACTGGCCGATAATCGAGCGGTGTTTGCTGCCGGGGGGCGTGAATGGCGTACCGCGCCGCTTTGGGGTATTGGGCTGGCTAAAAAAGTTGCGCCACAAATCGCTTTTCTTCATGATGGCCGCGCCCGTACCTTGCTTGAGGCGATCCTTTGGCATGGCGGTGAAGCACAACAAAGTCGCGCCAAGGTTGAACAAATGACCGTGAATGAGCGGCGAGATTTAGTGGGTTTTCTTGAGTCCCTGTAGGTAAACATATGAATAACAAGCAGCTGTTGATTCGGCAATGTCTCCAAAAAACAGTGGTAGGTCGCGGCCTGCTGCTGATGATTGTTAGCTTGTTTTTAAGCGCCTGTGGTGGTGAATCGGCAGAGCAGAAGTTGTTGCTGAATGTTGCCCACAACATTATTACGCCCGCCTATGTTGAGTTAGATGTGCAGGCCGTTGAATTGGTCAAGCAAAGTGCTGCATTTTGCCAAGCGACTAAAGATAAAGAGATTTTACAGCAGCAGTGGCGCAAGACTATGGTCGCTTGGGCACGTGTACAGGCGGTTAGTTTTGGCCCTATCGAGGATGCTAATCTGCGTTGGAAGCTGCAGTTTTGGCCGGATCGTAAGGATTTAACCCGTAAAAAAGTAGAGGCGTTGATTGCCAGTAAGGATCTGTTATCTGCGGAACGAATAGCGACGGCCAGTGTTTCAGCAAAGGGTTTGGCGGCGTTGGAATATTTATTATTTGATCAACGCGGTGGTGCTTTAGATCGCTATCGCGAAGGTCCGCAGGCTGGGCGCCGTTGTGAGCTGTTGTTGGCGACTGCAACACGAGTACAGCAGGTAACACAGCAGTTAGCAGTGCAATGGCGTGGTGGTGATAACAGGGCAGGTTACGCCGACAAATTTGCTTCGCCCGGTGCTAATAATAGCGTATACCCAGACAATAATTCAGCACTGGCCCAGTTGCTTGATACGTTGATTGTCGGTGCTGAGGTTGTTAAACGTAACAAACTCGGTATTGCGCTTGCCGTCGATAAGGGCGTTAGTCATGCCAAGCCGTATCGGTTGGAGGCTTGGCGTAGCCAGTATTCGCTGGCGTTGATGCGTGCTAACGTGGCAGTGCTGGAGCAACTCTACCGAGGTGCTGGTGGTTATGGGCTGGTTAATTATCTGGCGGAAGAGCGCGCTATTGATGCGGCGCTGTTGTTGGCTATAGATGAAGATTTTAGCGGCATAAATTCGCAGTTCGCTACGCTTGAGACGCCACTGTTCACAACACTAAAATTGCCGCAGCAATACGCCGCTTTGACGGTTTTGCACCAGCGTTTGCAAAGGCTGGGGGCTAATTTGAATCAGTTGCCGGAACGTTTGGGCATTAGTCTTGGTTTTAATAGTAATGACGGAGATTAGTAGGCCCTAGTATGCAGCGGCGTAGCTTCTTGAAATTAGCGCTGGCAGGTGGCGCATTGGGTGCGTTACCGGCGGCAGCTGTTAGTCGTCAATCCCCGCTATTACTGGCGGGCTGTGATACCAATAATCAGCACACCCTGTGTGGTTGGCAGTTAGAAAAGGGAGAGTTATTTCGGCTTCGGGTTGATCAGCGCGTTCATGCGCCGCTGCTGCGCCCAGCAACCGACGAGGCCATCTTTGTTGCACGTCGCCCCGGTACCGTGACGTATGTGGTTGATATTCGTGAAGGCATGATTAAGCAGCAGTTTAATGCGGTGGTGGGCCGACATTTTTATGGGCATGCGACCTTTTCTGTTGATGGACGGTGGTTGTTTGTGCCGGAAAACGCCTTTGCTGATGGTGGCCGTGGGGTTATTGGTGTTTATGATGCCGTGGCCGGCTATCAGCGAGTTAACGAGTTTGATTTAGGTGGTGTTGGGCCTCATCAGCTGGCATTGATGCCTGATGGTGTTACTTTGGCAGTTGCCTTGGGTGGTATTCAAACGCATCCGGATAGGGGGCGGGAAAAGCTGAACTTAGACACCATGCAGTCGGCGTTGCTTTATGTGGATAGCAGCAGTGGCGAGATAATCGATAAAATCAACGCCCCCCATAGACACCTTAGCCTGCGACACCTTAACGTGACTAGTGATGGCACGGTTGTGCTTGGTGCACAGTTTCAGACTGGTGTTGATAAAGCCTATAAGGAGGCTTCTTATAGTAAAGTTGTTTATAAGGGGCCGATGGTTTTTTCACATCAACTTACGGGTCAGCACCGCGGCTCGTTGCAGTCCTTTAATGCAGACTCAGAAACTTGGTTGGCGCAGCATCATTATATTGCCAGTGTTGCCGTTAACCATTCCGGCTCACGCGTATTAACGACCTCGCCACGTGGTGGAGTCGTCAACCTTTGGGATGTAAAGCAGGGTGAAATGTTGCAACAGTTTCGTGTGCGAGATGTGGCTGGCGCAGATTATTTGTCTGCACAGCAAGGTTTTGTAGTGAGTAATGGTTTGGGGCAATTATTTCGGGTGGCGCAGACGCTGGAGTTTATTGCCAAAGCACCCTTTACCCGTTGGGATAATCATTTGGTGCTGCATGTATAAATCTCGATGCTGGAGGAAAGATTGGTGACATTAACGCGACGTGCCTTTTTACAGGCGGGCTGCTTAGGTTTGACGGCTTGCAGTATGCCAAAATTTACCCTGCAAGAAGCGACGGGTGATGAAGATTTTGTACTGGTGGCGGAACCAGCGCCTATTGAATTGCTTGCTGGTAAGCAAACCGCCGCACTGACGTTTAATGGTGATTTTCCGGCCCCTATTATTCGTGCCCGACAGGGGCAACGTATTCGCATTCGTTTTATCAATCGCCTGGACGAGGCGACGACTATTCATTGGCATGGTATTCGCCTCGAAAACGCCATGGACGGGGTGCCGTTTTTAACCCAGCCGCCGGTTCAGCCGGGGGAGAGTTTTCTCTACGATTTTAGCTGTCCTGATGCGGGTACTTTTTGGTATCACCCCCACGTTAATAGTCTGACACAATTGGGCAAAGGGCTGACCGGCGCGTTTATTGTTGAGGAGGCCCAACCGGTTCTGTTTGACCATGAAGCGGTGGTGCAGCTACGTGATTGGCGGCTGGATAAAGAGGGTGTGTTTTTGCCGCTTTCTAACCCCCGCCAAGCTGCGCGTGCAGGGACGCTTGGTACGGTTAAGACGGTTAATGGTCGTATCAAGCCAGTACTGGAAATCCCGGCCGGTGGCACGGTGCGGGCACGCTTTTTGAACCTTGATAATACCCGAGTTTATCACCTGTCCTTTAAGGACTATCCGGCGCAAGTGTTGGCCCATGATGGCAATGCAATTGCCGAGCCTTATCCCTTGAAAGTACGTGATACCGGCGCAGGTATGCGTTTGGATGTAGGCTTCATTGCCCCCGCTGAGATTGGCGAAGAGGTTATTGTTTACGATAAAAAAGGGCGGGGTTATTTTGAGATTTTTCGGTTCCGTACCGTGGCTAGTAAGTTGCCGTTGAGAACAGTCGTGCCGTCGTTGCCTGTCAATCCTATTGTCGCGCCTGATTTAGCTAATGCGGAGCGATTGAAGCTGGTATTTGAATGGGCTGGAGCGTTGTCGCCAGTACAGGCCGATGGCAGTGTTGATCATAGCTTTTGGACGATTAATCGACGTGCTTGGCAAGGTATGAGCGCCGCTGCGATCCCTGCGCCATTGGCAAGGCTTAAGTTAAATCGCAGTTATATCATCGAGTTACATAATGCGACCCCGCACCATCACCCCATTCATATGCATGGCATCACCTTTACCGTGTTGTCATCCAATAAGCGTGATATTACGGCCTACCATACAGATACGGTATTGCTGGCACGCAATGAAAAGGTCAAAGTGGCTTTTGTGGCGGATAATCTCGGCCGTTGGATGTTCCATTGTCATGTCGTGGAGCATATGAAAACTGGTTTGATGGGTTATATTTCTATCGCTTAACGTGTCTGTTAGCCCGTTATGTTGAGATCTTGATGAGACAAAGAAATTTTTATCGGCACTGGATCTGTAATCCCCTCCAACAAACGGTTGCCCTAGTTTAGGAGGGCGATTAAGATGGTCGGCTACAACTAGACCTCAGCATAGCGACTGCGCTCACCAATACGTTGTTAAAAATAGTCTTAAAATGCTCATTTACATTAGTAAAGTCCGCTTTTGTGCCTATTTTTGCCTGGTTTTGGTTTCGCTCGTTACGTTATGTTGAGGCCTCGCAACGTATTGTGGAGTTAAAAAAATGATAATAGCGTATGTTTTACTTGGAGCGTCGTCTTTGGCAGGATTCTTTTGTTTGCACAAGGTGCAGGATTATATCCGTGGCGGAAATAAATTTTCTCAGCTTGATCCAGGCCGCAAACAAATGGTGATTTTCACGTTAGTTGGCGAATGGCCAGCTTTGTTTTTAGGGCTGTTTTGTATGCAGCAGGTGATACTGTACCTTTCAAGCTAATATCTGACTTGGCTTATATAAAGTTTGCAGCGGTCAGCGCTGCAAACGGCCATATTTGACCCCTTCGTTAAGCAAATTTTAATCCATCTTTTTCTGATTGTTGTACCCCGTATAGCTCCTAATGAAGCTGCAGATTAGGTCGGAAGTCGACAGCGATATTTTCTAATATTTCGCTGATGTTCGGATGGCGCTTAGGGTGGGAAAAGGAAAAGTCGCAACACAGTAGCGCCTCTCTCAAGTCTTGCACCCTTTATTCTAAGTCCTAACTTTCATACTGTCCCTGATTTACGTACTAGCCTTTGAGCTGCCGCCGCAGGCTGGCCCATTCCATGGGTTTGTTCTTGGCAGGAACGGGCGTCTTATCGTCGACACTGATACATTCTTTGCGGCAGGATGAGCACGCTATGGATTGGTCAGTGTTCGCCTCTCGCCGGTAGACTAGACGGCACTCAAAGCACAAATATTTTTGCTTATTCATGGTCAATGGCGCACAGGGCTAGGGGTAAGTGGAGCAATACAAACGCAGGCGATGCGTGAACAGTTAATGCGGTGGGTACGATAAAGCCGGTGTTGGCTTTTGAAGAATATAGCATGTCCATTTGCTCGGTTTTAGTGAGTGCCATCGAGAGGGAATGCTAGAAGTTGAGCGAGGATGCGAACCGTCCGATGGAACCGCGTTATGAAAAATGCTGACGTTTTGACTTTGCTGCCAGTGGGTAATGCGCTTAAAGAGTGTGCCACGTTTTGTGACAAAGTGTAAAGTGTCGGGCGCTGATGCGCCAAGCAGGGTCGCTATTTTGGTGTGTAGCTAGCGGAAAATGGTGGGCCCTGAAGGACTCGAACCTTCGACCTGGCGATTATGAGTCGCATGCTCTAACCAACTGAGCTAAGGGCCCTTGTGCTGTAGCTAAAACAGGCATGCTGCGTTGCGATTTTTCCTCTTTCGGTAATGTACTTTATGTACACTCCCTCATCAAAAATATCGCGCCTTGCCTGACGGCTTTATCTTTTGCACACCCAAAATTGCAGGAGGGTGTGTAAATCAGTAAACAACAATGCAGCGCATTATAGTGTGCTGCATTCTAACAGGCTAGGTACTTATTTGAGTTATTCGTCGAGAAAGCCGCGTAAATGATCTGAGCGACTAGGGTGACGCAATTTACGTAGTGCTTTGGCTTCGATTTGACGAATTCGTTCACGGGTTACATCGAACTGTTTACCTACTTCTTCGAGGGTGTGGTCGGTGTTCATGTCGATACCAAAGCGCATGCGTAGCACTTTGGCTTCGCGTGCTGTTAGACCGCCAAGTATGCCGCGTGTTGCTTCACTGAGGCCCTCGGAGGTTGCTGAGTCCACCGGTGAGTCGATGTTAACGTCTTCGATGAAATCACCCAGGTGTGAGTCTTCATCATCACCAATGGGCGTCTCCATAGAGATTGGCTCTTTGGCGATTTTTAATACTTTACGAACTTTGTCCTCCGGCATTTCCATACGCTCGCCGAGTTCTTCAGGTGTGGGTTCGCGGCCCATTTCCTGTAGCATCTGGCGCGATACACGGTTGAGTTTGTTGATTGTTTCAATCATATGTACGGGAATACGAATGGTGCGGGCTTGGTCGGCAATGGAGCGTGTAATAGCCTGACGAATCCACCAGGTGGCGTAGGTAGAGAATTTATAACCACGGCGGTATTCAAATTTATCAACGGCTTTCATTAAGCCGATGTTGCCTTCCTGAATCAAATCTAGGAATTGCAGTCCACGGTTAGTGTATTTTTTGGCGATCGAAATCACCAGGCGCAGGTTGGCTTCCACCATTTCTTTTTTGGCGCGGCGCGCTTTGGCTTCACCAATTGACATGTGACGGTTGATTTCTTTGATTTCGGCAATCGGTGCACCGATCAGTTCTTCTGTGCCTTTGAGTTTGCGCTGTGCACGTGCAATTTCATCGCGGTGCTTGGCTAGCCCTTCGGAATACTCGTGACCTGCTGCAATGGCTTCGTCCAGCCATGCTGAATCAGTTTCATTGTCCAAAAATGCTGCAATAAAGGCTTTACGAGGCATTCTCACGGTGCGCGTGCAGGTGTGCAGAATAATGCGTTCTTGGGTGCGGATAAACTCAAGTGTTTCACGAACATTTTGTACGAGGCGGTCAAAATAACGCGGTGATAGTTTGATCGGGCAGAATAATTCACCCAGTTCAATTTGAGCCTTAACCACCCTAGTGGTGCAGCGGCCATGCTTGATAATGGCTTTGTTGACGCTGATGAATTTCTTTTCTAGCGTGCCGATACGCTCTGCAGTTATAACGGGGTCAGGACCACGTTCAACCTCTTCGTCATCGTCATCGTCGTTGTTTTTATCTGCGCCCGAGCCTTGGATAACGGGTTGTTCAACTTCGTCTTCGAGGAAGCCGCTGAGGATGTCGCTAATGCGTGGTTTCTGATCTTCTTCCTCGGCTTCTTTGATTGTCTGGTGGTAGGCTTCCAGTATTACGTCGACCGCGCCAGGGAAGCTGGCGAGCGAACACATAACTTCGCGAATGCCTTCTTCGATACGCTTGGCGATAACGATTTCGCCTTCGCGGGTGAGTAGTTCAACAGAACCCATCTCACGCATATACATTCGCACGGGGTCGGTGGTGCGACCTACTTCTGTTTCAACGGCAGCCAAGGCAGCGGCGGCTTCTTCAACAGCAGCTTCGTCAGTGTTTTCACCGAGCTGCATAGAATCTTGATCGGGCGCCACTTCATCGACGGTGATACCCATATCGTTGATCATGCGAATAATATCTTCAACCTGGTCAGGATCAGAAATGTCCTGAGGTAAATGGTCGTTGACTTCAGCGTAGGTTAAATACCCCTGTTCTTTACCGCGCGCAATAAGTTCTTTTAAGCGGGATCGTTGTTGCTCTGAAGCGTCTGACATAGAAAGCCTATTATTACTGGATAAAAATTACTGTATGAGAGTTCAGCATAACGACTGCGCTGACCAATACGTTGTTAAAAATAGGCTTAAAATGCTCATTTACACCAGTAAACTCCGCTTTTACGCCTCTTTTTTCCTGGTCTTGGCTTCGCTCGTTACGTTATGTTGAGGCCTCTGTATAAAATTTTCGACGAAAAGGGGCGCAATTATACGGCTTCTACGCCTGCTGTTCTAGTTAAATAACAATGGTGATAAAAAGTTCACTTTCAACCATCTGTGGCCGCTATTTGTCACATCATTTTGATTTTTGGTGTTGGCTTTGTATTAGTGTTTGTAATCGCTGTTTTTCATCGCTGGTCAGTGGTGTGTGTGAGGCGTGTTCCAGTAATTGCTCTAGTTGTTTTTCGTTATGGTGTTTTTGCAGTAATGACAGGGTGTTGTTAAAGTAAGTTTGTCTATTGTCTGGTGCGACCAGTTGTTCCCGTTCAGCTAGTGATTTTAATGTATTGGCGGCCTCTTCGCCGTGCATTCCATGCCAGTGAGCAAGGATGGCCGAGGTATTGAGTTGAGGCTGTTGCTTGAGCAG
>Ga0233427_10000744_pt1 | contig 38924 bp, 46 predicted proteins | sample SI_118_April2016_5_FD_179885 | JGI IMG/M metagenome (GOLD analysis project Ga0233427, IMG submission 179885) | Seawater microbial communities from Saanich Inlet, British Columbia, Canada - SI_118_April2016_100_MG | ecosystem: Environmental > Aquatic > Marine > Inlet | place: Canada: British...
ATTTATAATGTTTTAAAAAAACTTTGTAATATTTCAAACTTTTTCGTTTCCATTTAATTTGATCAATTGTCTTAACTGACGCAACTCCTTTTCCAGAACCTATTAAAATAATTTCCTCAAATTCTTTTAAAGAATTAATAGTTATATCTTTATTAATAATTTTTTTAATTTTTGATTTAAAAAACTTATATGTAATACCCTTATAAAATTTACTAATTGGTGAATATACATTTCCATTTTTTATAAACAATAAGTTTGATGTACCAGTTTCAAAAATTTTCTTATTTGAGCATAATCCAATATCCGATTTAGAGTTATCAATTTTTGATAAATGTTTCAAAATTTCTTTATATTTCAAATTTTTATATTCTGGCTTTTGTCGTTTTAAATTAACTAATTTTAAATTAAAATTCAATTTTGGCTTTATTCTTTGACGCAATGAAACTGTCAAAGTATTTTTTGTAAGAGCAATTCTCAACAAATGATTATATTTTTTTTTTGAGTTTAAATTTTTTTTTATTAATCTTAAAATATCTGATCTTATTGAAGACTTTTTAATAGAATAAGCTTTAGTAGATTTGACTAAATTATTAATATGATTTTTAAAAAAAAGAATTCTTGGTGGGGCTCCATAAATCCACATTGTTGTAAACACACCTTGATCACCCCAAAGATCTTTAAACTTGATTTCTTTGAGATCTTTAAGCTGATAAGATTTTTTTAATAAGTAGTTTACCATTTACAGTTAAAAATGACTCTGGGTGAAATTGAAATCCATATATTTTATCAATGTTATTTTCAAAAGACATTGCAGTTCCTGAAATAACACATCTCATCGTTATGTCAAAATTTTCTGCTTTAAAAGGTTCTTTTAATTTCAATGAATGGTATCGTCCAACTTTGAATTTCTGTCCCTTGTTAAATAGTTTGCTTGATTTATTAACTAATACTTCTGATTGAAAACCATGGTAAATTTTATTTTGCTCAACAATGCTGGCTCCTTCACTAAATAATATTTGTTGAAACCCTAGACAAATTCCAATTATTTTTTTTTTACCCTTAAAATTATTATAAATTCTAGATGACAATGGATAATCTTTTGGTGAACCTGGCCCTGGAGAAAAAACTATTGTTGATGCCTGATTAAGTTTTGAATTATTGATTTTAGAAAAATCATCACATTCCACCTTATCAAATACAGATAATTGATGAACCACATTGTGTGTAAACGAGTCTTTATGATCAATTACATATATCATTTATATAAATCAATTAGCGCCTTAGCTTTAATAAAGTTTTCATTAAACTCATGTATAGCGTTACTATCTATTACAACGCCAGATGCCACTGAGATTTCAGAAATATTTTTATAATTTAAAATTGATCTAATAATAATATTAAACCTCATATCACCATTAAATTTAATAAAACCAAAGCTACCAGTGTAAATATTTCTATTTTCTTTTTCCTGATTATTTAAAAGATTAAGAGTGCTTATTTTTGGACATCCGATAACTGATCCTGCAGGCATCATTGCTTTTATGATATCTATATTTTTGATATTTTTCTTAAGTTTACCGGTAATTAAACTTACGTAGTGATAAAGATCTTTGTATTCCTCAACAGTTTTTTCTTTTTTAAGTTTAACACTTCCCGGTTTACATATTCTTGAAAGATCATTTCTTTCCATATCGACAATCATATTATGTTCTTTTGTTTCCTTAATATTATTTTTAAAAAAATTTAAAGCCTTCATTTTATTGATCTTCTTAGTTTTTCTGAGCGTCCCAGCTATTGGTTTCGTTGATATAGATAAACCATTTTTTGTAATCAAATTTTCAGGTGAGCAGCTTATAATTGAGAAGTTTTTATCTTTAATCATAAATGCTTCTGGTGCTAAGTTTGTTTTAGAAAGTCTGCAAAAAAAATCTAAAGGGTCTATTTTCGATTTATTTTTATACTTTGTGCATATTTTTATTTGGTAAGTTTCACCAGACCTTATTTTCTTTTTAAATCTATTAAAAATTCTTGTGTATGAATTTTGATTTATATTGATCTTAAATTTTTTATTTACCTTATTAATGCTACTTGATTGATAAAATAAGTCTTCTTTTAAGCTAATTTTGGTTTCTGGTTTATAAAAAATTCCCTTGGGAAAGTTAATACTTTTTTGTTTGGGTAATTTAACACCAATTAAATTGTTTAATATTTCATAGCTAAAAAAACCTATTAATAAATCAGTACTTTTAAATTTTTTTTTAAATTTAAATTTTTTATTTAAAAATTTACTGATGTTTTTATTATTAAGAATTATCTTGTTTGAAAAATCTGAATATAAATCAAAGCCTTTTTTACTTTTATATAAAATAAAAGGTTTGTTTGAGTTGTTTATTTTATTTAAGGAATAATTTTTAATCAATTTACTAAATTGTTTGTAGTCTTTTAACTTGCTTTTCTATAATTGGTAAATGTATCAATCCAGCAAAAATTGATAATGCGATAGAAATGTACCACGCGTAATCATATGAACCATATAGATCATGAAAAACTCCGCCCAAATAAGCACCTAAAAATGATCCTACTTGATGGCTTAAAAATACAATTCCATAAAGTAGTCCTATATATTTGGTCCCAAAAATAAACCCTACCAATCCCATTGTTGGAGGGACTGTTGAAAGCCAAAGGAAGCCAAAAGCAACACCAAAGAATATAGCAACAATTGGACTAGATGGTAAAAATATAAATATAGCAATAACCAAACCTCTTGCTAAATAAATTGAACTTAAAATTAACTTTTTACTAAATTTTTGAGCTAGGTATCCAGATGTTAATGTTCCTACAATATTAAATAAACCAATCATTGATAAAATTGTGACCGTACACCATTCAGGTAAACCTCGGTCATTAATATAAACTGGTATATGAGTTGCAACTAAAGCAATATGCCACCCACAAACAAAAAAACCTAATGTCAGATAATTATAGCTTTTGCTTTTAAAAGCTTCCTTTAAAGCCTCAATGGCAGTTTGATCATCATCAACTATTCCACCAACAACATCATTTGGTGTGGTCAAGAAAAAAGCTAGTATCAATCCTATCAATATAAAAGCTGCAAATATTAAGAGTGTATTCTCCCACCCATATTCCACGAGTGAATATCGTGTGAATACTGGAGAAATAAAATATCCGAAAGACCCTGCTGCTGTAACAATACCAATTGCTGCTGTTCTATTGGATTGTGGAAAATGTTTTGCTACTACAGAAACTGGAATACTAATTGCAGTTCCTCCAAGTGCCACACCTATTAACACACCAATACCTGTTACAAAATAAAGTCCGGTATTGTACTCTGAAACAAGCATTAGAATTCCTAGTAGGTAAAATATAAAGCCAATAAATACAGCAATGTGCCCTCCATATTTATCTGTAATAACTCCAAACCATGGGGCAAAGGCTCCCCACAAAAACATTTGTAAACCTATTGCGAAACCAAATTGCGAAAGCGTAATATCTAAATCAACTGAAAAATCAAAATAAAACATTCCAAAAGTTTGTCTTATACCAAGAGATATAATTACAATTAGACAGGCTGAAATTAACGTAATTAATACAGTTTTATTTTTTATAAATTTTTCTGCACTCATTTAATGTGCTTCATTGATTGCTTAATATCAGCAATCAGATCTTCAGGGTCCTCAAGACCCACATGTAATCTTACAAGGTGCTCATTTTTTGCAAGTTTTAAATAACTTCTATTTCCTTGTTCTCTTAAATTTTGATGTAGAGCTAAACTTTCAAAGCCACCCCAGCTATAACCATGCCCAAATAATTTTAGGTTATTAACAAATTTAACAACTGATTTTTCACTTTTAGCTTTTATTTTAACGCCCATCAACCCAGATGCACCAGAGTAATATTTTTTCCACATTCTAAAATTATAAGAATTTTTTTTATATGGATAGAGTAATTTAATATTCTTAAATTTAGATAAAAACTCTGCAACTTTTTTTGCATTTTCTCTATGCCGATCTAATCTTACGTCTAAAGTTCTCAATCCTCTTGTAATCAAATAAGCATCATCTGGGCCTAATCGTAGTCCTGTTACCCTGTCAGCTATTTGAACTTGTTTAAAAACTTTTTTATTTACAGCTAACGATCCACCCATAACATCAGAGTGACCAGAATAATATTTTGTAGCTGAAACAATTGACATATCAAAACCTAATTTTATCGGTTTAAAAAAGTATGGAGTTCCCCAAGTATTGTCTATTGCTGTTAGAATTTTATTTTTTTTTGCAATCGAAATAATCTTTCCAAGATCTTGAAAATCAAATGTATTACTTCCAGGATTTTCAACAAAAATTAATTTTGTTTTTTTGGTAATACTTTTTTCAAGTGTTTTAAGATCATGGGGATCATAAAAAGTAGTTTTAATATGAAATTCTTTTAAAAAATCTTGTGTCAACATTCTTGTTGGTTTGTAAACAGGATCAGCAACTATAATTTCATCACCTGGTCTTGTGACACTAAAAATTGCTAAAAATACAGATCCAAATCCTGTTGGTGTTAAAAAAGTGTGATAGCTTTCTTCAAGCTTAGATAGAATTTGTTGCAGTATGTGGGTGGTTGATGTTCCTTGTCTTCCGTAATCAAAATGTCCTCCAGTAGGGTTTTTTTTTGCTTTATTTTGCATTTTTCTAATATCCTGCATCGATTTAAAAATAATTGTTGATGCACGGACCACTGGTGGATTAACAGACTGATTGTGAAAGTCTTTTGCCGTATGTTTTAGAAAAGTTTTGAAAGAATTACTCATAATAAAATTTGATATGTTTATAAGACAATGCTATATCCCGTAAAAAACGTCAATAAAATTAATAAATAGGACTTAATGAGTTACCCAAAGAAGCACAGAGGTAGAAGAAAACAAGGCTCTAAAAAGAGAAGAGCTAAGAGAAAAAATAAGAAGAAATAATTCCTCTATTCTTTAATCCAGCCGCCCCCAAGAACTCTATGGCCAAACTGGTCTTTGCTATAGAATACGCATGCCTGCCCCGGCGAAATACCATCTTCAGGATTAGTTAAATTAACATGAGCTGTATTATCATCTTTTAAATCTACTTTTGCTTCTAGTAAATTGCCTGTAGACCTAACTTTTACAAAAATATTTTGATCAAGATCTTTTTTATCCGTTAATAAATTTAAATCTTTAAGAGATATATTTTTTTTCCCAAGGTTTTCTTTTGGACCAACTATAATTTCATTATTATCTGAATTTATTTTTAGAACATAAAGAGGTTCTTTATCTGAAACTTTAATTCCTTTTCTTTGTCCAATAGTGAAATTAATAATACCGTCATGAACACCAATTACTTTTCCATCTAAATTTTTAATATTTCCTTTTTGAAATGAGTCTGGTCTAAATTTTCTAATTACAGAAGCATAATCTCCATTAGGTACAAAACAAATGTCTTGGCTATCAGGTTTGTCAGCAACATTTAAATCTAGTTCTTTAGCAATCTTTCTTGTTTTATCTTTTAACATTCCACCTAACGGAAATCTTAAGTAATTTAATTGTTCTCTAGTTGTGTTAAATAAAAAATAACTTTGATCTCTATTTTCATCAATGGCTCTATACATATTGTTTGTATTATCTATGGTAACATTTTTTACATAATGACCAGTAACTAAAGCATCTGCGTTAAGTTCTTTTGATACTTCAAATAAATCTTTAAACTTTACTGTTTGATTACATTGAACACATGGAATTGGTGTTTCTCCATTTAAATAACTTTCAACAAAATTATCTATTACACCTTGTTTAAACTTATCTTGATAATATAAAATTTTATGTTCAATACCCAATTTATGAGCAACACGTTTTGCATCCATTATATCTTGACCTGAACAACATTGTTTAGATGCTGCAACTTCTTTACCGTCATCATAAAGTTTAAGTGTAATGCCTATAACTTTATAACCTTCATTTTTCATAATACCGGCTACAGTTGAAGAATCTACTCCACCAGACATAGCTACAACTATTGTTGTGTCCTCAGGTCTTTTATTAATTCCAATAGAGTTTAATTCTTTATTCATAAGGTGGTATTTATACTTATTTACAATATAAGTTAAATTAAATGATTTTAGATTACGAACCAGGCGACAAAGTCACTAATCCAAATAATAAAGACTGGGGTATTGGACAAATTCAATCAATTATAAATGAAAAAGTGACTGTTAATTTTGAAAATGCTGGTAAAAAAGTGATCAACGCTAAAAATATAGAATTAAAACGAATTAAGTAAATTTAAAATGGATATAAAAACAATTGTAGAAAACTTAATAGAAACTTTTTTATCAGCAGGAGAGCTTTCGATTGATCTTAGAAAAAAAGGTCTAAAGAAAGAAATCAAATCTGATAATACGCCAGTTAGTAATGGAGATTTAGAAGTAAACAAATTTATTACAAAAAAAATCTCTGAGATAACACCTGATATTCCAATTATATCTGAAGAAACTTCTGATCATAAAGACAATACTGAACTTAAAAATTTTTGGTTAGTTGATCCAATTGATGGAACATATGATTATATTAATAACTTGGAAGAATTTACGATTAATGCTGGTTTAATCATCAACAACAAGCCTACCGCTGGATTAATTTATGCACCTGCTAAAAAAAGAATGTTTTATTCATATGGTGATGGAAATGCATTTGAGCTAACAAATAATAAGACGATTAATCTTAGTACTAAAAATATTCAGAACAATAGACCAATAAAATTTATTTCTTATTCAAATAAGATCAAACCTGAAATTCAAAAAATTTATCAAGATATTGGTGTTGTAGACAATGTAAAAATGAAAAGTTCTCTAAAATTTTGTGTGGTTGCCTCGGGAGAATATGATGGTTATGTTGCTGAGCCTAGAGCTTATGAATGGGATATTGCTGCTGGTCATGCAATATTAGAGCACTCTGGTGGAACAGTAACTGATTTTGATGGTAAAGAAATTCTTTATGGAAAAAAGGATCTTAAAAACCCAAGTCTAATATTAAAAAGTAAAAATATATTATAATGTATGAGCAGTTAAGAATTATATTGATTATTATAGTTTCGGTTTCAATTTTTGGCTTATTAGTTTTTGTATTTGTAAAAAACTACATAAGAAATAAGATTAATCATTTAGCTGAAGAGGAAAGAAAAAATAAAAAATTAAAGTAAATTAATTATTTTAAGATATTCATCTTTTTCAATATCCATCACTTTTCTTGAAGTTTCAAAATCAAATCCATTTCTAGCCAATAAAGAAATATCTTTTTTATAAAACAAAGTTCTATTATCTTCAGCTCGTGCCGGTCCTATTCTTTTTTTCTTACAAATTTTTATTGCTGAAAAAAAATCTTGATCAGAGTTGTCTTCTTTAATTTTATCAACAGTGTCTTTAATAAACTCATCATGAATTCCTTTACCTATTAAGTAGTTTCTAATTTTATTAATAGAGCTTCCTTTTTGGATCATACTTTTTGCTTTGCTTTCAGAATAAAATTGGTCATTAATAAATTTGGTTTTTTCTAAATCAGACAAAACAATATCAATCAATTTATTAACATCTTTTTTTCTTACGTCAGAGGAATAAAGTTTCATATATTTCTTCAACAAATAAGTCTTTAACTGCTGTTTTGAAGGCGCATATTTTTCAACATAAGCAAATGCAAAATTTCTCATCTCTTCCACAGTTACTTGCAGTGTTTTTTTTCTATTTCTTATAGGAATCATGGATAGATTTTATATAATATATCTTAATGATCGAACAAATTTATGCTTATTTTTCTATTGAGACACTTTATATGTGGATCAACATTGGTGTATTACCGTTTTGGTTTATACTAATTTTTTTTCCTCAATCTCATCTTGGTAGAATTTTTGTTGCTTCGATATTTCCAATATTTGTCTTAAGTGGTGTCTATATTTTTGTTTTATATAAATCCTATTTAATTGGTTATGATTTTATTGGCAATTTTACATTATACCTAGGTTTAGATGAGCTCTCTAGATTATTTGAAGATCATCTATATTTAATGCTCTTTTGGACGCACTTCATTGCAATAAATTTATTTGTGGGTGGGTGGATTGTTAAAGATTCTCAAAAATTTTATATCAATAAAATCTTAATAGCGTTTCCTTTGATAGCCACTTATTTAATAGGACCAATTGGTTTGTTCATTTATTGGATCATTAGAATATTCTATGCAAAAAGAATAAATTTATATGAGTGATCATATAGATTTTTATTTTGATATAATTAGCCCATATTCTTACATTGCTCATAAAAAAATAAAAAAAATTAAAGAAAAGAAAAAAATTACATTTAACTATAAGCCTATTTTATTAGGAGGTCTTCACAATCTAGCAGGTATAAGTGCCCCAGCTTTTAACAAGTATAAAATGAAAAATATGCAAAATGATTGTGAATTAATTTCAAAAAAAAATGATATTTCTTTTACATGGAATTTAAAATTTCCATTAAATTCATTGTCAATTATGCGTGGGTATTTACAAGTGAGTGAAAAACAAAAAAAAGATTATTTGGATATTTTTTTTGATGCTTATTGGAAAGATAATTTAGATTTATCTTCAGAAAATGAATTTTGTAAATTGTTAAATTTTTTAAACATTGATACAGAAATTTTTTTTAAGGAAATCAAACATCAATCAATTAAAGATAATTTAAAAGAATTAACCAGTGATGCTTTTAAAAAAGAAGTTTTTGGTGCTCCAACTTTTATAGTAAAAAATAAAATTTTTTGGGGACAGGATCGTTTGGAATATGCTCTTGAAGAATTAAGTGATATTTAAACTATTTTAAACTTACTTTGTTTAATAGCACCAAACCCACCATCAATATGAGAAACTTTTTCAAAACCCATATCTTTTAATGATTTAGCAGCTAAAGCGGATCTTAATCCACCTGCACAAAATAAAATCATTTCTTTATTTCGATCTAATTTGCCTTGTTGAAAATAAGGGCTATTTGGATCTAACCAAAATTCTAACATTCCTCTTGGAATATGATGTGAATTTTCAACTCTTCCCTCTTTCTCTAATTCACGAACATCTCTGATATCAATTAAATTACAATTGTTGTCTTCAACGATTTGAAAAGCTTCATCAGTATTAATTGTTTTTATTTCTTTTAATGCTTCTGCAACTAAAGTTTGTGCTGATTTTATTGTCATAATTATATTTAAAATAACTTAAAAACATTATATTGCTAGCAAATTATGTTAAAAATCAATACTAAAGCTCCTGATATTATTTTACCCTCAACATCAAAAGAAAATTATTGCTTAAAAGATTCTATTGGAAAATATGTTGTTATTTATTTCTACCCAAAAGACGATACTCCTGGATGTACAATTGAAACTAATGATTTTAATAAATTATTCTCAAAATTTAAAAAGTTAGATTGTGAAATATATGGCGTTTCAAAAGATAATCTTAAAAGTCACAATAAATTTAGAAATAAATACAAGATAAAATTTGATTTATTGGCTGATGAAGAAATTAAAGTCCTTAAAAAGTATAAAGTTTGGGGTAAGAAAAAATTTATGGGACGAGAATTTATGGGAGTTATAAGAACTACCTTTTTAATAGATAAAAAGGGTAAAATTATAAAGATTTGGGATAATGTTAAGGTCAAAGATCACGCACAAGAAGTTCTGAAAACCTTAAAAATGCTTATCAAAAAATAAAAAAGGCCCCTTATTTCTAAGAGACCTTTAAAATTATATAGAGTGAAGTTTTTAGTCTCTGATTGCGTAAGCTATTACACCTGTTTCAGTAACATCAGTTCCTTTCGATTGAGCCTCTTTACTTAAAGTTATAACAACTAAAGAGTTAAGCACTGACCAAATAATATACGAAACAATGAAGACAAATACATTTATTGAAATCACACCAATTAACTGTGCACCAAACGTAGCATCTGAGTTTGTTAATGGTACGGCTAATGTTCCCCAAATACCCGAAAGTAAGTGGGCTGGTATTGCTCCAACTACATCATCAAGTTTATAACTAAATAGTAATTTAGTTCCAAACACAACAATGACACCACCCACAGCACCAATCAAAATTGCAGATAAAGGCGATGGAGCTAATGGTTCTGCTGTTATTGCAACTAATCCCCCTATTGCACCATTCAACATTTGAACTACATCTGTTTTACCAAACATCAATCGAGTAATTACAGCTGCCGCTAATACACCACCACAAGCTGCTAAATTGGTATTAATGAAAATTGTAGAAATTGAAACAGCATCAGCAAATGATCCAAGAGCTAGTTGTGACCCTCCATTAAATCCAAACCAACCTAACCAAAGTACAAAAACACCAATAGTAACTAAAGGTATTGATGATGCCGCAAAAGGTTTGATTGGTGTCGGTACACCTGCTTTTGTAAATCTACCATATCGTGGTCCAAGTATCATTATGCCTGCAAGCGCAGCAGCTCCACCCGTTGAGTGAACTAACGTTGATCCAGCAAAATCAGAAAAACCAATTTCAGCTAACCAGCCTCCACCCCACTGCCAACCCATTACGATTGGATAAATTACTCCAGCTAAAATAGCTGCAAATAAAAAGAATGGCCATAACTTGACTCTTTCAGCCATAGCTCCTGAGCATATTGAAACTGTTGTTGCACAAAACACCATTTGGAAAAACCAGTCAGAACCATCTGAATAACCTGTTTCTAATGAACTAGCATCAGACCAAGGTAGAAAATTTCCTATGTATCCACCTTCTGGAATACCGTATGCCAAGTTGTAACCAACTAGCCAAAACATAATTCCTGATATTGCATAAAGACCAATGTTCTTTGCACAAATTACAGAAACACTTTTTGAAGTTACCATACCAGACTCAAGCATTGCAAAACCTGCTGCCATGAACATGACAAGGAAACCACAAATTAAGAATAATAGAGTATTAAAGATAAATCCCACTTCTGCTGATACTGTTGTTTCAGCATTTCCAACACTAGTTAAACTCATTAACATTACAAATGAGAGCAATGGTGCTGATATTAGTTTAATAATTTTAGTCATAAAACCTCCCGTTAATACAAAGATTTATAAATTGATGAGTTTTAAAAAACTAACGCTGATTAGGAAAATTTGCTATGCACTATTTGCATATAGTAACAGCCCTGAACGTGTTTGAAAACGTTAGGGCTGTTAAAAAAAAATGATTACTTGTTAAATACTTCTTTTAAAGCTTTTGCAGGTAAGAATTTTACTTTTTGAGAAGCAGCGATTTGGATTTGTTCACCTGTTCTTGGGTTTCTTCCAACTCTAGCTTTTCTTTTTGCTACTTTATAAGTACCAAACCCAGCAATTTTTACTGAGTCATCACCTTTTAGTGCATCTAAAATAGTGTTGGTAATTGTGTCAAATGTTCTTTCAGCATCCGCTTTGCTCAAGTTTAATGAGCCAGAAAGCTGTGCCATTAGTTGTTTTTTGTTCATTTTAGCTCCGGTTTGGTTGATTAATTATCATACTTGTCATAAACGTTGATAAATCAAGCATTTTTTTAGTGTCTAATTTTTTTTTATATACAATATCTAGTTGTAGCCTAAATAAACATTGATTTTATTGACTTTTTGTTGATTTCTAGAAATAAAATTAATTGAATAAACCTATGTCTTTTAGATCATTAAATGTTGTGAAAAACATCAATGATAGCAACAAAAACATTCCGATTCGAAAAAAACCTTCCTGCACCTTTTGAGACAAAGGACGACCTAAAATCTTTTCAAAGGCATAAAACATTAAGTGTCCGCCATCCAACATTGGTATAGGAAATAAGTTAATCAAACCAAGACTTATTGAAATATAAGCCATAATAGAAATAAAAGGTAAAATTCCAATTTCTGCTACTTGACCAGTAATCTTAGCAATTCTAATCGGTCCCCCTAATTGTGAGGTATCACCAGTACCTTTAAGCATACTGCCAATATATTTAAGAGATGAAGCGCTCACAAAATAAACTTCTTTAATTGAGTGTATTAAAGCTTGAGCTGGTCCTAATTTAACATGATTAATTTCATTATTGTAAGCACCAAGCTTGATACCAACCATTCTTTTATTAATCTTATTACCTAGATTATCTTCACTTAAAACTATATTTGGTTTAATTTTAAGCAAGTATTCATCATCTAATCTTTCAACTTTAAAATCAATAATTTCACCTGTAGAAGTCATAATGAATTTCGAAACATCCATAATGCTATTAACTTTATTGCCATCGATTTCCAAAATAATATCATTTTGCTTAAGTCCACCAATCATTGCTGGACTATCTTTTTGAACTTCATTAATTACTGCTGGAGTAAAATCTTTTCCAATAAAAGTATAAATTGAAAAGAAGATTGCTATTGCTAAAAGAAAATTAGCAAGTGGCCCACCAAATACTATTAAAACTCTTTGATACAGAGGTTTTAATACAAATAACCTATCTTGATCTTCTTTATTATATTGTTTTAAAACTTTTTCTTGATCAGCTTGTGAAAATACGTTTCGATCTCCAAAAAACTTTACATAACCACCCAAAGGTATCCAGCAAATTTTCCATCTAGTTCCTGATTTATCATTCCATCCAAAAATTTCTTTACCAAAACCTATAGAAAAATCTGTAACTCCTACTCCATATCTTTTGGCAAACCAATAATGACCATATTCATGAATAAATACGACAACCAAAATTAGAATTAAAAAAGGGATTATATATGTAAGCATTATTTATATTTTAATCGAATATCTAGATATACTCAATAGTAGATTATCCTCAATAACTCCTATCTTTTTATATTTTATATATTATCGTTGTAACTTGTGAACAATTTTTTTTTATTTATAATTACTTTATTTTGTTGGTCCCCTACTTGGTATGTTATCAAATTCCAATTAGGGTACGTTGATCCACTTGTGTCTGTGTTTTATAGATTCTTAATTGCTGCTGTCTTTATCTTTATCTATCTAATTATTAAGAAGGAAAAACTTAAATTTTCTTTTAATTATCATATCTGGTTTTTATTATTTGGTGTTTGTCTTTATTCATTAAATTATGTTTTCTTTTATTTATCTAACACTTATTTAATCAGTGCGTTTCCAGCAATCATGTTTTCAACTGTCGTTATTATGAACATTTTAGGAGAAGGCTTTTATTTTAAAAAGAAACCATCTTTTAAAACTTTGCTTGGAGCTACAATTGGAATGGTTGGAATTATAATTATTTTCAATGATGAAATATTTAATTTTAATTTAGAAAATGGAACTCACGTAGGATTATTTTTAGCTTTACTTGGTACCTTTTGTGCATCAACTGGTAACATGGTTCATCAAAGAAATTTAAATAACAACTTTCCTTTAATCCCAACCATTGCTTATGCAATGCTTTATGGATCTTTAGTTACTTTGTTAATCACTCAAATAAAAGGCACTGAATTATTATTTGAATATACTTTTAGTTATATTGTGGCACTTGCTTATTTATCAATTGTTGGCTCTATATTTGCTTTTATCTTTTACTTAAAATTGTTAGAGAAAGTTGGAGCTGGTCGAGCTGGTTATGTGGGTGTTGTAATGCCTGTGCTTGCTTTATTAATCTCAACGATATTTGAAGATTTAAAATGGCAGCAGGATTTAATTATTGGATTACCTGTTTTAATTATTGGTGCAGTACTGGTGATTAATCAAAAAATAAAACCTATAAATAAAAAAAATTAATTAAGTTTACTCCAATAGCCGTAAACGCAACGAGTACCACGCCTCGTACAATCATAGGTGTCATGTAAAACACCATCTTTAACAACAGTTATATGTTTTGAACAAGATAAAATTAAAGTCCCACTTGGAAGTTCATTTTTTTTCAAATGAACTGTGCAACCCTTTCCAACAAACATCGTTGGTGTCCACTGCCAGCCTAATTTCTCTAAATACTTTTTAATCACCACTCTATGAGTGCCTGTTCTTGGACTATCATTCTTTTGTTTTAAGCTTCTTGCAAGTTTAGTTCTTGAAGTTGTTCTAAACTCTTGATTTGCATTATAAAGATCATCATAAACTGCTTGATAAGGAAGATTAGCTGCAATTGCAATTGATCTAACTACACAATCACCTGCTTTACCTTTGTAGCCTGCTGCAGCTCTTCCACCATCATTGATTTTTAATTCAAAGTTACTGCTTGAAAATATTTTTTTAAAAAAATTCATGATTTAATTTTTTAATCAAAATAAAATTTACTTTAAAGATCCTTCTAAAACATATTTTAAAATACGAACTGCTTGTTTTTGATCTAAGGCAACGGCAGAAGCTGCAGCATCCACTTCTTTTAAAGCATGTTGATGGTCTTCATTTTGAATAACAATAATAGATTTATTTAGAGCTGACGCATAACCCGCATCAAAGGCTGCATTCCATTGTTTATATTTTTCACCAAATTTAACAATGATTACATCGCTATCTTGAATAGATTTTTTGGTTCTAATTGAATTAATTTTGGCTCCTTTTCTATCTTTCCAAAAATTTTTTTCTTCAACTCCTAAAATCTCAACACCACAGTTATCAGAAGTTTCATGATCAGTGACAGGAGATGTAAACTTAATATCTAGTTTATCTTTTTCACAAAGTTCAACAATTTCATTTCGCCAATCACTATGTATTTCACCAGCTAAATAAACTTTTAACATTAAGATCTCCTAATTATTATTATTATACAAAATGATATATCAAATATTAAACTTAACTTTAACTGTATATAACCACACAGTTAATTGTAATTACATTCCTATTCTTTTACTTAATCATTGACAGCATACTATTAATAACTATATAACTAGTTATATAACTATGTTAGATACTGATAGAGCAGCAGAAGGATTTAATGCAGTAGGCTCAAAACATAGGTTAAGTGTTCTTCTAGAATTGGTTAAAATAGGTTCAAAAGGCTTATCAATTGGAAAAATACAAGATCTTCTTAATATACCATTATCAACACTAGCTCACCATCTCGATTATTTAAAAAAGGCAAATTTAATTAAACAAGTAAAAAAAGGTAGATCCATTTTAAACTTTGCTCAAATTAATCATATTCAATCTTTAGCTGATTATCTTTTAAAAGAATGCTGTGTAAATGAAAATAAAAGAAAATAATGAAAGCAGCTTTTTTAAGAAATATTAATAATTTTAACCTTAAAATTAATAATGTTTGGACACTTGTATTTTTAATTCCATTATCAATTTTAATAATTATTCCTGAAAATTTTAACTCGATTTTAATTTTTGCCTTAAAGGCTTTAATGGGAACTATTCCTTTTATTTTATTTGCAGTCAGTTTAGTTGCTTATTTAAAAGCAACTGGTGCTGAAAGTTTAGTTTCAAAAGCATTTAAAGGAAAAGAAGTTAGAACAATTTTTATCGCAACATTAGTTGGTGGTTTTGCTCCATTTTGTTCATGTGAAGTAATACCATTTATAGCAAGTATGCTAGCTTTAGGAGTTCCACTATCTGCTGTGATGGCTTTTTGGTTATCTTCACCTTTAATTGATCCTCCTGCTCTGTTGATCACAGCAAGTGCTCTTGGTTGGGATTATGCAATAGCAAAAACAATTTCAGCATTAACTATTGGTTTAATTGGTGGCTTTGGAATTTATTTTTTAGCAAAACTTGGGATGTTTACGAGCCCATTAAAAGATCAAAATAGATCTAGTAGTGGTTCTTGCTGTGATACTAAAGATCCTTTTAATCAAGAGCTTGTCTTAAAATTTTGGAATAATTCAGAAAGAACTAAAATTTTTAGAGATGAATTTATAACGAATGGATTATTTTTATTAAAATGGTTATCGCTTGCTTATTTAATTGAAGCATTAATGGTTCAATTTATGTCTGCTCAAATAATTGGAAGTTTTTTGTCAGGAGATGGATTGTCATCTATTGTTATTGGGGCTTTTGCTGGTGTACCTGCTTACTTAAATTCTTATGCAGCACCAGCTATTGTGTCAGGATTAATTGAACAAGGATTGAGTGCTGGTGGTGCTATGGCTTTTCTAGTTGGTGGAGCAATCAGTTCTATTCCAGCAATGACAGCTGTTTGGTCTCTGGTGAACCGCTCTACATTTATCGCTTACTTAACTTTCGGTTTTGGAGGAGCTATTTTATGTGGAATAGCTTTTCAATTTTATGTTAATTTTTAAACGAAATTTAATTTATTTTTTGAATTAATGATGTGCTGTTATTTGTAGGTTTGTTTACATCTTTTGACACCTCATGAAAAATAAGATCAGGTTTACTGCATTCTTTTAAAAAGGCTGAACCTTGTAACTCTAAATTTAAATATCGATTAACATCTGTTTGATTAATAATCACAGGTTGACGGTGATGTATTTCAGTGATGTTATCTTTAGCTTCTTCTGTAATTAAACAAAATTGATCGTCTTCAAAAATTCCTGCAAAAAATATTGGTTTACTATCTTTTCTTGTAAAATAATGAGGTGTTTTCTCATTTTCTTCTCTTTTCCATTCATAAAAACCATCTGCTACAGCAACACATCTATTGTTCTTGATTAGTTTTTTAAATGAAACCTTTTCATCAATAGTCTCTAATCTTGCATTAATTAATGCTTTGAAATCTTTATCTTTAGCCCAACCTGGTATCAAGCCCCATTTAAGAGCCTCTAATGTATTTCCATTTTTATATTTTTTAATCACTGGAAGCTTTTGATATGGGTGTGCGTTATAATTTTCAGTATCTTCTACTTGAATTGCAGATTTAACCAACTTGCTAGTTTTAGTAACTGGATTTTTTACAACATATCTTCCACACATATTTTTATTTTAGCAAATAGAATAGATTAAGTCGATATGATGGTTTTAAGCATATTGGCCAGCAACATAACCAGAAGACCAAGCCCATTGAAAATTATATCCCCCTAAATGGCCTGTTACATCCACAACTTCACCAATAAAAAATAAATTTTTGTGTTTATTAGACATCATTGTTTTTGATGATAATTCTTTAGTATTAACTCCTCCTAAAGTGACTTCTGCTGTTCTATACCCTTCAGATCCTGTTGGATTGATTAGCCAAGAATTTATATTTTCACTTAGTTGTTTTAATATTTTGTTAGATAGTTCAGAAATATTTCCACTTACTTTATTTTCATTACAAATAATTTGAGCTAATCTTTTGGGTAAAATTTCACTTACGATATTTAAGATATCAAATTTTGGATTTAACTTTCTTTTTTTTTCTAATAAATCGTAAACATTTAATTTTGGTGAAAGATTAACTTTAATATTATCACCCTGTTTCCAGTAAGATGAAATTTGTAAAATAGAAGGGCCACTTAACCCTCTATGCGTAAATAACATTCCTTCTTGAAACAAAACTTTATTAAAAGACACAATTGCTTCAACAGAAAGTCCCGTTAATTCCTTACACATTTCTAATATCTTTTCATTAAACGTAAGGGGTACTAATGCAGGTAAGGTTTCAATTACATCGTGATCAAATTTTTTAGCAATTTCATAACCAAATGAAGTGGCGCCAATTTTAGGAACTGATAATCCACCTGTTGCAATAATCAAAGACTCTGATGAATATTTATCTGTTTCAGTTGATACAAGATACTGATCATTATCTTTATCAACATTTTTTATAATAAATTCTTTTAAAATAGTCACGTTTGCTGACTCACATTCTTTAAGTAACATCTCAACAATTTGTTGAGCACTGTGATCACAAAATAATTGTCCTAATTTTTTTTCATGAAATTTAATTTCATACTTATTCATTAAATTGATAAAATCATTTTGAGTATATTGACTTAATGCTGATCTCACATATTTTGGGTTTTGAGAAAGAAACTTATTGGGATTTGTGTTTATATTAGTAAAATTACATCTACCCCCACCTGAAATTCTAATCTTTTCACCAATTTTTTTATAATGATCAACGAGTAAAACTTTACGACCACGTTTTCCAGCTTCAATAGCACTCATCATGCCCGCTGCGCCTGCCCCGATTATAATTACATCATATTTATTATTCATGATTTCCTAATAATTAAATCTGAAAAAAATCTTACTTTAAATAATTAAATTGATTGTCTTTTAATTAACTCTTCAATTTGTTCAATCATTACCTTGGATGATTTCATAGCAGGATAAATTTCTTGTGCTTTTTGATAGCTTCTTTTTGCTTTATCGTAATTTTTTAACTTTATATTAACCAATCCTTGTCCTGCTAGAGCTCCAAAATGTCTTTCTTCTAATTCTAAAACTTTATCAATATCATTTTGTGATTTTTGAAATTCGCCAACCATATAAAATACAGTTGCTCTTTTATTCCAAGCCTCAGCCCAATTAGGATCTAATTCAATTGCCTCTGTAAAAACATCGATCGCTCTATTTAATTGTTGATCTTGAACCAATCTTGAGCCTTCATCTAATATCGATGTTAATTTTTGATCCGTAGGATGTGTACTCCATAACATCCATATCTGTTGAGCAATTCCAGAAGATAAAGATGGGATATTTTTTTTTAATTTTAAAAATAATTTTTCAAGCTCAACATCTCTATCGTTTGCACTTAAAGTTGTAGTTGATAGAAATAAAATAATAATTGTTAGAATCTTCTTCATGAAAAATGATAACAAAAAAATAATACTAAGTCTTAAAGATTTTTTAAGATAGCATCTTTTAAGGTGTTGCTAATAATAATTGTACCTTGGTCATTTGGATGCATGCCATCACTTAAATTAAATTCAGGTTTTTGTGCCACACCTTCAAGTAGAAAGGGAACTAATTGCAATTCATACTTTTTTGCTAAATCAGCAAATATTTTATCGAAAGTTTGTTTATAATTTAAGCCATAAGATATTGGAGCAATCATGCCAGCTATTATCACTGTTATATCTTTATCTTTGGCAATTTTTATTATTTTTTCTAAATTATTCTTTGTTTCTTTTGGATTAATACCTCTGAGCATATCGTTAGCTCCTAGGCATAAAATCATTAAATCAATATCTGATTCAGTTAAAGTCCACTCAGCAATATTTAATCCTCCAGCTGATGTGCTTCCTGAAACACTTCCATTTACTACCTCTATATTATGACCTTCTGAGACTAAATTTCTCTGTAAAACCACAGACAAATGTTTCTCATTAGGTAGACCGTAGCCTGCCATCAAACTATCTCCAAATAGTATTACTTTTTCTATGGCACTCACCTTTATGGTGACTAGACAAATTACAATAATTTTAATAATAAAACTTTTATTCATGAGCATTCTTCTTAAATTAAATAAAGTAAATCTTAAATACCAAACTGGTAAAGATAATATAAGGGTTTTAAAAGATATTAACTTAACTACCAAGAAAAAAGAGACAATCTCTATTGTTGGAGAAAGTGGATCAGGAAAAACTAGTCTTATAATGTTAATTGGTGGATTAGAAAATGCTACTTCTGGAAAAATCTTTTTTCAAAATCATGAAATCACAAAATTAAGTGAAGATAAAGTGTCAGAAATAAGAAGAAAAAATATTGGAATTATATTTCAATCATTTTATTTGATCCCAAATTATACTGCAGTTGAAAATGTAGCATTAACTCTTGAACTTAATAAATTTAGAAACCCCGAAAAAGAAGCAAAGCTATTATTAGATCGATTTGGACTTAGTCATCGTTTTAATAATTTGCCCAGTCAATTATCAGGAGGTGAACAACAAAGAGTTGCAATAGCTAGAGCCATTGCAATGAAACCAGAGTTAATCCTAGCAGATGAACCCACTGGAAATCTGGATACCGAAAATTCAGTAATGATATCAGATATATTATTTAATTACGTTAAAGAGGAAGGCTCTTCACTAATTATGGTAACTCATGATTCAAAATTAGCAAATAAAGCAAAACGTAAAATTAAAATTAAAGATGGAAAAATTAAATAATCCATCTGAACTTAATTTAATTTTTAAGTATGCTTTAAAAGATTTAAGCAGAAATTATAAAAAACTCTCTAGTATAATAATAACTCTTTTTATTAGTCTTTTTATCTTAAGTGCAATTTTCACTATTGAAGATAGTTTAAAAAAAGAACTTAATGATAATGCAAGATCTCTATTGGGAGGCGATCTTGAGATTGATTATAATCGTAATGAAGGAAACCTTAAGCTAGTCAATCAAGTAAAAGAATTTGCAACTATTTCTCAGATGATTGAGTTCAGCACAATGGTCTCAACAATTGATAGAGAAAAAAATAGATCTCTTTTTACAAGAATTAAAACTGTAGATACTAAATATCCTTTGTACGGTTCAGTTGATTATGAACCTATTGGTGCATTTGATAGAATGCATAATGAGCCCAATACTTTATTAATAAATGAAAGTTTATCAAAAAATTTGAACCTTAAAATTAATGACAAAGTCAAAGTTCAAAATCAATTATTTAAGATTATTGGAATTATAAAATCTGTTCCAGATGTAAGTGGATTTGTGGCTTTTGGTGATTGGGCTCTCGCAGGTGAGCAAACATTAGAAATTTTAAAACTTAATGGAATTGGTAGCTTTCTTAACTACGAATATAAAGTAAAATTTAACAAAGCTGATGATGCAACTAAATTAGAAAAAGAAATTGAAGATATATTTAAAGACGATGAAAAAGTTAAACTTAGGTATCCAGAAAATTCTGCTAGTGGATTAAAAAGAATTATCAATAATTTTTCACAGTTTTTATCGTTAGTATCAATAAGCGCAATGTTAATTGCTGGAATTGGAATAGCAAACACTCTTTTATCTTTTATCAACCAAAACAACATGTCTATTGCTGTAAGAAAGGCAGTAGGCTTTTATTCAGGTAATATCAAAAACCTATACTATCTACAATTATTGATCTTGCTTTTAGTGATTACAACTTTTGCTTACGGCTCTAGCTTTTTAATTGTTCCAATCGTAGATCAATACTTATCAGATGGATTAGGGCTTAATGTGTCCCCAGTATTTTCAATAATAAATTTTTTTAAAATATTTTTAGTTGGATTATTAGTTCTTATTATTTTTTCTATTCCAACAATAAGTTCTATTGATCAAGTAAAAGCTTCTAATTTGTTTAGAAATGTATTTCAAAATTTAGAATTTTATTATTCAAAAAGATCAATCATCCTAAGTTTAATATTATTATCTATTTTAATTTTTCTATTTAGTGTTGGATCTGAAAGTCCTATTTATAGTCTTGGATATTTTGCAGCTTTTTTTATTTGTTTAATTGTATTTTTTATACTTTCAAAAATAATTATTTTCTTTTTAAAAAAATTTAAATCTACCAAAAATATATCACTAAAAGTATCTATTAAGAACATCACTCAAACAAAAAGTATTACCCCAATTACGATCATGTCTTTAGGTTTAGGGGTAACATTACTATTGACTCTAGCTTTAGTTGGAACCAATTTTAAAAGAGAAATAGCAAAATCTATTCCTGATATTGCGCCAGATTATTTTTTTGTTGGCATTCAAAAGGGAGAAAAAGAAATATTTGAAAAAAATATATTGAATATGGATGCTAATGCAAAAATTGAAGTGGTACCCATGGTTTCATCTGGAATAATTAAGATTAACGGGATTAATCCCAATACATATATAAAACCTGAGAATGATAGTTATTGGGTAATTGGTAGTGACAGAAGATCTTCATGGGTAGACAAAGTTCCAGAAGATAACCCTATAACAGAAGGCAAATGGTGGGATCTAACAAAACCTAATCAACTTCAAATTTCTTTAGATGCTAATGTAGCTCAAGATTTAAATATTAATTTAGGAGACATATTTACATTAAATATTTATGGTAGAGAAATTGATGGTAAAATTGTAAATTTTAGAGCTGTTGATTATCGTGATCTAAGTATTAATTTTGCAATGCTTTTTAACCCTCAATTTGCAAATAATATTCCTCACGAATATTTAGCAACTGCTAAATTTGAATCTCTTGAAAAGTTTGATGAAGCTTCAATGCTTGAGGTACTACCTAGCTTATCAATGATTAAAATTGCAGATTATTTAAATAAAGTAACAGATGTTTTAAATAAGGTGTTTATTGCTGTAACACTTATCTCGGCAGTAACTATTATTATTGGTTTAATCGTTATTTCTAGCGCTATTATTGTCCAAGGAAAGGTTAAAGAATATCAAAACTTAGTTTTTAAAATTCTAGGCTTTTCTAAAAAAGAGGTGATTTTATCATCTCTAATTGAATTTATAATAATTTTTAAATCAGTAATATTAATTGCAATCTTCTTTGCGGTAATTGCCTCTAAATTTATAATGGAAAATATTTTTAATTTAATGTGGACTTTTGATTTTAAAGTTTTATTTAATTTAGGATTAAGCATTGGTTTGGTTACCTTAACTTTGATTATGCTTACAAACCTAAAATATTTAAACCCAAAGATTTATCCGTTAATCAGGAACCAGTAGATTTTAGTATTTCTAAAGGAAGTGGTGCATCAGGATATTTTACTACACATAATTCCTCATATTTTTTACAAAAATCAATTAGAACATTGTAAACATTGTCCTTATTTTTAAGATCCAAACTTTCAATCATTTGCTCTCTTTCTTGCTCCAGTTCTTTAATCTGATCACTGCTTACAAATTCTCCAGTTTCTATTTCCCAAAAAGTATTTTTTAATTCATCATTACTTAAATTTTGTAATTTTTTTTGAAGTTCAATAATTACCTCATCATCAGTTGCTTTGTCTTTCATGGGTGAGTCTATTAATTTAATTAAACACTTATCATTTAATCCATCTATAAAATGGTAGTAAGGTCTACCTTCAGATAAATCTCTAAAATGATTTGAATTAAAGTAATTGTTAACAGCTATTTTAGTAGATACTTTTTCCTTACCTTTAATTACTGCTATTTGAACGTAAACTTCTTGATGAATATAATTATCTAAGTGTTCTTTAATTTTTATAGGGATCATTAGTTTTATAAATTTTGAGTATTAGAATTTATTTTTCTTTTTTCAACTAAGATAAAGTCATCAGTCATATAATCCATGACTTTATGAGTAAACAAATCTAAGCTATTAGATCTATTAATCATTCTTAGATATAATTATACATTGCAACTTATCATTAAATATAATTTCTTTTTTAAAGTTCAAATTAATTTCATTAATTCCCTGTTGAATTTGGTTCAAATTAAAATTTAATAAAATTGAAATATACTTATTATTAATCATTTGTACGTATTTTAATTTTAAAATTTTGACTTTGTAATTATATTTTTTGACCTTACAAGCCCTGTTATTTTTTTTTAATAATGTGATTATTTTTTTATCTCTATTTAAAGATTTTTTAAGTTTATCATTCATTAATTTAAATGTAGGAATTTCATTTTTGTATGGATCTAAAGTTAATACTGCAATAACACCATCTGGTTTTAGATATTTTTTGCAAAGTTTAATCAATTCAATAATTTCTCTCATTTTCAATAAATGAATCGTTTGTTTAATTAAGATTAATTCAAAAAATTTCTTATTTTTTTTTAAAAAATTTAAACCATTTGACTTTTTAAATTTAATTCTTTTATCTTTATCTTTATGGTTTACGATATCGATACCGATGGGTCTGGATATTAATTTTAGTTCACTATATAAATTGCCAGAAATTTTACCCCTTCCACATCCAATATCTAAGATTTTAGATTTAGAATTAAGTTTAGTATTTTGAATTAAGAATTCACTAAATGATTTAATGTAATTTTTTGAGGATAACCAAGTGTTGTTATCCCAATTTTTTATTGATGCCATGCTGTTTTTTTTTATAGATATCCGCTCTTATTGAAACCAAAATAATCAATAAAATTAGAGGAATACACACTAAATTGATTTCATTCCAGCTAAATTTCAAAATAGAGTAGCCTGCAGTTAAACTTGCAATGGATTGTATGGAAAAAACTAATACATCGTTAAAACCTTGTACTTTAAATTTCTCATTTTCTTTATAGCAAAGCACTAACAAACTAGTTCCTCCAATAAATAAAAAATTCCATCCAATACCTAATAACACTAAAGCAATTAAGTAATTTATAAATGTTTGGTCATAAAAACTTAAGAAGATACAAATTAGATAAATCAAAGCTCCAGAATAGATAATTGCTGAATGTCCATATTTTTTTATTAGTGTTCCTGTAATTAATGATGGCAAGAACATTCCTATTATGTGTGACTGAATAACAATACTCGTTGAACCTAATGTAAATCCATGCATCTTATACATACTGATTGGTGTAGCAGTCATAATGAATGACATTATAGAATATGCAAAAGCAGTTGTAACAATTGCTTGAAGAATAATTGGGTTTTGTAATAAATCAAAATAAGATCTTTGCTTACTGCTAATGTTTTCTTTGGTCTTTGGATTTTTATCTGCTTTATAAAAAACTAATAGAAAAACTGGTATAATAGTTAAAACTGCTAATGAGATATATGATCCTGTATAAAGATGATCTGAAATTATATTTTTTGTAAAGTTTGCAACATTAGGTCCTATTAAAGCAGAAAGAATTGTTGCGAGTAATAAAATTGAAATAGCTCTTGAGCTTTCGTTTTTTTCAACTGTTTCAGCTGCAGCAAATCTATATTGATGCGTAAAAGCAATTCCTGTGCCAATTATAAAACATGAAATACAAAATAGAATAAAATTTTCAGTATAAATTGAATAAGCTCCAAGCAATGATGCTAAACTTGAGTATGTTGATGAAAGTATAAATCCTTTTTTTCTTCCAATTTTACTCATTATCTTGGCTGCAAAAAAAGAAAATACAGCGGTGCCCACAATTGATAATGATGTTGGAAGTGTTGCTAATGATGCTATTGGTGAAATTTTTAATCCAACAATTCCACTTATAAAAACAGTAATTGGAGGTGCTGTAAAAGAAAATACTTGGCAGATAGTTAAAATAATTAAATTCTTATTAAGCATTTTTTCTTTAATAGTTATTTTGTAATTTTAATGACAAGCAATCCCAAATTTTTTTAATCGCCAGTAGTTATAAGGCCATGGCGTTAAAAAGCCTACTGTTAACATGATTGGCACCACCCACCATGTGAGCATTGCTCCACCTGTTAAAAGATAATCTGTGATATTCATCGTTATTTCCATGCTAATCATTGAGATAAAACTCATTCCCATTGCAGTTTTTAATGCATTTTTAAATTTAAAATTTTGTTTCATCAAAATAAAAGTTTCTAAAATTACACTTGTAATTAAGCCATTAATGATTGCTAAAGTCATTATACCTAAGATCGGGAATGAAATTTTTGATAATTGAAAAAATAAGATTGTGCCAAAATCTCCAATCGAACAACCAATTACACACCACATTGTATTTTTAGCACTTGCTTTCCAAGTGTGCTTACATGACCAATCAAATATGGAGGTATTCATAATAATTTGATATTAATATTATATGATTTTTAAACAAGTATTTGACATTAAAACTTCAACTTATACTTATTTAATAGCTTCGGCAAAAGGTCGCGAAGCTGTAATTATAGATCCAGTTATCGAAAATGTTAATGAATACATCCAGCTTTTAAAGGAACTAGATCTTAAACTTGTAAAAGTCATTGATACTCACATTCATGCAGATCATGTCACTGGCGCTTATAAATTAAAACAAGCCACAAATTGTGCAACACTTATGGGAGAACATACACCTGCTGATGCAGTTGAAATTAAAGTAAAAGATAATGAAAAGATTAATATAGATGATTTAAATATCAGATCTATCTATACACCTGGACATACATCAGAAAGTTATAGTTTTTTACTAGATAATTATCTTTTTTCAGGAGATGCACTTTTAATTAATGGAACTGGCAGGACTGATTTTCAAAATGGAAACTCAAAAGACTCTTATCACTCAATTTTTAATAAACTTTTAACATTATCAGAAGATACACTTCTTTATCCAGGTCATGATTACAATGGCAAAAAAGTAAGTACAATTGGAAATGAAAAAAAGTTTAATCCTAGATTACAAGTTAAAAACATTGATGAATATATTGAAATTATGTCAAACCTAAATCTAACTAAACCAGATATGATGGACAGCAACGTTAGTAGAAATATACAATTAGGTGCTAACTAAATACAATAAAGATTAAGAACCAATAAGAAATCAATCCAGATAAAATAGTTGCAATAATATTTTTTGAAAAATAACCAACAATAATTGCAACAATAGCTCCAAAAATTTTAGGGTCATTTATTTCTATAAATGCTCCATAATCATTGATAAAAATTGCAGGAAATATTATGGCAGGAAATACTGCTGAAGGAACATATTCTAATACTGCTTTAATTTTTTCTCCAAGCATACCTTTGTCAACTAATGCAATCATAGTCATTCTAGTAAAATAAGTTAATATTCCTGCAATGATAATTGATAACCAAGTCACTTTTTTAACCTTAATATTAATGAAGCTACAAAAAGTGCGATGACTGGCGAAATTATTATGTAAGATTTAAATGGTGAATCAAAAAATAGTAATGAACTTAGACCACAAGTGATCATAACAATTAAATGATCAATTTTTTTTAAATCTTGAACAACAATAGCTATAAAAGTGAGTGGTATTGTAAATTTTAATCCTAGTTCTTCAGGAACAAATGATCCTAAAATAATACCTGAAAGTGTCGCAATTTGCCAACAAATCCACATTGTGCATCCCGTACCAATCAAATGGTAATGCAAATGTTGTTCTGATTTATTTTTTTTAAAAAATTTATTAGACTCAGCAAAACCCTGGTCTACAACAAAATAAGAAATTAATAACTTCTTTATAAAGGATAATTTTTCCAAATATTCTGACAAAACTGCGCCATACAATAAATGTCTTGAGTTGATAATTCCGACAGATGTAATAGCGACTAAACTAGATGCGCCACCTGAAAGTACCTGTAAAAATACAATTTGTGAAGCTCCACCAAAAATGATGATCGACATTCCATAGACTAAATATGGACTAAAACCAAGTTCAACCCCAATTGCTCCACAAATAATTCCAAATGGAATTACTGACAGCATATGGGGAGAAATATCCATCATCCCCTTCGTAAATAATTGTTTTTTTGAAAGCATCTGCTTCTTTTATTAAAAACAAACTATGTGATCAATATTTATTGGTCTTTTAATGCCAAATTTTTCATCAATTTCATGTTGATGCATATGATGAGAATGAACAAAAACAGGAATCAGTAAATCAGAATTGGTTTTTAAGGTGTATATAAAATTGGTACCTCTGAATTTTCTATCTACAACCTCTAGCTTTAAATTACTTTGATCATCATGCTCAAGATCTTCTGGCTGCAATAATAATTGAACATCTGATCCCTTTGGGTAACGTTTTGTAAAATTTCCATTAATAGTTCCTAGATCATCACTTTCTAAACTATTTTCACCTGTTACTTTTGCTGGAATTAAAATTCCTCTATTCAAAAAATTTACAACTTCTACAGAATTTGGAAAATGGTAAACATTATAAGGATCATCGTATTGTTTGAGTTGACTGTCTAAAATTATTCCACATTTACTTCCGAGATAAAATGCTTCGTAAGAATCATGTGTTACTATGATGGTTGTAATTTTTAAGTCAGTTAAAACTTGTTTTAATTTAACTTGAATCTCTTCTTTAAAACTTTGATCAACATTTGATAATGGTTCATCTAATAAAAGTAAATCTGGTTTAGAAAGTAACGCTCTAGCTAATGCTGCTCTTTGAGCTTCACCAGAGCTAATTTGATGAGGAAATTTTTCTTTAACGTGATCTAAATGTAGAAATTCAATAACCTCTTTTGTAGTTAAATCTTTTTTCTTTTTCTTATTTCTTTCAGCACCAAATTGAATATTTTCAAGAACATTGTAATGAGGAAAAAGTGAGTTATCTTGAAACGCTAAAGAAATATTTCTATTTTCTGGTTCAACATGAATATCTTTAGACGAGATAACTTTATTTTTTAAAGAAATCTTTCCCGATTGAATTTTTTCTAATCCAGCAATAGTTCTTAAAATTGTTGTTTTTCCAATTCCAGAAGGACCTAAAAGACAAACGATGTCACCTTCATTTTCTATAGTTAAAGAAACATTGTTAACTTTACTTTTTGCACTTGCTGCAAATGTAACATTGTCAATTTCTAAAAAATTTTTAGGCATATAAGAATTAATCCTTAAGAATATATCTAGATGTAATTATAATAAAGAAACTTGCAATAAGAATAAGGAATAATGATGGTGCAGCAGCAGCTTCTAGTAAATCTTGGGATGCATATATGTAGGCTTGGGTGGCAAAAGTTTCAAAATTAAACGGTCTCATAATCAATGTGATGGGTAATTCCTTTATAATTTCTATAGCAATCAATATTCCAATCAACATAATGGTATTTTTCAAATATGGAATATGAATATCTTTAAATGTTTTAAATTTTGAATACCCCAAAAGATATGCACTTTCATCAATTGAATAATTTATTTTTAAATAACCTGATTTTATTCCATTACTTGCTAAAGAAAAAAATCTTATAAAATAAACAACAATCAAACCTAAAATAGAACCAATAAAGATAGATTTTACATTTTTAATTTCAAACAAATTAATAAAACTATTATCAAACCAGGAAATAAAAGTGATAAATGCAACAGCCAATATAATTCCTGGAATGGCATAACCAGATATTGAAAAGGTAGTCAATATTTCCAAAAATTTACTTCGAGAAAGTCTGTTTCCATAATTAGAAATAAAAGCAAATCCAATTAAAACTATACTCGATAATAAAACTAGAATTATCGTATTAGAAAATAATTCAACTAAATTTAAATCTACTAAATGTTTTGGAAAAATGATTGTCCAATAAAGCATTTGGGACACAGGAAATAAAAAGCTTATAAAAAAAACTAAAAAACAAAATGAAAAAGCAAACCAAGCTTTTAAACCATATAAGTTTGTTAAAGATTTTTTTTTAAATCCACCTTTACTTGGTGAATGATATTGTGCTTTTTTTCGAGATAAATTTTCTAAAATAAACAACCCAAGAATAAAGATTAAAAGATAAAAAGATAATTGATTGGCTAATACAAGGTCATCAAAAGAAATCCATGCATTATAAATTCCTGTTGTGAGTGTTGAAATTCCAAAAAATGACACTGAACCAAAATCAGATAAAGTTTCCATAGCAACCAGCGACAATCCAGCCACAATTGCTGGCCGTGCTGATGGTAAAATAATTTTCATAAATAATTTTTTTTTACTAAAACCAAGATTTTTTCCAAGCTCTATTAAATTTTGTGATTGATAGTGAAATGAGGCTCTTGTTAAAACATACACATAACCAAATAATGAAAATGAAATTGAGATTATTGCACCCATCATTCCATCAAATTTTGGTATTGAAGAATTGTAATCACCTTCACCAAATATATTTTTTAATATTGTAAATGCAGTACCGTAATTTTCAAAAAAAGCTGTTAAAGAATAGGCATAGATATATGCGGGTACTGCAAAAGATAAAATTAAAGCCCATTTGAAAAAATTTGATCCTGGAAAAGAATAAAAAGAAACTAAATAAGCTCCCAATACTCCAATTACAAATGTTAGAAATAAAACACCTAATAAAAGCAATAGAGAGTTAAAGATATATTCAGAAAGAAACGTATTTTTAATAATACTTGAATACTCACCAGTACTCTCAAAAAAGCTAGAAAATACAGTAACAATTGGTATTGCTACAGCAATTGAAATCAAAAAAGAACTGAAATACCAAATATTTATTTTTCTTAAAACCATTCTTACCCTTTAATGTTAAGTGAACATAATCAATAGAAGGGTAAGGACTATTAAATTATGTTCACTATTTGAAAATTAATCTTTTTTATCAAAAATGTTTATGAATTGATCAGTTTCATCATATTTAATCTCAGTTAATTTTCTATTACTCATTTTTTTTTCAATTTTTTTACACTCTGAGAGACACGGATCACATGCTCTAGAAGATTTATTATAATCAAAATTTAATGAATTCTTTTTTGTCATTAATTACTTCCACTTTGCCGCAAGCATACACTCCAAAGCTTTTGCTTGGTTTTTTCCGTAATTAACTACTTTAGTATTTAAATCCTGTTTAAATCCCAAACCCATTTGCTTAACTAATTCATGTGGCTCTACACCATCAATCATTGGATATTCAAATGTATTATTTACTATATGTTCTTGTGCTTCTTTTGTTAATAAAAACTCAAGAAGTTTTTTTGCATTATCTGGATTTGGAGAATTTTTAAGAACTCCACCACCGCTAATATTCATATGTGTTCCTCTGTCTCCTTGGTTAGGAAAGAAAGGTAATACTTTTTTAGCTGCTGCTTGCTGCGCAGCTCCTTTTTTACCAGATAACATTAAGGCTAGATAATAAGTATTTGCTACTGCTAAATCTGCTTCTCCAGCTGCTACTGCTAAAATTTGAGTTCTATCATTACCTTTAGAGTCTCTTGTCATGTTAGCGACAACACCTTTTGCCCATTCACAAGTTGTTTTCTCTCCATTATTTTTAACTAATGAAGCAACTAAAGATTGATTATAAATATTATTTGATTTTCTTATTACAACTCTTCCTTTCCATTTAGGATCAGCAAGACCTTCGTAAGTCATTCCATTTAATTCGTTAGCGTTAACTCTTTCGGGAGAGTAATACATAATTCTTGCTCTCTTAGCTATTCCTGTCCAATTTGTTGATCTAAAGTTTTTTGGAACTGAAGCTTTTATTGCTGGCGTCATTGAATTTTGAAACATCCCTTTTGCATCAAATGCACCTAGTCTTCCAGCATCTGCAGTAATATAAATATCAGCTTTAGAGTCTGTTCCCTCTTCACTAATTCTTTTTTGAAGAGCTTTATCTTTTCCAGATACAACATTTACTTTAATGCCTGTTTTTGCAGTAAATTTTTTGTAAAGTTGAATATCAGAGTCGTAATGTCTTGCACTAAATACATTGACTTCAGCTGCAAAACCTAAATTGGTAAAAAAAACTAAAGTTAATGCTAATAAACTTATTTTTTTCATTTTGTCCTTTTCTTTACCCTTAATTTTTTTTAGTTGAGAACTATTCTCAATGCGAATGATTATCAATCGCATATATTGACGCAGTTGTAAAGTATTAAATATTTAAGATCTAAGAGATATTTTTAGGGACTATTATTTCCAGTCGCCTATTTTGCTAAATAAGAAATTTCTAAATGCCTGAACTCTAGCAGTGTTTTTTAATGATTGGGGATATACAAAGTGAGCTTCAGTAATTGGTCCTTCAGATTTAGGTAGCACTTTAATCACGTTAGTTGAGTTTGATACTAAATATTCTGGTAATGCAGCTAACCCTACTCCAGACTCTACAGCCAAAAGTAAACCCATAACACTATTTACCTTCATAACTGATTTTCTTTTTTTTCCATCATGCATACCAAGTTTTAATGCCCAATCAGGATTGTAAACAGGCGAAGGCGCTCCTTTTCCAAATGATATAAAATTATGTTTATTTAAATCAGCAATAGTTTTTGGCATTCCAAATTTTTCTAAATATTTGTTAGATCCATAAACATAATATTTAATATCAACTAATTTTTTTTGAATATAATTTAATTGTTTTGGTCTTCTCATAAAAATACCGATATCTGCTTGACGAGTACTTAAATCTAATTCTTTATCATCAAATACTAGTTCAATTTCGATTTCAGGGTTTAATCTCATAAACTCTTGAATTCTAGGTGTTAACCAGTGTGTTCCAAAACTTCTTACTGTTGTAATTGTTAGTTTTCCAGTTGGCTTATTTTTTTGATCTCCTAAAGATGTTTCAACTTCCTTTAATTTACTGATTACTTCGTGGGCTGTCTTAAATACATATTCGCCATTTTCAGTGAGAGTTAATCCTCTTGCATGTCTTTCGAACAATTGTACTTTTAAATCTTGCTCAAGTGATTGGATTTGTCTGCTTATTGCTGATTGACTTAAATTAAGGTTAACAGTTGCATTGGTAAAACTTCCAGCTTCAGCTACAGCATGAAAAATTTTTAATTTATCCCAATCCATTATTTGTTTACATCAACTAAATATCTGCCTGATGTTTCTCCTTTTAGCATTTTTGAATAAATATCTGTTAATTCATTCAAGCTAATTGTTTTAATAGACTCTTCAAGTTTATCAAAATCAATTACATTAGAAACTTCATTCCAAACAAATTCTCTTCTTTTAATTGATGCTGTGACCGAATTGATACCCCATAATTTTACTCCTCGAATTATAAATGGCATTACTGTTGTGTTTAATTTGTAATCAGATGCATTTCCACATGCAGCAACAATTCCATTATCTCTTGTTTGAGCTAATGTATTAGCTAAAATTTTTCCACCCACTGTATCCACTACTCCATCCCACAAACCCTTGTCTAGTGGTCTAGGATCTTTGTCAAAATCGTCTTTATTTACAACTGTTTTTGCACCTATTGATTTTAAATAATCCTCATTTGATTTTTTTCCTGTAACCGCTGTTACATCATAACCAAACTTTGATAAAATCATTACTGCAATACTTCCAACACCACCTGAAGCACCAGTAACTAATACATCTTTTACTTTTTCACCTAATAACAATTCTTCTCTTGCTTTAATTGCAAAACAGCAAAGTAATGCGGTCAAACCTGCTGTACCCATAATCATTGATTGTTTTGAAGATAGATTTTTTGGTTTTTTAACCAAAAAATCTCCACTTACTTTTGCGTATTGAGAAAAACCACCATAATAAATCTCTCCGACTCTCCAACCTGTTAAAATTACTTCATCATCTTTTTTAAATTTATCATTTGTACTTTCAACAACTGTTCCTGAAAAATCAATACCTGGTATATGGGGAAATTCTTTAACTAACTTTGCACCGTTATTTAAAATTAAGGCATCCTTATAATTTAAACATGAATAATCAACTTTAACAGTTACATCACCGTATTTTAAAAAACTTTTATCAATTGATTTAACTTCTCTTGTAAAGCTTTCACCCTCTTGATTGATGATTAATGCTTTAAATTGATCTGACACTTTAATCTTTTGCTATACTGATAAATCTTAGGTATCTATTTTGATAACTTAGATCATCTTTAAATTGACCCAAATAATAATTTGTTACAGTTGATGCTTGTTCCTTTTTAATACCTCTCATGGTCATACATTGGTGAGTTGAATCTATTGTTACAGCAACTCCCTTAGCATCCAAAGATTGCATTAATGTTTTTGCGATTTGCATTGTTAATCTCTCTTGAGTTTGAAGTCTTTTTGAAAAAACTTCAACTACTCTTGCAAGCTTACTTAAGCCAACAACTCTTTCATTTGGAATGTAAGCAACATGAGCCTTACCAATGATTGGTGCCATATGATGTTCGCAATGACTTTGAACAGAAATATTTTTTTGAACAACCATATCGTCATATCCATCAACATCTCCAAATGTTTTGTCTAAAATTTTATTTGGATCTTCTTTGTAACCAGCAAAATATTCTTTATAAGCTTTAACAACTCTTTTTGGTGTTTCCAATAAACCCTCACGACTTGGATCTTCTCCCATCCAAGCTAATATAGTTTTAAAAGCTTCTTCAGCTTCTTTGTCTGAAACTTTATTAGTTTCTAAATTTTTGTTGTCAGCATCTTTTACTAATTTCATAGCGCCTTTTTATACAGTAATTACTTAATTTTAAAATATTTAATATATCGAGATATGTGCTAAATAATCAATGCATATGTTCAAAAAAAGAGAAAATGTCCTAGAAATAGAAGAAGGAAATCTACTATCTCCTAAATTTGATAATGATGGTCTTATTCCTGTAATTACCATGTGTTCTAAAACAAAAGACGTATTAATGCATGGTTATATGAATGTTGAATCTTTGAAGAAAACCATTGAAACTAAAGAGGCTCATTATTTTAGTAGGTCTAGAAAAGCTATCTGGCACAAAGGTAAAACAAGTGGATTTACCCAAAAAGTAACTGAACTAAGAATTGATGATGATCAAGATTCAATATGGATGACAGTTGATATAGGTGATGGCGCAAGTTGTCATGTAGGATATAGATCATGTTTTTATAGATCTATTCCAATGGGGCCTATTGATAACGGTCGAAAAATAGAAATGGAATTTTTAGAAAAAGAAAAAAAATTTGATCCTGAAGAAGTTTATAAAGGTCAGCCCAATCCAACCAAAATCTAAATGAGTGAAAAACAAAAAAATGTTCTAGGTGAAGATCTAGAAGAGTGCTCTAATAATCCTTTAACAGGCTGGTACCGTGATGGTTGTTGCAATACAGACGAAAACGATCATGGTATTCACACTGTTTGTGCAAAAGTTACAACTGAATTTTTAGAATGGTTAAAAGTTGCAGGTAATGATTTGATAACACCTCACCCTGAATTTGGATTTCCTGGTTTAAAAGATGGTGATGGATGGTGTGTTTGTGCTAGCTGGTACGCTAAAGCAGTTGAAGCTGGCAAAGGCTGTCCAATATTTTTGAAAAGAACTCATAAAAATACTCTTAAGCACGTACCTATTGAAACATTAAAAAAGTTTGCAATAGATTTATCTTAATTTACATATTTCCATATTTAGGTCCACCGCTACCTTCTGGCGTAACCCAAGTAATATTTTGTGAAGGCTCTTTAATATCACAAGTTTTACAATGAATACAATTTTGAGAGTTAATCACAAATTTATTTAAATCGTTTTCTTTTTGAACTTCATAAACTCCTGCTGGACAATATCTTTGAGCAGGCTCGTCAAATTTTTCTAAGGTATAACTAATTGGTAAATTGGGGTCTTTAAGTTTTAAATGAACTGGTTGATTATCAGCATGATTTGTACCCGTTAGATAAACAGAGCTTGTTTTATCAAAGGTAATAATATTATCATATTTTGGGTATTCTATTTTAGGCATCTCATTTGCAGGTTTTAAAATTTCATGATCTGCATGCTTGTGTTTTAAAGTAAAAGGTAACTTTCCTTTAAATAAAATTTGATCAATTCCAGTAAATATTATTCCAAGTATTAAACCCCAACTAAAACTAGGTTTTACATTACGCGCCACATGTAGTTCCTCATAAACCCAGCTCTTTTTAAATTTTTCTTCATAAATTGATAAATTTTTATTTTCTTTAATATTTTCAATTATTGTTTCAGCAGCAATCATTCCACTTTTCATTGCTGTATGAGAGCCTTTAATTTTTGGCATATTTAATGTTCCTGCATCACAACCAACCAGTAATGCGCCTGGCATAAACATTTGAGGTAAACTTTGAAGACCTCCTTCAATTAATGCTCGCGCACCATAAGAAATCCTTTTCCCCCCTTCAATTATTTTTTTAATTGATGGGTGGGTTTTAAATCGTTGAAATTCATCGTATGGAGAAAGGTGTGGGTTTTTATAGTCTAAACCAATAACGTATCCTAAAAATACTTGCTTGTTTTCTGCGTGATACATGAAGCTTCCACCATAAGTATTGTTATCTAATGGCCATCCTGCAGTATGCATCACCATTCCCTCTTCATGATTTTTATCTTCTATTTCCCAAATTTCTTTAAAACCAATTCCGTACTGTTGAGGATCTTTACCTTTTGAGAGATTAAATTTTTCAATTAATTGTTTTCCTAAGTGACCTCTACAACCTTCTGCAAATACAGTTACTTTTCCTAATAATTCTATACCAGGCTCAAAACTATCTTTTTGATTTCCTTCTTTATCAATACCCATATCTTGAGTGGCAACACCCTTAACAGATCCATCTTCGTTATATAAAATTTCACTTGCTGGAAATCCTGGAAATATTTCAACACCTAATGCTTCAGCTTGTTCTGCAAGCCATCTGCATAAATTTGCTAAACTAATAATATAGTTGTTATGATTTTGCTGAACCTTAGGAAGCAACCATGTTGGCCAACTTAGTGATTTTGTTTTACTTAAAAATAAAAATTTTTCTTTTGAAACTTTAGTTTTAATCGGTGAATTAAGTTCTTTCCAATTTGGTAAGAGTTCATCCAATGCTCGTGTTTCAAAAACATTGCCACTTAAAATATGCGCACCAATCTCTGATGCTTTTTCTAATAAGCAAACGTTTAAATTTGGATCAAGTTGTTTGAGTTTAATTGCTGTAGATAATCCAGAGGGACCTCCACCAATAATTACAACATCATAATCCATCGACTCTCTAGCCATATGATATTTTTATCTTTAAGAATTATTTTTGTATAGTGTTTAATTTGTTCAGCTCTTCTAAGAACTGTGGCAAAGCTTCAAATAGATCTGCTTCTAAACCATAATCTGCGACACTAAAAATTGGAGCTTCTCCGTCTTTATTAATTGCAACAATTACTTTGCTTTCTTTCATTCCTGCTAAATGCTGGATAGCTCCTGAAATTCCAACAGCGATATATAGATCTGGAACAACTACTTTGCCTGTTTGTCCAACTTGATGATCATTACTAATATAACCAGCATCCACTGCTGCTCTTGAAGCACCTATTGCTGCATTTAATTTATCTGCAATAGAAGTAATTAATTTAAAGTTATCTCCACTTTGCATTCCTCTTCCACCTGATACTACTATTCTTGCTGTTCCAAGTTCAGGTCTATCTGATTTTATTTCTTCTCTTTTAACAAATTTTGTTAACGAAAACTCTTCTACCGCTTCAGCAGTTTCAATTGGTGCTGAACCACCTGTGCTTTCACAAGGGTCAAAAGAAGTTGGTCTTATAGTAATGCATTTTTTTGCATCAGAACTTTTAACGGTTGCAAAAGCATTTCCCGCATAAATGGGTCTAACAAAAGTATCCTCTGACTCTACTTTAATAATATCACTAACTTGTGATGTATCTAATTTTGCAGCTATTCTTGGCATTAAATTTTTACCGAATGTATTTGCTGAACAAACTATATGAGAATAATTATCTGCAAGTTTTGTAACAACCGGAGCAAAATTTTCTGCTAAAAAATTTTCATAATGAGCAGCTTCAACTGTGATTACTTTTTTAACTAAAGGTAGTTCTGAGGCTGCTTTTGCAGCATCACCACAGTTATTTCCAATAACTAATGCGTGAACATCGGTATCTATTTGAGATGCTGCTGTTACAGCATTTAAAGTAAAAGATTTAAGCTCTTTATTGTTATGCTCTGCGATTAATAATACTGACATTATATTACTTTTGCCTCATTTTTTAATTTTTGAACTAGTTCAGCAACGCTTGAAACCTTAATTCCAGCTTTACGCTTAGGTGGTTCTTCAACTTTTATCTGTTGTATCTTAGGTGCTGTATCCACTCCTAGATCTGATGCATTCATTTGTTCAATTGGTTTTTTCTTAGCTTTCATTATATTTGGTAATGAAGCATATCTTGGTTCATTTAATCTTAAGTCACAAGTTACGATTGCTGGAGTATTGATTTCAATAGTTTCTAAACCTTCATCAATTTCTCTAATAACTTCTAATTTTCCATCTTTAACTTCGATTTTTGAGGCAAAAGTTGCTTGAGGCCAATTCAATAATGCACTCAACATTTGTCCTGTTTGATTGCAATCATCATCAATTGCCTGTTTACCCATAAACACTAAATCTGGCTTTTCTTTCTCAACAATTTTTTGTAAAATTTTTGAAACAGCAATGGGTTCTATTATACCCTCTGCTTTAACATGAATTCCTCTATCAGCTCCAACCGCTAAAGCTTTTCTGACAGTTTCCTGAGTTTTTTCTTCACCAACAGTGACAGCAATTACCTCTGTTGCTTTTCCACTTTCTTTTATCTTTACCGCTTCTTCGATTGCATTATCATCTGGTGGATTTGTTGACATCTTAACATTGTCAGTAACAACACCTGAGCCATCTTCTTTAACTCTTATTTGAACGTTGTAATCAATAACTCTTTTAACAGCGACTAAAATTTTCATTAAGCTCTCAATAAATTATTTTCAGAATCGTATGGACTCTCCTCTAAAACAGTAGCCTCATACATTTCACCCAAAATATCAACCTCTAATTTGTCGCCTACATTAGCATGCTCTGGTTTAACCATTGCAAGAGCAATTGATTTATCTAATCTAAAACCAAATTCACCACCTGTTGCTCTTCCAACAACTTTATTATCTTTGTAAATCGGGTTATTTCCTAAAACATCAGCATCTTTAGTATTATGAATTTCAAGAGTAATAAGTTTGTTATCAAAACCTTTTTCTCTCCATTTATTAAGAGCCTCTAATCCTATAAAACTACCTTTGTTAGGGTGAACAAATCTGTCTAGCCCAGACTCGTACGGTGAATATTCAATTGAAAGTTCAGTACCAACTAGTTTGTATGATTTTTCTAATCTTAAGCTGTTCATTGCTCTTATACCAAAAGGTTTAATACCTAAATCTTTTCCAGCTTCCATTAATTTATCAAAAATATGATTTTGATATTCAATTGGATGATGAAGTTCCCAGCCTAGCTCGCCAACAAAGTTTACTCTCATGGCATTAACAGGAGCATATCCAACATCGACTTTTTGTGCTGTTAACCATTTAAAATTTTCATTAGAAAAATCATCAGTAGATATTTTTTCTAATAACTCTCTTGATTTAGGTCCTGCAACAACCAATACACCCGTGTTGTTAGTTAGATCTTCAAAGGTAACACCTTCATCTGGCATCCATTTTTTAATCCAGTCATGATCTAATCTTAAGTTTGCTCCAGCAGATACTAAATAGAAACTATCTTCAGCTTCCCTCATTATTGTGAACTCTGAATGAACTCCAC
>Ga0233427_10000746_pt1 | contig 38908 bp, 39 predicted proteins | sample SI_118_April2016_5_FD_179885 | JGI IMG/M metagenome (GOLD analysis project Ga0233427, IMG submission 179885) | Seawater microbial communities from Saanich Inlet, British Columbia, Canada - SI_118_April2016_100_MG | ecosystem: Environmental > Aquatic > Marine > Inlet | place: Canada: British...
TTGATCTCTTATTTCATTGATCATAACATCCCTTTCGTGTTTCCTTTTCAAGACAGAAGACACAGAAGTATTAAACCATTGTTTACCTCTATGAGTTTTGATCCCCCATTGGTTTAGTTTCCTACTGATTTTTCTATATCCCATCCCTTCTTCTTTCATAAACTGGATAAGACAATAAATCATGTGTTGTCTTGTACTATATCCTTTATCATATATTAAATTATTGGATTGAAATTGAATGGAAAATTCTAGATGAGGAATGGTACTGGTAAAAAAGGTTCCATCCAAATTCATTCCGTAACTGTTGAGTGAGTTTGGATGGACCCCTGTTAAGGTCAATTTTTAACCCTTTGACCAATAAATACCTTAAAACCCCCTAAAAAAACCTATATTTAAAGTTCTTCTTCATCCAAAATGTGCTTAATATCAGCAATGATTTTTGGATGTTTCCACACTGAATTTTCATTTAGAATCTCACCAGTTATAGGGTCTGCACCATTAAGTACTGCTTGAAGAAAATTACTTATGTCTTCTTTTTCATCTTTGTATCCAAACTTAAGTCCTAATACCTTGTCATTAGTTGTATGAACAACTTCTCTGACTACTGTTTGGTCCTGAGTTTGAATTAATCTTAAAATTGCGAAATTAAAACCCAGTTCTTTGAGTTTTCTAAGTAAAAAATTTTCTATTATTCCAGTTGCAGGAGCAGAACACACACTGTATTCCCCTCGTTGACGGAGAGTCCAACCTAACTCCTGTTCCATTGACTCTGCATCTTCTTCGAGTGCTTCAAAAAATGGACCAGATTGTATTAAAACCAAGTCAAGACCATATTTTTTTTAAGTCGATGTTTTATTTCTAAATAATTACCAACAGTTTCCATTTTTTCATTCCTTTTTTGCCCTTTCAATTTTGGAGTAGATTAATTTTAATTTATCATCCTTGTCCGAACCATAGTGAAGTTCTCTGTGGCAATTTGGACATACTGCAATGGCATTTTCTATAGTATCAGACCCTCCATCTGCCAATCTTTTTAAATGATGCACCTCAAGATATTTGCTTCCATCAGATTTCACAAACGGAGACGGATTATTGCAACACTCACATATCCATTTAGAATTATGTAGTACCCATGCATGAACTTCTGAGTCTCTAATAATTTGTTCTGAACTAACATTTTTTTTCTTAGGATTTTTTGAACCCCTAGGATCTTTGGGAGGTTTTTTTATCTTTGTTGCTACTTTAATTTCAAAATTTATATATTCATTTTCTGAAGAACTGTCATCTATTAAATCGATATCAAAAACTTTTTTATTATCGGTTTTTTTGAAAACCAATTTCATATTTGTTGTTTGATCATACTGTTTTCTTGTTTCCCACTTTATAAATTTATTTTTTAGGATTTTTGTGAACTCTCCTCTCCAAAAAATCCTAATAACAGGTGAACTAGGTCGAGTCCAGTTTAACTTTACATCATATTTCTTTTTTTTATAAACCAGTACAATCTTTTTATTGTCCTGGTTTATATCAAAAAATGGGTAAAAAGATTGGGGAATTGCAGAAATACCACGATGAAATGATGTGTAGTCAAGTTCCTTAACTACCCTTCCATCATTAAGAGTTTTCCAAGAGAATTTTTCTGAATTTGAACTAATTTAATCCTCCTTTACCTTTATGTAATTGACTTTTTAAACTTACTTCCACAATATTAGTTTATTTTGTCTCGTTCATGCCTTGTTCAATTGTACGAAATAAGTTAGACACAATTTCGATTCCTTTTTTTACTGAAATTTCAGACAAAATGATACGAACATTTTCCCAATCTCCATGAGCAAAGTTATTTCTAAGAAGACGAACTTTTTCAAATACAACTGAGTAACTATCATCGAGTTCAAATGAAAATTCATCAAGTTCGCAAAGATATCTTAAAGAGGCATCAACAATACTTTCATTTGGTTTTTTGGGGACTTTAAACTTTTCTCCTGCTGGAACAGCACAATGTTTTGCCCCAGGTGTAAAACAGTAACAAAGATCTTTTAGAGACTTTTCAGTAAAAAGGTATATAGAAACCAATACCATGCTAGGAGCAAGAAAACTTAAATTATCTTCCCAAAATAGTAGGTAATCGATCTCAGGATCTTGCCAGTCACTCTTATCATTTGATTCAAGGGAAGTATATTTCTTTTTTGTATTTTCCAAGGTTTCTCTTGAGTAATCTGCAAGTTGAAGTAAATCTGACTCAATTGCAACAAAAGGTACAAAACCACTACTAGATTCAAATAAATCAAAATCTTCCCAGGTTTGAAAGAGTTCATTTGCAGGATTAATTGGATTAGATGATTGTTTTCTCATAATAGAGTCTTTTTGAACTAGAAGTTAATTCTACTACTGGAAACAATCAAAAATATAGTAATTCACCTCAAACTTTGAAATCTTACTTGGAAAGTGTTGATTCCTGATCTCTTCATTCATTAGGTCTCTTTCATGTTTTCTCTTTAAGACTGAGATAACCGATGAAGAGAACCAGTTCTTCCCTGTATGGGTCTTTATTCCACTCTGATTCAACCACTGTGATATCTTTCTGTAACTCCACCCTTCTCTATCATGAAGATGATTGATAAGAAGATAAATGATTTGTTGTCGTTTAGTGTATTCTTTTTGATAAATGAGTTTGTTGGATTGGAATTCGATTGAGAATTCTAGACATGGGATTGCGGTTTCAATAAAGGTTCCATCCGAAAACTTTCCATTACAGTGGAGTAGTAGTTTTTTATATTTTATCCTTTACTATACCAATCATTAGTCTTATCATTTTGATTTTTTGGTAGGTCATTTGTATCTAACCTTGGCATAATTAATCTTGTATCCTTATTTGTTGTAGCAATACCAATTTCACAAGTCAATGCCAACTTGCAATCCTTTTCTTTAAGCATTTTAATTGCTTGGTCATCATATGAACCATAAGGATAACAAGCTGTCCAATTATTCATATCTACACCTAATTTTTTTAAAAAGCTGATAGATAAATCTAATTCTTGACTCATCTCTTCTTCATTTAGATTATTCCACCAGAAATGATTATAACCATGATTTCCAATATGCTGACCACTTCTTAGAAGATGCTGTAATTGATCTTCATCCATATATAGCTCTCTACTAAAAGCACTTTCACTTACGCCTATATATTTTTCAAAGAGAGTATCAATAATATTAATCCTCAATTCTTCAACTAATTCTACTTGAAGTAATTGTTTAATAAATATAACATCATTTGTATCCATTGACCTATACGTTCGACTTGGTTGTGCCAACTTTTTATAGTAATAATCAAAATCTTCAAGTTGATATTCTCTTTGATAAAATTTCACTAACTCTTTTAAATCATTTACTAAATTTAATTTATCTTCAACAGAAGCTAAAATAAAATGAATTTTATTTACATCTAAAATTGTATGTTCAGTTACAGCTTTTGATGGTACAAAGAAACTACCTTGAAGTTTGTATTTATCTAAAATGGGAAATACATTATTATAGTGATCTGAGTATGCATCATCAAAAGTTAACAATACAGATTTATCTGGAATCTTAACTTGGTTGTCAATACTATGTATCACCTCTTCCATTGTGATTATGTGATAATGTTTTCTCAAATATTCAATTTGTTCTTTAAATAAATTAATATCTAAACCTTTTATATCAAGGTATCGTGAATTTTTTAAATCCCTTACATAGTGATACATTACTATTGTTAAATTATTCATTTTTTGTTAATTCTAATGTGGTCTATCTTGATTACCATAAGCTTTACAAAAGCTAAGCTTATCTATATTTTTATATCAGCAATAAAGTTTATTTTAATTTTTTCCTGGAAAAATGGAGCAAAATAATTTAAAAAACTCAACTCATTTAGATTAAAGTCGATCTTAGTGAAACATGCTTTTTCTATAATAACTTTAGAAAAACCAAAGCACATAAAGTCTATATATTCATAGTCATTATCTAAAATAATTTTATACAAATATCTAGTTATATACACTAAGTCTATTTCATCTCCTATTTTATAATATTTCTTACTATTGATATCATCATTTAACAATGATATCGGCACAAAATAGTCATCACTATCTATGTGCTCTATGAAGAAACATATCTGTAAGTATGGAGAGTTGTTTGATATAATCTTAATAGAGGTGACGAGAGAGAATTGGTTATTAAAACAAGAAAGTTTTTATCATTATCAGGCTGTTTTTGAAGAATAAATGAAGGTCAAAATTGATTCAAATGCATATTATTTGCCAGAAAAAAAAGAAGGCGACAAGGATTTATTGCTAGAAAATCCTGATTGGGATATTTCAAAAATTGCAGAAAAGACAGGTATTTCTACTAGATCAATAGCTTCTTCTAGTCAAACTGCTGTTGATTTGGCATATGAAGCTGGGATTAAATTACTTAAAGACGTCTCCTCTAAGGAGGATATCGATTTAATAATCCTAGTCACTCAATCTCCAGATTATGTATTGCCAACTAGTGCTTGTATATTGCAAAATCAACTTGGATTATCAAAAAAATGCATGGCATTTGATATTAACCTTGGATGTTCGGGTTTTGTATATGCTATTAGTGTTGTCAGTAGTTTGATAGATTCAGGTGTTGCTAAAAAGGGTCTGATACTTTGTTCTGAGACTTACAGTAAATACATTCACAAGAATGATAGAACCTGTAGACCACTTTTTAGTGATGGTGCTTCAGCCACTTTGTTGAGCGGCAGTACCTCAGATAACATTGGACCATTTGTATTTGGAACGGATGGAAGTGGGTATGAAAAACTGATTGTTAGAGGGGGCGGCGCTAGAGAGCCAAAAAATATTGAAGATTCTTCTTATGGTCTTATAGAGATGAGTGGTTCTGATATATTTCTTTTTACATTGAGTTCAATTCCAGCTTGCATAAATATGCTTCTTGATAAGTCGAATCTAAGAATTGAAGATATTGATTTATTTGTGTTTCACCAAGCTAGTAAACTTGTTCTTGAAAATATTATAAGAACTATGTCACTTGATAAAGATAAAGTATTTATTAATTTGAAGTATGTAGGTAATACAGTTTCTGCGTCTATTCCTATTGCACTTAAAGACGCAGAAAATCAAGGCCAATTAAAGGATGGTGACAGGGTTATGCTGGTTGGTTTTGGTGTGGGGTTATCTTGGGGTGCGACATTAATTACTTGGAGAAATACATGATTATATTGACTGGCGCTTCCGGAGGTATTGGACAGACTATTTTGCCTTCATTGGCGGAGTTGGATAATGTGATAGCAATCTCTCACTCTAAACCCTTAAATGTTGATCAGTTAGATGATATTGAGTCATATCAAGTAGATTTGACCTCTGAATCTCAAGTGAATAAATTTGTATTAAAAATTAAAAGTAGGCTTTCTAAAGTTGTATTAATTCATGCTGCAGTTATAAGTTTAGATAATCTTGCTGTGAAATTTGAGACTGAAGACTGGAATCAAAGTATAAACCTCAATCTAAATGGTAATTTTTTTTTAACACGCGCATTGTTAACTACTATGATTGAGGATGGTTGGGGTAGGATTGTTCATATGTCATCAATAGCTGCTATTAAAGGCGTCTCAGGAACAATAGCGTATTCAACTTCTAAAACTGGGCTTTTGGGCATGTCAAAAGTTTTAGCTAATGAGTATGCTAGATTTGGCATTACTTCAAACGTCTTAATTCCAGGCTATCTTGATACTGGACTAATTGATACATTGGATGAAAAATCACGTTTAAAAATCCTAGAGTCTATCCCATCTAAAAAGTTGGGGAGTCCATCTAATATTGTAAACGCAATAGATTTTTTAATAAAATCTGAATATGTCAATGGCAGTTCAATCTATGTTGATGGTGGAATTTAATTACCACAAATCACAAATCACAAATCACTAATCACTAATCACTAATCACATAAGTTATAATTGCACTAATCAAAATCTACTAACACAAACAATGGAAATGAAATTTACAGATATAGAATTTTTACCTAAAAATGGGCGAAAAATGAACTTGGTAACTGTTAAGGGTGTTTTTGATCCAAACACAACAACAGATTTGCTCATTAATGCAGTTAAGAAGACTATATCTAAGCCAAAAAAGATGCTAGATTTAGGCTGTGGAACTGGTGTTGTGGGTTTGTCACTTTGGCTTGAAGGATTGGCTAAAGAGCCAATTTGCTCTTCAGATTTAAGTGTGCCATCAGTTTATTGCAGTCAAGAAAATTTTAGAAGATACGATTGTGAAGCTGATGTACGTTGCGGGGCTTTGTTTGAGCCATGGGGTGGTGAAAAGTTTGATGTTATTATTGATGATATATCTGGAATTTCACAGGAAATTGCACCTATATCCCCTTGGTTTGGAGGAGTTCCTTGTGAAACAGGTAGCGATGGAACAGATCTTGTATTGAATATTCTACGTAATGCATCTAAATATCTTTTAAAGGATGGGTATTTCTTTTTTCCAGTACTTTCACTGTCAAATGTTGATGCACTTCTAAGGGAGGTAAAAGAAAAATTTTATACAGTTGAACTTCTTGAGAGGCAAGAATGGCCGCTTCCTAAAGAGTTAGAGGTACACATGCCTTTATTAAAAAAACTAAGTAAAGAGGGCTCTATTAAGCTAGAAGAACGCTTTGGGATGGTTTTGTGCTATACTGAAGTGTATCTTGCTAGAAACCCTATTAATTAACTATCACAGGAGACTTTATTATGTCAGAAGCTTATCAATCTAAAATTATGGAAATTATAGAAAAAGCACTTGTATTGGAGCCTGGAATTTTAAAAGAAGACTCTGATTCTGAAAAGACAGAAGGCTGGGATTCTCTTGGGCAATTGAGTATTCTTGTTGCTTTGGATAAACATTTTGAAGGAAAAATTTCAAGTATATCTGAGATGGCAGCGGCAAATTCTGTGCAAAAAATACTCACAATACTTAAAGAAAATTCAATTATTTAGATTAAATAATATTCTTCACCTATACGCTGTTTGGGCGGTCTTGATCTCCATCACCTTTAAACAAAATAATGTCATTTTCAATATTTTCTGATTTTCTTGCAAAAAATATATCTATATTACTTTTAACAAAGGGCTCGAAGTAATCTGGTATAACTAAATTTTGACTGTCACCTGCCTTCACAAATCCTGATTTAATGAACTCTTTCTCAGGTAAGCCAAATTGCATAATATCAATATATTCATGATTTTCTTTAACCAAAATATCATGAAGTAATTTTGTAATTTTAGTAATGCTAGTAATATCACCCTGAATATCAACAACGCGAATCACTGATCTTTGGTTTTGCTTTACAACTCTAGTGACCAAGAAAGCACAAAGCTTTTTCTCACGGTATACGCCTAAAAATCGATAATTGAATACTGGATGCATAAGATATCGATTCACAAAATAATCAACATCTTTTATTGTAGTTCGCCCATACAAATTGGGATCGGATAACTCGCTAATCATCTCCATTTTTTTAATAATACGAAGGTCATAATATCTGTCAACTATCAAGTCAGGAATTTTGAAGTTATTATCGATAGCGGCAATGCAATAATTATCTATATTGGAATTTATTATTGCTAGTTGTGTAAAACGACCGATGGTGTACCCTAACTTTTGGTATATCGGGCGCGAGATTTTACTAATACTGATCGAACAAATCGACTTAAATGCAAACTCCCTAATTAGAAAGTTGAGTAATGCAGTGCCAAGACCCACATATTTTGGTCCCTCGCTTACCTTCCATAATACTGGCCAAACTTCTTTATGATGCTCTAAGCCATTTGAGAAATGAGAAGTAGGAATAAAACCTAAAACTCCACATATATCTTTGTTTTTTGTATTTCTAGCTACAATAAAATTATAATAAGTTCCACATTTACTCTTATGTTGCCAATCTAAAAAATCGCGTGAATTACAAAAAATATGGTTTTCAGACCAATTTTCATGGATGTATTTAACCAAATCATCAATTTGCGCAACTAAGCAAACATCAAATTTAAATCTCGCCATACTTTACGCGTCCAGATTGCTGATCAAATTTTATAGTATAGATATATTTTTTCATTTTCATAATTGGATGTTACTTTGAACTATTAGTCAAAAGTATAGTATTTCAATTCCATTTTTGAGATCTTCGAAGGGTAATGTTTATTCCTTATATTGTATACCATCCCTTTCATGTTTTCTCTTTAAGACTGAGATAAGAGACAGAATCTTACCTGTCAAGATTGGTCAGTTCTCTTTCCAATACAATACTTTAGATGTTTTTTAAAATCATCCTACACGAAAAAATATATATTCCAAAGATTAGTAAAAATCCAACAAACATTACCCATTCATCTACCCCGTATAGTTCACCTATGATTCCAATTACTGCCATTAACAAAGAAAATAATATCAAAATTAGTAAGGTAGATTTTTCTCCAATACCTAAGCGAATAAGTATGTGATGAGAGTGAAATAAATCTGGCTTAAAAGGTGATCTTCCTGAAGTTAACCTACGCAAAATAGTTGCAACCATTTCAATCAATGGCATAGCAAATAACCACAACGTTGTTACAGGTCTAAATGCTCGGTTCTCTCCCTGAGATAGATTTACTAACAACCAGGCAATCACAAGTCCGATTAACATACTACCCGCATCTCCCATAAAAATTCGCTTACTTTTAGGTATACCAAGGCAAATATTATTTATCAAAAATACTGGTAGAACCGAACAAAACAGAAATACAATCAATATAGTTTCTTGAGAAACACTATCTATAGAAAGATAGAGAATGGCAAGAAAAGTAATTAAACTACTTCCTCCAGCCAATCCATGAATCCCATCTAACATATTAAGTGCGTTAATTCCTGTAATTATTGCCATCACAGAAACAAAGTAAGTCCATTTATTAAGAATAATTTCGCTACTCCCAAATAATTTACCAAATGATTCAATACTTGTATCACCTACTGTAACAATAATTAATGCAACTAGCATTTGAAAGAGAAGACGAAGTGAGACCGAGATATTACGATGATCATCCAAAACCCCAATTATTACTATAATTAATGTTGACAGCAATAAATAATTTAATTGATTCAAGTCATTTGATGTTGTTAAAACACTAACAACAATGCCAATATACATCACTATTCCACCTATAAGTGGGACAGAACCAGTATGTGTTTTTCGACTATTAGGTTTATCTACAAGGTCAATGCTTATTGCAAAAGGTCGCAATAAAGATATCGCTACAAAAGTAGTGATTAAAGCTATTAATATTGGTAATAATGGTATATTCAAAGATATTATCTACAAGAAAATAATTAAGACAACAAATTAAAAAAATAGTTTAGAAATTGATAAATATAAATGATCAAATAGCTTACCAGGAAGAAGATACCATATTAAATTCTATTATTTCCATAATTCAATCAATAGTATAGTAATTAAACTTTAATTTGAGATTTGCTAGATATCAGATCGCTAACTTTACTAAGAAATTCATCAGAAATCTTTCTTTGTTTAACAATTTTATTAAATTCAGATGAAGTAACTTTATCAACCAAACTATCAATAAGGTAAATCTTTGAGGTTGAGGAGGATAAGTAACTTATTATTTTTGCTAAACTTAATAAATCAAGTCGAATACCAGAAAAAATATTTATTTCTTTAATATAATCTTCATTTTCTTTTTTATCATAAATAGATTTTTTAATTACATTTACTACTTCATCTACATGAATAAAATCCCATTCATAAGAAGCGTCATTTATTCTAATATCGTCTCCATTTATTGACTTAGTAACAAACAATGGTAAGACTTTATCTGGATTATCATTTTCACCAAAAACAACACTTGATATCCTATATATAGTTGATTTTAAACCCGATTTATTACCAATAACATCTACTAGCATCTCACATGCTAATTTACTTATTCCGTAAATATTGTTTATTTTTTTAAATGATTGCACTTCATTATTTTCAATCCACTGTACTTCACCAGATGAAACGAGGCCAATCCATTCAAGATTATTTTTGACTGCTGCATCAAGTATATTTAGAGTTCCATTGACATTAACATCAATACATTTTTTTGGATCATTCTCGCAGTCTGAAACTCTAGAAATTGCTGCCATGTGTATAATTCCATTACAACCTTTAGAGGCAGTAATTACATCGTCAAGAAGGGTAACATCCAATATATTTTTATTACCCGAAGATTTATCGAATCGAATTACATCATTCAAATCGTTTAAAAGATGTTGACCGATGAATCCTGAAGCTCCAGTCAATAAAAGCTTCATTTATAAAATTCCTCGATTTTTGATATTACAAAGTCAACTTTATAATCTGACAACTCTGGATAAATAGGTAATGACAATATTTCACCACAAATTTGTTTATTTAAAGAAAGGTTATTGCCTTCTAATCTTAAAGAAGTATAGCAACATAATGGTTTGTGCATATGAACAAAAACCTCTATAGAATTATCTCTTAAGAAATTAAAAAGCTCATCTCTTTTTTCAGTCCGTATTACATAAGAATTAAACACATCGTAATAATCACCATTTAAATCGGGCTTTATTGGTAACACAATAGGCAGATTCTTTAGACCGTCGTTGTACCTCATAGCTATTTTTCTACGAATACTATTATTTTTTTCTAAGTCAGGTAATTTAATATCAACAATTGCAGCCTGTAGATTATCCAATCTACTACTAAAGCCATACTCAAATATTTCAGTTTTATCTTCATTTTGCCCATGATTTCTAAGTGATAATAATCTCTTATAATAAGCCTCATCATCGGTAATTATGTAACCACCATCACCTGCGCAATTCAGAGACTTCATTGGGTGAAGACTAAAACAGCCAAATTTCCCAAATGTTCCTACAAATTTACCTTTAAATTTTGCTCCTACTGATTGAGCACAATCTTCAATTACAACTAAATCAAATTTTTTAGCTATAGATAAAATCTTCTCCATATTGCATGATCTACCATTTAAATGGACAGGGATTATAGCTTTGGTTTTATTTGTAATCCGTTCAATTATCTTAGATTCATCAATATTATAATCACCCTTAATATCAACTAAAATTGGGTTTGCTTCGCAGTGGTGAATGGCCGCTACGGTAGCAACAAATGTATGACCAACTGTAATAACCTCATCTCCAGATGATATTCCTGCAACTTTACAAGCTAAAAAAAGTGCGTCTGTTCCACTATTAACTCCTACAGCAAATTTTGATTTAAGTTTTTTTGCAATATGCTTCTCAAATTTAAGAACGTCATCTCTGAGAATAAATGCTCCACTGGTTAATATTCTTTCGAACTCATTATTTATTTGAGACTTATAATTATTATAGTTTTTTTCTAAGTCGACATATTTAACATTCCATTCCATAATAGAGGTTCCAAATTAATTTAAGCTAGTTATTTAATTGTAAGTAAAAAAATATCTATACAAAATAAACTATAATAATTTTATCCTATAATTAAGTTATTTAAATACTGACTATTCATTTTATAAGTTATTTAAAAAATTCTTAAAGCTCTTTTTTTAGCTTAAATAGATTGCTATTTAACGAATGATATTTGTATTAAATAAAATAGCACTATCAACTGCAGAAATAAAACACCTATCATCTGAAACAACTCTAAAGATCACTTATTATTTAATTATCTTATTATGCTTAATTTCTATAAAATATTTCTTACATATGTATTTAATTAAAAAAGATAAGTATAAACAATTCTATCTGTTTATACAATTTGAAATCTAGCTCATGATTAAGTTAAATTTAGGCTGTGGAATAAGTGTTTATGATGGATGGACAAATTACGACGGATCTCCAACACTTTGGCTTCAAAGGATAAATTTAATTGGACCTTTATTCAAATTTATTAAACCAAATTTCCCTAAAGAAGTACTTTATGGGAACGTCTTAACAAAAATCCCGCACAGAGACAATTCAGTTGACTTGATATACTCTTCTCATATGTTGGAACATCTTTCGTTGATTGATTTTAAATTAGCAATTCTAGAGATATATCGACTTTTAAAGCCTGGTGGAGTATTTCGTGCAGTAATTCCTGACTTAGAGTATTCAATTAAAGAATATATAGCTAATGAAGATCCTGATGCTAATTCAAAATTTCTAAACGAAACTTTTTTGGGTATTGAAACTCGTCCTAAAGGCCTTTTGGAAATACTTAGATCAAATATTGGAAACTCTAGACATCTCTGGATGTGGGATTTCAAAGGACTATTTCTTGAATTAGAAAAAGTTGGTTTTATTAATATTTCCCGTGCTTTTTTTCAAGATAGTCGTATTGAAGATTTTAAAGATGTTGAAGATTATGATCGATGGAATAACTGCCTAGGTTTTGAATGTCAAAAACCTCTTTGAAGTTTAAATTTTTTATATAACTACTATTAATAAAGTCAATTGAAATATTAACAATCTTCTTATATAAATTTATAATGAATGTCAATATCGACCTTCATCTTTTTACCTTCTATCTACTAAGTTATAATTCTGGTAAAAAGTTATTAACGAATTACTTAATTAAATTATGATTAATAAATGCCTTTTTCCCGCAGCAGGTTATGGCTCACGTTTTCTTCCTGCAACTAAAGCTGTTCCTAAAGAGATGCTTCCTATTCTAACAAAACCTCTGCTTCAGTATGGAGTAGAAGAAGCTTTAGCGTCAAAAATAACAAATATGGCCATTGTTACTGGAAGAGGTAAGCGCTCAATTGAAGATCATTTTGATAACTCATTCGAACTTGAGTCTCAGCTTAGAGGGACTCCCAATGAGCATTATTTAAAAGAAATCAAAGATGTTATCGAAAGATCTACTTTTACTTACGTTCGACAACAACAAATGCTTGGCTTAGGTCATGCTATATTAACAGGCCAACCTCTAATTGGTAATGAGCCTTTTGCTGTAATTCTGGCAGATGATCTATGTGATTACAATGAGCAAAACGTTCTATCTCAAATGATTGAAATTTATGATAAATACCAATGCTCAATTATTGCAATTGAAGAAATCTCAATTACTGAGAGTCATAAATATGGAATCATAAATTGCGAACCACTAAAAGGTTCGAGTGATACTTTCAGGGTTACTGATATGATAGAAAAACCTAGACCAGAAAATGCCCCAAGTAATTTTGCAATTATTGGTCGCTATATTCTCACTCCTGATATTTTTGACATTCTTACAGAGATTAAACCTGGAAAAAATGGAGAAATTCAAATCACAGATGCTTTGCTAGTTCAAGCAAAGAAAGGCGCGGTAATCGCATACAAATTCAAAGGAAAACGCTTTGACTGTGGAAGTGTACAAGGTTTTGTAGAGGCTACTAATTACTTTGCGAAAAAAATAGATATTAATAATAAATAATTAAATCCTTTACTTTTTTGCTAATAAAAGTTATTAAATCAGTGGTTTTGAAACAAATTCTGGAACTAATTGCATAAGTATTTCTTTAATTTTATTATCTTGATTTTTATTAGAAGCGTCTTCAAGCTCTTTTAAGACTGGATTTAGAGAATCCCAATCTATCATAATTTCTTCAGCACGATAGATTAAAGAGTTTTCGGTCTTAGTAACATTTTCACCAATGAGTAGCTCTTCAAAAAGCTTTTCACCAGGCCTAAGCCCTATGTAACTAATTTCTATGTCTCCATCAGGATTATTTTCATTACGAACCTGTAATCCACTGAGATTGATAATTTTTATAGCTAATTCATTAATTAACACTGGTTCACCCATATCTAGAACAAAAACTTCACCGCCTTTTCCCATTGCGCCAGCTTGAATTACTAACTCTACCGCCTCCCGAATAGTCATAAAATAACGAACAATATTTTTATCTGTAACTGTTACAGGCCCACCCTTCTCAATTTGTCTTCTAAATAAAGGAATAACCGAGCCACTTGAATCAAGCACATTACCAAATCTAACCATTGTAAAACAAGTTTTATGTTTTCGTTTTTCAAGCGCTTGTAAAACTAATTCAGCCACTCGCTTTGATGCCCCCATTATATTAGTAGGTCTAACTGCTTTATCTGTAGAAATTAAAACGAAAGTTTCAACTTTGGCTGTTATTGCAGCCTCTGCAGCCATCCAAGTTCCAATAGAATTATTAAGTATACCTTCTGATTGATTAAGTTCTACAATAGGAACATGCTTATAAGCAGCTGCATGATAAATAGTTTGAACACCATGTTCTTTATAAATACTTTCTAACTTTAAATAGTTTCTAACCGAACCTAATACCCCCTCAATTTCAACATTAGGAACTTCAATACTAACCAATTCTTGCTCAATTTGATACAAGGCATGCTCACTTACTTCAAAAAGAATCAGCTTCTTGGGCTTTAAAGAAAGTATTTGCCTGCACAACTCTGATCCAATAGAACCTCCAGCTCCTGTAACCAAAACCACCTTATCAGTAATTTTTAATTTAAGAAGATTGTTATTAGCCTTAACTTGGTCCCTACCTAACAAATCATGTATATCAATTTTTTTTAAATCTTCAATTTTTAGCCTTCCTTCAACTATCTCATCAACACTTGGTAATGAGCGCACAAGAATAGAATAGGGTTCTAAAAAATCAATTATTTCTCGACGACGTATACGAGACAAAGAGGGAATTGCTATTAAAACCTCACTTATGTTTTGTTGAACTATTATTTTTCCCAAATACTTTGGTGACAAAACTTTAATTCCATTAATAGATTGCTTATGATTTGTTATGGAGTCATCAATAAAAGATATTGCTTTATATTTATCTGACTGATTTAAAACTATAGCTAACTGCCTTCCTGCGACACCAGCTCCATAGATAATGACATTAATTTTTTTAGTTTTACTATTAAAAACCCATCGAGCCACTAATCTAAGACCGCCAATAGCTATTATGGATAGCATCCAATTTATCAAAATAACTGACCTAGGGATACCCATTACTAGATCGCCTTGAAGATTAACTGATAAAGTATATAGGCCCAACCCCCAAACTACTGAATATAATGAAGCGGCTTGAACTACTTCCCACAAATCTTTAAAGCCTATATAACGAACTATAGAGAGATAGAGCCTAAAGCTATAAAATATTGGAATTGCAACAATAGGAGCTCCAAATATTGCCCAAACCATATCTTCATTCGGAAAGTATAAATAATCTAATCTTAGAGAAAATGATGATAATAAAATAAGAACTATGGTTACCGAATCCACAAGAATCATAAAAACTTGTTTTTTAATTCGAGACCATAGTGTCATCTTATAAAGTATTTTTTTTATCAATTTTTACCTTTATAGTTTTTATTTAATGAGAAATATCTTGACTTTTAATGGCCTTAATAAAAGTCATCCATAGTATCTTCAAATCAAACCAAAAAGATTGATTCTCCATATACTGTTTATCTAATATTACTTTTTCAGAAATCGAGAGCGAATCTCTTCCATTAACTTGTGCCCAACCAGTTAGGCCTGGCATAAGTTCATTTATTTTATTTGCTTTTCGCATACTAATTAAGTCATCTTGATTAAATAATGCAGGTCGAGGACCTACAAAACTCATATCACCTTTTAATATTGAAAATATTTGTGGAAGCTCATCCAAGCTATAGCGACGAAGTATAGCACCTACTGGAGTCAAAAAAATATCAGGCTTTTCTAGAAGATGGGTAGCTATATTTGGAGTATCAGTTTTCATTGAACGAAACTTAGGCATTTTAAATACTTGGTTATTTCTACCAATACGAATTGACCAAAAAAATACAGGGCCCTTGGAGGAAATTTTCACAATAAGAGCAATAATTATTAACGGGATGCATAGCAATAGTAGAAGAATAATACCTGTTAACAAATCAAAAATACGTTTCATACTTTTATTACCTCAAAAAAATAGAAATATGCTTGATTTAAATATTGCTATTTTTACTCTTATTTGTCAGAATTTTAAGCAACATATTAATAATTTTTTCTTTATTAAAAACATTTTTTATTAATTGATCATTATTAGAAGTAAAACTATCTCTTTCAATAGGACTCATTTTAATACATTTTATAAATATTTCAGTAATGCCCGAAATATTAGATGGATTAACGCATAACCCAAGATTATTATCTTTAATAATATCTGCAGTATCTCCATTAATAATTCCTAGTATAGGTTTTTTTGCTGCAATATAAGTTTGAGTTTTAGCAGGAACAGTTACTGAAAAAATCGGTTCATCTATTAGTGAAACAACCAAAAAATCACTAGCCTTATAATATTGTGCTATATCATCCCGATTTTTTTTCCCATGGAAAATAATTTGATTATTATTCTTAGCTAATAACTGTAGATCACTGAAATTAGAACCATCTCCAATTATATTAAGTTGCGCATTAGCTTGCAGATCTTCGGGCAATAAACAAAACGCATTTATAATATTTTCCAAATTTTGAACTTTTCCAATATTACCTGCGAATGTAATATGTATTAAATCTTCATTACTTAAAATAATTGGCTCAACAGACATATCAATATCATCAGCCCAGTTAGGCAAATAATTAAATATAACTTCACTATTAGCATAATCAAAAAGCTTAGATTTAAAACCCTTGCTAGAAATTGCAATTGAAGTTGCACTTTGATAAATATACTTCACAAGTCCATTAAGCAAGAATGAAAGGAGCCTAGATTTTCTAAAGCCATACGCGTAAACACTATCAGGCCAAAGGTCTTGAGACCAAAACATTAGTGGTTTTTTATATAATTTTCTAGTAATAACTGCGGGCATCATGCTTGTTAAAGCCCCCATGTTAAATCCAAAAATATAGTCATACTTTCTTCCGATAAAGATGCTTACAACACTTCCTAGTATCATAAAGTTAAGGTATTTTAGAATTTTTTTAAACAAACTATCTCTATACCCAGTAATTGCCCGTAATCTAATAACTGAAACACCTTTCACTGTTTCTCTATAAAAGATTCTATTTTTATAGCCATTGAAAACTTTTCCAATAGGATATGTGGGAAACAAAGTAAGAACATCAACATCATAACCTTTCTCTTTCCAAGAGAAGGCAATGTCATTTATCTTGAACTCTTCGGGATAAAAACACTCAGTAACAATCAGTATTTTTTTTTTACTAATATTTTTTCCAAACCTTTCGATTGACATAATCTTTATAACTATAAATTATTCTAACTATCTTATCAGATACATTTGAGCTAGAGAAATCATGCACTAGATTTAATTGCCTCTCATCTCCTCTGGATTGATCAAACAATATTTCCATAGATTGCAAAATTAAATTTGCATCAAGACCTACCATCATGACTGAAGCCTCTTCCATTCCCTCAGGTCTTTCATGAGCCTCTCGTATATTTAAAGCTGGAAAATTTAGAATAGATGATTCTTCATTAATTGTTCCACTATCGGAAAGGACAACTTTTGATGATAGTTGTAATTTGTTGTAATCTTTAAACCCAAGTGGTTTTAACAAGCGGACATTTTTATGAAAAGGAGTTTTTGACTTATCTATCTTTTTTTGAGTCCTAGGATGTGAGGAAACAATAACTGGCATATTATAAGTTTCAGAAATAGAGTTAAGAACACTAATAAACTTATTAAAATTAATATCTGAATCAATATTTTCTTCTCTATGTGCACTTACCAAAAAAAAATTTTCCTTTGTAAGTTTTAACCTATCAAGAACATCAGAAGATTTAATCCCATTAATGTAGTAACTTAATACTTCATTCATTGGGCTACCTGTTTTAATAATCATTTCAGGGTCTATACCTTCTCTCAATAGGTATTCACGAGCAATAGAACTATAAGGCAAATGAACATCTGAAGTATGGTCAACAATACGTCTGTTAATTTCTTCTGGAACCCTCTGATCAAAACATCGATTTCCAGCCTCCATATGAAAAATAGGTATCTTTTTTCTCTTCGCAGAAATTGCTGCCATAGAGCTATTTGTATCTCCAAGAATCAATACTGCATCAGGCTTGACTTCATCTAAAAGTTTATCAACAGCAATAATAACTTTACCTATTGTTTCTGAACCATTTTCTCCAGCAGCATCTAGAAAGTAATCAGGTTTTCGTAAACCAAGGTCATTAAAAAAAATTTCATTCAACTCAAAATCATAATTTTGCCCAGTGTGCACAATTTTATGATTAGTATATTTATCAAGTTTAGCAATAGTTCTTGATAAACGAATAATTTCTGGTCTAGTACCAAAAATAGTCATCACTTTCATTTTTTTCATCTAAACCTCATATGTAATTGTGTCAGGAAAATCACGATTATATATTTCATTTGCCCAAAGCATTACTATCATTTCATAATTTCCTATATTGGTTATATCATGAGACCAGCCTGGAATAGTTTCTACTACTTGAGGGGTATGGCCAGATGAAAATACCTCATACGATTCATTTGAGATAATATGTTTAAACCTAAAACGTGCATCACCTTTAATTACCAAAAATTTCTCAGTCTTTGTATGATGATAATGACCTCCTCTAGTTATACCTGGATGAGCTGTAAAATAAGAGAATTGACCACTATTAAATGTTTTTAACATTTCAACAAATACACCTCTATGATCTCTGTATAAAGGCAGATCATATGAAAACTTACTAGGCTCTAAAAAACTAACATAAGTGGAATAAAGATCACGAACAAGGCCTATACCAACATCCTCAATAATTAAATTGTTTCTGCTTTCTTTAAATGAATAAATTTGTCTTGCTAATTTTCCCAGAGTAGTTTCGTATTGAGGTTTAATTTCTGTTTTTAAGAATCCTTTGAAATCGCTATCAAGAACTCTAAGAAAGTCAGCAACTACATAGTCTATGTGAACTAATTTCAAGAGCGAAGACTTGTCATTAATCTCAATAGGTAAATCATTTGCAATGTTATAACAAAATGTAGATACTACCGAATTATAGTTAGGCTTGCACCACTTTCCAAATACATTAGGCAAACGATATATGTGAACAGGATTCCCCGTTTCTTCTGCTAGCTTCTCCAAACTTACCTCGGCCGAAAGCTTGCTTTTGCCATAAGGATTGTCAAGCCCAGCTTGAATTGATGATGCAAAAACAATTGGAATGTGTTTATTAGATTCTTTAACCAATATACATAGAGATTTAGTAAAAATTGCATTGTTTATTTCAAAATCTTTTGAATCTTCAGGCCTATTTTCACCCGCCAAATGAAATATAAAGTCTGCTTGGGGTATAACTTCAGTTAAAGAATCTCCACGCTCAAAATACAAAACCGAGAAATTATTTTTCTGATTTATATGAGCTACTAAATTCTTACCAATAAAACCATTTGAGCCAGTAACTAATACCTTCATATCAATCTTCTGGATTTTGATATTCTCCATTTATTGCAGACACAATAAAAGGTAGCTTCAACAACAAAGATTTCATTCTTGTGGCATCCAAAATATCAGTATTATGAGAATTATAATCATCAGCAGTTGATATGCGCTCTTCGCCTTGTTCAACAAATTTATCATAATTCAAGTCTCTTAAATCAGCTGGAATTCTATAATAATCCCCCATATCTTCTGCAGAAGCCATTTCCTCTCTACTTAGTAAAGCTTCATAAAGCTTTTCACCATGCCGAGTACCAATAATATTAACAGGATGTTTTGGCACATTCATTAAGTCCTTTATTGAACTAACAAGGGTTTCAATTGAAGTAGCAGGTGCTTTTTGGATAAAAATATCTCCTTGCTGAGCATTAAGAAACGCGTAGAGCACTAGATTAACAGCGTCATCAAGTGTCATCATAAATCTGGTCATTTTTGGATCAGTAATAGTTATTGGCTTACCTGATTTAATCTGGTCTATAAATAACGGGATAACAGAGCCTCTTGAAGCCATTACGTTGCCATAACGGGTAACACAGATAGAAGTAGGTTCACTATTACGTGATTTAGCTATAGATATTTTTTCCATCATAGCTTTAGAAATACCCATAGAATTAATAGGATAAACAGCCTTATCTGTACTCAAGCAAACGACCTTCTTTACACCACAAATTATTGCAGCCTCGAGAACATTTTCAGTTCCTAAAATATTTGTTTTAGTAGCTTCTAGAGGATGAAATTCACATGAAGGAACCTGTTTAAGTGCTGCAGCATGAAATACGAAATCAACATTTCGCATCGCACTTAAAACAGAATCATAATCTCTTACATCACCAATGTAAAATTTTAGCTTATGATTTTTATATTTCTTACGCATATCATCTTGCTTTTTTTCATCTCTACTGAAAATTCTAATCTCTTTAATATCAGATTCAATAAATTTTCTCAAAACAGAATTTCCAAAGGAACCTGTTCCACCAGTAATAAGTAAGCAACTACCTTTAAATATTTTCATAAGATCTCAAACAATATCTCTCATTTAAAAAATATATTTTAATTAAAAAAACTAAATATAGTAAATATACATTTTGATTATAACCGAAGCTTAAATAAGAATAAATCTCAATAACTTAACTCCTATAATCGATTTTAATTTAAAAATCAATAATGATTAGGGTTGTATAGTGTTTTAATATGTACAATATTGGGATTACATTTTATTAACTTCTAAAAATTCTTTTAGCATCAACTCAGATTTGTTTTCAGAATGCTTAATAATTTTCTCAAGATAGATTGCCCCTGCTTTAGCTTGAAGTGATTTTGCCCACTCTACTATTTCTTTTCGTTTTACTGGAGCTATTCTCCCTTGACCTAATTGATGGGCTAATAATTTAGTTAATTGATCTTGATTATTGTTGTTAAAAACTCCACCGATTCTGCTTGCAACAACTATATTTGAAGAGCCACAAGTATCACTACAAATAGCGGGCGTCCCTACTATTAGGGATTCAGCTACAACAGCTCCCCAGCCATCAAAAAAACTAGGTAGAACTAGGCAGTCTGCCTGTCTTATAGCACTCTTTACATCTGACTGATGTAACTTTCCAATCCATAAAAGTTTACTTGATAATTTAGATTTTGCATAAGAATGTAAAGAATTTTCGAGCTTACCTGATCCTATAACTATAAATTCAAAATCAATTTTATCAAGAAAGCTCAAAGAATCAATCAAGAGTTTCAAATTTTTTCTTTCAATAAACTGACCAACAAAAATAAATCGAAATCGCTCAGATTTTGGTAGTATTAATTTTTGAAATTCAATTTCTTGAGGTGCTGGCAGAAAATAAGAAAAAGAATATATCTTCTTAAAAGGAAAGCCAACATCTTTCAACCAATCTTTTGTTTCAGAGCCAATAGCTAAAATACCTTGAAGATTTTTAAATTTAAAAAAAATAAGATTTCTATAAAAAACCTTTCTTAAAAAACCAATGAATCCAGTATTTGAAATTGACTCCATTATTACCCATTGCTTCCGATTTAATATGCTTAACTCTTTTTGAGCATACTTTACAATTCCAGTAGACCTTAAACCAGCAGAAATGTGAATTACATCAACTGGTGCTTTCTTTACAAGACTAGCAACTTCATACTGGGATTGGACATATATTAATCTAACATTTTTAATTTCTGGTGGTAACCAACCTTGCTTAATTCGATCATTCGACATTGGTTTCTCTGCAACATACGTCAACCTATATCCATTAGAAGCCAATTCTTCAACCAGTGATCCAACATGTGGTGAAACAATATTTTGCCAAAACCAGATTTCAATCATTTAAAGATTTTAATTTTTGTTTTTTACTTGTCATAATCCAAGCTAATAAAATCATAGATAACAATCCTATGCTACCTGATGAAAAAAATATATTTTCTCCCATATTAATAAACATTATTGTAAAAAAAATCGCAAGATGTCTCGAATCATTAGTTAAAGCCATTCTAAAAACATACATCAACCAAATCAATACTATGAAAGATCCAATAATTCCTAATTCTTCTAGTACTGCAAGAAAGAATACACCTTTTTCTACAGCGGCTTTATAAGGTAGACCAAAAAAAGGTTCTCTTGTTAACCATTGACTTTCCTCAATCCAATATTTTGAAGTAACGCCAAATCCAATACCTGTTAAAGGCTTCTCACTTATATTATTAAGCACTGGATTAAAAAGTTGACTTCGTGATTCTACATAAGCAGTAATAATAGAATTGTTTTCCAAAACTACTCTTTTTTTAATAATATTTTCGACAAACGAGCTATTGAATAATAAGGCTATTAAAGCAGCTATCAATACCAACACTAATTTATTTTTAAATAGTTTAAGCCTTTTTCTAAAAGGATTTTTAATAAAAATTATTAAACATATAATTAACGACATAGAACTGAATACTAATGAGAATATTGCAGTACGTGAATGTGTAAAAAACAAAACAAATAAAGTCACACTTATTATTAAAGTAGACTTAAATAAGAGGGCTCTATTTGAAATAATACTACCAAATTGAAATGCAAATAATAAAGCAGTAACAATACCTAAAACTTGAGGTCCATTAAAAAGCCCTTGAAAATCTACATTATTTCTCCGATAACCTGCTTCAGTAAATATAAAAGGAATACATAAAAAAATAGTAAAAACTATCCATAACATAATTTGATTTATTAGCAGTTTGTGCTCATTAAATGTTAACTTATCGAACAAATAAATTAATGACAGCATTACAAGTGTCCACAGAACAGCCTTCAATATTGAAACATCAGGCGCTTGACTAAATAATAATGAGTGAATTACTAATACAAATCCTAGAATTAATGTATATACAATTGGCTTAATAAATATTTTTTCATTTTTGAAAAGAATTCTATAAAAACAGTGCATAAAAACACTAGCAATAATCAGATAATGTCCATAATGCGGAAAATGTTTATACGCTTCAGAAAATAATGGAAAAATAGTATCATTAGTAACTGATAAAAAAGTTGCTATTACTAAGGCTTTAATTGCCTCTGAGGTTCCTAGAAATGAATATAAAGCTATTATTATGTAGCTCATCATACTCAATGACTCTGAAGGAAGTATTCGAAATATAATTGCAATAAACGGAATCATTGAAATTATATAAAATTTACTTAAATACATTTTGATTATTGTAATTTATAATACTTTTAATTTTATAGAATTTATTTTAAAACTTATTTATTAATCTGATTTAATGTAAAGTCAAGGCCGGCTCTTTTAATATACCACCATGCCCTTCTAACTCTAAAAACAAACCTAAAAAAATACCTAAAGACTCCATACTTTTTATTATATATTTTGTTTTTTTTTGCTGTTTTTTTCTGTTCTTTCAATATTAAAGGGTCGCATTCATTTTCAGATTTTTGCTCTTTATGACGTCTAAAACATGCAAAAACGACCGGCACTCTATAGAAATTTTTTTCTCCTTCATTAATACCAAAACGCAAAATCATGTCATAGTCCATCGTTTTATGAAGATTTATATCAAAGTCTCCAAAATTCCTATGCACACTTTTTTGCCAAAACATTGCCTGAGAATTTAAATGAAAACCCTCAAATATAAAATGATTAATACTAAAATCAAATGCATAATTTAAACTAATAACATTATCATCGGAATCTATTGACCACCAGTCTCCATAAACTACTTTAGCAGAATCGTTATCTCGAAAAGCTTGAGCTGCACTAAATAATGCTCCTGGCAAATAGACATCATCAGAATTTAACCATGCAAAAATTTCCCCTGTAGCCATAGAAAAACCATGGTTTAATGCGTCACTTTGCCCTTTATCTTCTTCTGAGCGAAAAATACTAATATAACTCATATATTTTTCTACAATAAAACTAGTTTTATCTGTTGATTTGCCATCAACTATTATAAATTCTAAATTAGGATAGCCCTGATTAATAACTGAAAGTATAGAGCGTTCAATATATTTTTCATGATTAAAAGAAGGCATTACAACAGAAATTTTTGGCCAGATTTTTTCTGATACAATTGAGTTATCTTTCACTTGTAAACTTGAAAGAAAAGATTTGATAAATCTACTTTCTACACCAAATTCTTTACTTGCTTTTATACTATTCATTAATTCAATCTTCTCAGTTCTTCTAATTTTTTAATATCATCTTCATCAGTTGGGACAAATTCTGAATCCCAGTACTTTTTTACAAAGCACTTTGAAATTGAACCCTTAGATGAATCAATACGAGATGCTATTCGGTACCTTTGAGTAATTTCCTGTTCATCAGAAAGTACTGATGTGACTCCTAAACGATATTTGGCGAATACCTCCCTAGCCTTTTTAGTTCTTTTTTTATTTGCAATAAGTTGGCACTCTTGTAATGAAAAATTACCTGAATGCATAATATCTAAATACTCAGTAACTGCATTCTTTATATCATCAGATGAGTTTTCAAATAAAATGTAGTTTTTATCAATAGTTGACCATATTGCTTGCATACTCCAATCAGAAGACATCCTCTCTTGAAGAGTCAAAAATCTTCCATGTTTTTTCGAATAAACATGCTTAATTATCGTTCTATCATGTATTCGAAGTGCGTATGGAAAAATCCAACAAGAGCTATTAGTCATAAGAACCTCTTTACCAAATAATATTGCTGCATCAAATATTCCTGATGCTGTTGCAATATAAAATTTACAATATTTAATCAGATACATATCCATTAAATTACTTTTACAATCTGTGTGTGGATAATCTATTACGTTATCAATTTTTGGTAATCGACTCATTGAGGAATCGCCTAGTCTTACAACTATACCACCCATCTTAGTTATCTCTTTTATTGCGGGTAAGTATTTTTCAATGTTTGAATTTCGATATTCCTTTTTACCAAAATCTTTATAAAACCCAGGTTCGCGAACATGAATACATACAAACCATGATTCATGGCTAATACCAAGCTTTTTTAAATAAATCTGAGCTTCATCATAATCTTTAGATGAAAAATCCAGTTGAAATTTTTGATCTACTCTTTCATTCCATTTATATTTCCCAAGTCTTTCCCAAGAAAATTCTTTAGTATCTTTACTTACTTGCCAAAGATCCAAATCACCAATCTGAGGAACTACTCGATCTTGAGGTAAAGTATATCCAAATATATTAATGAATAAGTTAACACATCTTGCTGGAAGTATAAGGATTGTTACTAATAAGCGAGTAAAGAATTTTAAAAAAGGATTTTGAAAATAAATGAAGTCTGACCTTAAATTAAATAGTAGTTCGTTGCCTAATTTCTTTCCAAATAATAATGGAATATCAAAAGGATATAATAAATAAACTTTTTTTTTCTCCTTTGATGCTTTCAATAAAGCAAAGTATAGTGCCTCAGCATTATTACCAAATGCCTTCTGATAACTAAAAAAAAATAATTTACATAAATTCATTTGATTAACTTTATTAAAAATTGTATTGATTAGCATAATGTATTAGTTGAAGATATTTAAAAAGATAACTTTATTGAATTTAATAAAAAAGTTTAGATTAATGCTCTAATTAAACCAATGGGATGAACTACCATGTCGTAAATCCACCATCAACTACAATATTTTCACCAGTTACATAAGCAGATAAGTCACTAGATAAATAAGCAATAATACCTTTTAAATCTTCCTCAGTAGCCATTCGATTTAATGGTGTTTTGCCTTCATAGCGCTCTATAAATTTTTTTGATTGATTTCTAAAAATACCTCCTGGTGAGATTGAATTGACTCTAATGTCTGGAGCTAGAACAGTTGCAAGCCAACGAGAAAATTGAATAAGACCGCCCTTAGAGGCAGCATAAGCAGCTGGGTTTCCCATTGCAGTATCTTTGTATAGTGCCATATTAGGTCCATTTAATCCATAAATAGAAGCAATATTAATAATAGAACCTTTTCCACTTTTTCTCAGCAAAGGAGTCAATTCCCTTGAAAGATCAAAAACTGCATTTAGATTAACCTCTATAGCCCTTTTCCAAGTACTTAAGCTCTGCTCTTCAAATTTAGTTATCCATCCATCTAAATCACTAGTTCCAGCAAATGCAGCATTATTAATTAACACACTTAAATCAATATTAGAAGCATAAATTTTTGTAATTAATGCTTTTCGATCCTCCTCACTTTCAAGATCACAATCTATGCAAAAAATTTGGTTATCATATTTTGACAATTTTTTAGTTAAAACACTGTAATCTGATCTAGGATAATCAACTAATAATAAATCGCCTCCTAATTCAGAAATTGTTTCTGCAAAAACCTGCCCTAAACCACCTAAAGCTCCAGTAATCAATACTGTTCGTTCATGCATATCCATTAATTGCTTAATACTTTTCATCATATTAGAATCTATAAATTATTAAGAAAAAGAAACTCGGCAAACTTAAAGTCAAACAGAGTATCAATATCAATTGCTCTTTCAATTGGGATATGCACCTGCCTAACCTTCCCTTCAAAAATACTATTATACTTCTGAACGAATGTTGGTTGAGCAACATAGGCTACAGTATTCATATCATAAACTGGTGGAGAATCTTGGCGTCGATAAATTTTCTTACCTGAGTTTACAATACTACAATATCCTTTATCATCACTAACTACCATATTAAAATATGGACTACGATGAGCTCTATTTGTTGATATAACAACATCAACATTACCTTTTTCATATTCGTTAATACATTTTTCAATATCAACAATACTTCTTAATGGAGCAGTTGGAGGTAAGCTAATTAAGCCATCAAAAATATCGCCTTCTTCAGATAAGTAATTAATTGCATGTTGCCATACCTTCCATTCTGGACTATTATCTTTCGCAAGGTTACTAGGCCTAATAAAAGGGACTTCGGCACCAAATTTTTTAGCTATTTCTGCAATTTCTATGGAGTCAGTTGAAACAATAACTCTTGAAATATTTTTAACTTTTTTAGCTATATTGATTGACCAAGCTATAAGAGGAATTCCTCCTAATAACTTAATATTTTTACCTGGTAAACCCTTTGAGCCACCTCTCGCACAAATTAATGCTACATATTTCATAATATTATAAAAAACTAAAGATAAACAATACTGCCTTGATTGCTTGATTTACGAATTGCCTCAATTGCTAATACACTTAATAGTCCATCCTCTCCAGAAATATGAGGTTTTTTACTAAGCTCTATGGAGGAGAAAAAATTACTAAGCTCTTCAATGTAAGTAAAATCTCTTTCTGGAAAAGAAGAAAAAACAATCTTCCAATTATTTGTTTTTTTACCATAAAAACGAACTTTACCTTCGACACCATCCCAAACCAAAGTTCCTTTTTCGCCAATTACCTTACATTTTCTTGAATCATCATGCTGATAAAAATTCATATTTAATAATCCTACCATTTCATAATTGGTTGGCCCTTTAAATCCAAAAATAATAGTAGCATTATCTTCAACGTCTATTTCTAATTTACTTTGCTTAGATATGTGAGATTTAACCCAATCTGCTTTTCCAAAAATCCAGTTGATATAATCTATCTCATGGCTCAATTCAAGCAGAACACCACCACCCAATACTTTTTTTGAGGATACAGTTTTTTTATAATCACTATTTGGCCTCCATTTTGATAGGTTTTGACCAACTTCGGCTTGAAATGATAAAACTTTTCCTACTCTACCATCATGAATTAGTCGTCTAAATTCTATTAATGAAGGCAAGAATCTTAGGTTGTAACCTGTCATTAATACAATATCCTTTAGTTGGCAAAGATCAATTAGTTCCTGAATACCATCTGAATTTGCAGAAATTGGTTTTTCAATCAACAAATGAATACCAGCACTAGCTAATAATTTAGCGATATTAATTCTCATTGTGGATGGGTTTGCAATAATTGCTGCCTCAGGATTTAATGCTAAAGCTTTTTCAATAGTGTCAACACAATCATACAAACCTAAATAATTAATATCTTTTAAATTCACAGGTTTATGACTTAAGGCAATAATTTTAATTTCAGGTAAAAGCTCTTTTATTATTCCAATATGGCGCCTACCGATGGAGCCTAAACCAATAATTAAAACCCTTTGAATTGAATTATAAATATTGCTCATTAATTATTAAGCAATCTTATAATTTCATTATTTGCTTTTTTATAATCAAATTTAAAGTAAATAACATCATTTAAATTCCCACATACAACTATTAAAAACTCTTTCAGATAGAGAAAATCATCCTCATAATTCCAAGCTGATAAAGTAAACAGTTTAGTCATCTAAAGAAAACCCATTAGTAAAAGACTCATTAGCACTTTGATACTCATTAATATGGCCAATATCTTGCCAAAATTCATGAAGTGGAAATACATTTACAACCTTTCCCTCCTTAATCTGCTGTTCAAGTAAATTTGGCATATCAATTTTTTCACCAACTTTTACTTTCTTAATCATCTCTGATTCAAATACATAAATCCCTGCATTAACAAAAAAATTTTTCAGAGGCTTCTCAACTAAACTTTTAGCACGCTGATTTTCAATATTCACCACTCCAAATGGAATTTGAACATCATATTGACGAATACACATAGTTGCAAAACCTTTTTGATTATTATGAAAAGCTAATAATTCTTCAAAATTTACCTTGCACAAGATATCTCCATTCATCATCAAAATAGGTAAGTCTGGAAGGTCTTTAGGCAATAAACCTATTGCTCCAGCAGTACCAAGTGGTTTATCTTCATTAATATATTCAATCTTTACACCCCAAGTAGAACCATTACCAAAATATTCTTTGATCTTATTAGCCTTATAATGAGTTGAAATATAAAAATTATGAAATCCAGCTTTAATAAATTTAACTAAAATAGTTTCTAAAATTGGTTGATTACCTACATTGAGGAGTGGCTTTGGAATATCTTTAGTTAATGGATAGAGTCTTTTCCCAAGGCCTCCTGCCATAAGAAATATTGGATTATCATATTTTTTAGCAAAGGTTAGGTCTTGAAGTGTTTTGAGTCCAATAACAATATTATTTTCATCGATAATTGGAATATGCATAAGATTTCCATTCTTCATTTTCTGCATAATCATCTCAAATGAATCTGTGGCAAATGAAGTAACAGGACTCTTATTCATAAATTCCTCTGCTAAGCAATCCATTCCTAAATGGTTAATCATAGCACGACGGATATCACCATCTGTAATTGTTCCTAATAGCCTATTCTTAACATCTACTACAAGAGCTAGCCTTAAGCCGCCAACCTGTAGAACATTAATAGCATTTTCTAGAGTATCTGTTATCTTTAGTCTAACTTCTGTCCATTCTTTCAATTAACTACTCCCAGGCTGATTCCTAAATTTCTTAATTACTGAAATAGGTTCATTTATAAGCTTACCTATAATAATATCTGCTGCTGAACCTATTCCATAAATATTATTAAGATTAATAAGATTATTTCTAAAGCTATCAGAAAGCGCAATTTTAATAGATTCGTATAGTGTTTCAATATTACAATCAATTACATTTTTACCCTTAAGTCGACCCTTCTGCCTATAACCAATATTTACAACTGGTTTTTTAAAGCTAGCTGCTTCAATAATGCCACTTGAAGAATTACCTATAACCAAATCAACATGTTTCATGGCGCTTAAATATTTAAATTGCCCAAGGCTTTTAAAAACTTTATACTTTTTAGGTTGTTTTTTACAAAATTCCTCAATTTTTTGATTGATAATTCTGCCACCTGAATCAGCATTTGCATAGGTAAAAAGAATGCTTAAGTTAAAAATATCCAAAACATTTAAAATGGTCTCTATATCTTCTTCTATATTAGTCTCTTCCAGCGTTACAGGATGATAAGTAAAAAGGGCAAACTTCGAATTCAACTGCCAATTTAATTCTTCTTCTAATTCCCACTTGGTTAAAAGAGTAAGATTTTTAATATTATCTATACCTGGTGCGCCAGAATTAAATACTCTTTTCGGGTCTTCACCCATTTGAATAATGCGTTTTCTATAGGTCTCGGTAGAACAAAAGTGTAAATAACTCATCTTAGTTATAGAATGCCTAATTTGTTCATCGACTGCACCCTCAGTAATCTCACCACCATGAATATGAGCAATAGAAATATTCATTAGCATTGCAGCAGTTGCAGCAGCATGAGTTTCATACCTATCACCCAATAATAAAACTATATCTGGCTGCAACCTCTCAAAACTTTCTGAAAGAAGAGAGGTAGCTAAACCACTAGATTTTACAATAGATACTTTTGAATCAGACAAAGAAAGATTTTTGATTTTATCATCTATAATAAAGCCATCATTTTCAATTTCTTTATAGGTAAGCCCAAAGTCACTTGAGTGATGTGATGAAGTGGTAATTAATTGAAGAACAAGTTTATTTGATTCTTGAATTTTAATAAGTATAGGATAAAAAAGACCATACTCTGCACGTGAACCTGTAACTACACAAATCTTTCTTTTAATCATAATAAATCATCTGCTTTATAGTCTCTTTTTGCAATCTTTCCAATAACCAAGTCCCACTTCATCGGGCTCATTCCAATACCAGGCCTTTTAGTTGTTAAATTTTTTTCAGAAAAAATTTCACCTTTTTTGATCTTCCTTTTAGCAACAATGGACTTCCTTGCAATATCTATATTTGGTTCTTCACTTTTAGTTAGACTCTTAACACCATCTCCCATTGCTTTCTCAATATTTCTTATTGCATCTACCATAGACCTTAACTCATTTGGACCCAATGAAGCCTTATGATCAGGACCTTCCAATTCTTTATCCAACGTAAAATGCTTTTCGATTATAGAAGCACCCATGGCAACAGCTGCAATATCAACTTCAATACCTAAAGTATGATCGCTGTAACCAACTGCAATACCAAATTTATCTTTTATGGTTTGCATTGCCCTTAAATTTACATCCTCCATTGGAGTTGGGTACATGGTATTAGTATGTAGTATTCTAATATTATTTTTTGATGTACCAGCATTCAATAAAATTTTTATCGCATCTTCAATCTCTATGAGAGTAGACATTCCAGTAGACAAAATTACTATTTTCCCCAAAGCGCCAATACGTCTTAGGTATGGCAGGTTATTAATTTCCCCACTTGGAACTTTAAAAATTTTAATCTCCAATTCATTTAACAAATCAATGCTTTCATTATCAAATGGAGAGGAAAGAAAAGTAATGCCTTTCTTATTGCAGTAATTAATAAGTTTTTTATGATCATCGATATTTAATTCTAGCTTTTTAAGCATATCGAATTGAGATTCTTTTAAATTAGTTATTTGCTTCTGATATTCAGCTTTTTTAGCATTTATTGACGTAAGATTCTCAGCTTTAAAAGTTTGAAATTTAATTGCATCAGCTCCAGATTCAAAAGCAACATCAATAAGCTTATATGCCAATTCAATTGAGCCATTATGATTAACACCGGCTTCAGCAATAATAAATACACTCACTTTACAAGGGTTCCAGCTTTAACAAAACTATTTTTTTTTATTTTTATAGAATTTTTAGTTACTACACCACTACCTATAAAGCAACACTCCTCAATCACTACATTACCATTAATAGTTGCATTAGTAGAAATATGGCAATGATTATGAATTATAGTATCGTGTTCAATTAAAGCCTTTGAATTAATTATACAATTATCTCCTATAACAGCATTAGCATTTATTACAACATTATGCATGATAATAGTTCCATTACCAATAATGGCATGATTTGATACATAAGCCCTTGGAGAAACAATATTTGGCAAAACAAATCCTAACTTGATTAATAGATTAAATAACTTAATTCTTGTCTCAGGTGATTGAATTTGGCCAACAGCTACAAGAGCATAAGTGTATATTTTTGAAAGACTTTTCAAATCTGAATCATCCCCTATAACTTTATAACCTAAAACATCTGTTCCAACTGACTTAGAAGTGCCAATTATTCCAGCAATTTTAAACTGACCTTCTTGCTCAATAACATCAATAACTGATTTGCAATGTCCGCCATTACCAATTAAAAGTATTTTTTTCATAATATAGCCACACTGCTTGGTATATTGACTACTCGCTTTTCAAGCCATTTTGCATTCTTCAACTCTTCACTCTGGGCATTTTTAAATACAACCGATTTATTCATTAAGGCCCAAACTGGACGAGTTCTAATGCCGTTTGAATTTGTCTCTTTTAAAAATAAATCACGCTGACTCTGGTTCTTTAGGATAATTGCATTCAACCAATAATTTGACTTACTATTTACAGGCTCTTCAAAAAAATTATATGTGTCATTATCAATAAAAAAATCTCTATAAGCCATAGCAATTTTCCGTTTAATTACTAAGAAATTTTCTAAATTTTCTAATTGCGCAATCAATAAAGCAGCATTTAAATTTGGCATACGGTAATTATAGCCAACCATATCATGCTTATATTCCCATATATGTGGCAATTTGGCAGTTGTTATCAAATGCCTAGCTCTTTGCGCTAATTTTTCATCATCAGTAATAATACAACCACCGCCTCCGGCAGTAATAATTTTATTACCATTAAAACTTAAAGCTCCTAATGATCCATATGAACCAGTGTGTTTTTCTTTATAAAAACTTCCTAAACTTTCAGCTGCATCCTCAATTAATATGATTTTATACTTAGAACAAATTTCCAAAATCTCAGAAATTCGACAAGAATGGCCAAAGGTATGCATAGGAATACAAGCTTTAATTATTTTTCCTGTACTTTTATTAATACATTGCTGATCCTTAATTATTGTATTCTTGACCAAAAAAGACTCTAATGCTGATGGAGATAAACCCATTGTATCTTTATCCACATCTATAAATATGGGACTAGCACCACAGTAATCAATTGCATTGCAAGTGGCTACAAATGTTAGTGGTTGAGTTATCACTTCATCACCTTTGTTGACATTAGATATCAAAAGAGAAATATGAAGAGCTGAAGTTCCACTTGAAGTAGCAATTGCAAAATTAGAGCCAGTATATTTAGCAATTTTAGACTCTAGCTGCTCGACAAATTTTCCTACAGAAGAAACAAACGTTGAATCAATACAATCATTCAAATATTTTTTTTCATTACCAATAAAAACAGGATTATGCAAAGAAATATCACCTTCATTCCCGTAAATAGTCCTTACAAAATCAATAACATCATCAAACATTATAAAGTTGTGCCTTATAATGTTTTAAATTTTCAGGCTTAGTGAACCAATCAATTGTTCTTTGAAGACCTTCTTCAATGTCTACTTTGGAATTAAACCCTGTAAGTTTTTTGATTTTAGTATTGTCACACCAAAGCCTAAATACTTCAGATTTTTCTGGCCTAATTCTTTCATTGTCAGATACAAAATTTACATCACTCTTCATTAATTCTTTGATTATTTTTAGAGTATCGTAGATACTAATTTCAAAATTAGATCCAATATTTATAGTTTCGCCGATTGTTTGATCATTTTCAGCAATTGAAAGAAGACCTCTGCAAGTATCTTCAACATAGTTAAAATCTCTAGTTGGCGAAGTATCTCCTAATTTAATCTCCTTCATGCCGCTTGCTATTTGAGTAATAATTGTTGGAATTACAGCACGAGAAGACTGACGAGGGCCATAGGTATTAAAAGGTCGTGCAATTGTTACTGGCAAATTAAACGAATTATAAAAACTTATTGCCATTGCATCTGCTGCAATCTTTGATGCGCTATAAGGTGACTGAGCTTGTAAAGGGTGTTTTTCATCAATAGGTACATATTGAGCTGTGCCATAAACTTCACTTGTTGAAGTATGGATAACTCGAATATTCCCATTTTCCTTTGCTGCTTGGCAAATGTTAAGTGTGCCCTTGATGTTTGTATCAACATAACTATCGGGTGCAACATAGGAATACGGTATGGCAATTAGTGCAGCAAGATGAAAGACAATGTCTACTTCTTTCATTATGCTCTTGCAATAATTAGAGTCTCGAACATCACCTGTAAGTATATTAATCTTATCTTTACAATTAACATTTTCTAACCAACCCCAGTTGTTAAATGAATTGTATTGAGAAAGAGCATTAACTTGATATCCTTTAGAGAAGAGCATCTCTACAAGATGAGAGCCAATAAAACCATCTGCGCCAGTAACTAATATTTTTTGAGCCATTTATTTCTATTTAAAATATTGATTTTCTAAAGAGTTCACCATCACTTCATCAGTTTCAACGAATTTATTACCTTCAGTTAATTTTCCTATTCTTAATTTTTTATTTTGAATTTTTACTATATTTTTTAACCATTCATCACAATAATTTTGATCAATTACCAATTGATTAATAATACCCCTTAGTTTTTCTACTGAATAAACATATTGAACTGAAGTTTCTAGCCAGTCATCATAAACAATTCCTTCTAACTTAACACCAAGAATAGCTAATTTTGAAGCTAAAGCTTCAAAAATCAAAGTAGATGACCTGCTGCATAGGAGGTCTACATAAGGAAAAAATGAAGTTCCAAGAATTTGCTTATCAACTAAAACAATATTATCCTTTAGGTTATTTTTAACTACCGACTCTGAAATCTCCCTCCAATTTCCACTATGTGGTTTAACGATAAGTAAAATTTGAGGGTTTTCTTGAGCTAATTTAAGAAATGCCATCATATATTCACTGTGTTCTTGAGGAGAACGATGGGGAGAACCTGGGTCACATGCATCTAGTAGAATTTTAATTCTATAATTACCCTTAATTTTTAAGAGTATTGACTCAGGAAGTGGCTCATTAGTTTTTAATAATGAATAAGAACTCAAAATTTGAGTATTTACGACTTTTAGATTTTTCTCCTTAACTCCTTGAGATATAAAAAAATCTTTATATTTATTATCAACAAATATAAGAGCATTTGATTTTACTGCCATTTGAATATCTTGTTTTTGCAAACCACTATATGCCTTCAAAGATGAATGCTTAATAATCCCAGTAAACAGTTGAGTCTTATTACTGTTCTTCAATACATCAATATCTATAACACCACTTTGATTTGTTAATGCTGGCAACCTAAACATTGAAATATTATTATGTTTTATAAACTCACTTAATAAAAGATGGCTCATTAAATTTGAAGTATAGTAATTAATTGAAGATAACAATAGATAATGCTTTAGTATAAAGCTAATCTCCTCTTCTTTAATCAATTGAGAAATTTGATTAGCATTTAACAATATTGCTTTAATTGATTGAAAGCCTAATTTAATTGACTTAAAGATCATAGAAAGCTTCAACCAAGATTCTAATCTTTGAATCTTTATATTCTTAGTATTATATGAAAGCGGAAGTAAACTACAGTTTTCACTTAAAACAACTAATGGAATACCTTTTGCATAAATTTTTTCAAAATGTAAGAACTCACCTTCCATTCGATTATAACTAGCACCTACATAATGAATGGCACAAAAATTATCGTACAATTTTGGCTTAGGTCGTGGTGCTATAAGCTTACGAATAAACATATAAATAAAATTTCTTACAATACTTAATATTGCTTTTAAATAAAGCAAAAAGAACTTATAGTAATAAGGGAAAAAAGCTTCTAAGAAATTGACCGAAATATCTACTTTATTTCTACATAATGCAGAAAGAATAAGCTCTGAATCCTTGTATTCTAGATTGTCATTTCTAATATAAACTTCTGTTTTGCCATCAATATCTATGATGTTCCTCATTAATTTTGAGGTTAATAATGAGCTAAAAATAACTGTTGAATATCCCCCCTCATTATTTACACTCCACCAAAAAATAGATGATGGTAGATTCAAATGTTTATTGACATTTTTTATCCATTCATTAATTTTTTTACTATAAATATAATAGTCATCCCATATCCTTTCAATATCTTCATAATTGGTGTAAAAATTAACATCAATTTTTACACTATAGAGATTACATATTTCACTAACCTCATAATGCAATTGAGAGTTGTCACTATATAGCTTAAAGGAAGCATTAGTCGTTGAATACTTCTTTATAAGTTTAACTATATCTTTACGATTATTTGTGATGATTATAACGTTCATGACTATATCTTAATAATCAATAAAACCTCGAAATAAACTCTAAAAAATTATAGGCAAGCTTTTAAAATTAGCTGTATACCAATTAATAGTAGAATTTAAGCCTTCTAAAAAGGGCTTTGGTGAAAATGTAGTTATTCCAGTAATTAATGTATTTTTATTTTTCCAATCCATAAAACAACTTTTTCCTTATAAATATTGATAGAAAATATTATATTATTTCCAATGCTTAAGTATACAAGCTTAATAATTTTCTAAAAAACTAAATCCTGCCTTTTTTTCTGAATAATCTAACTTATTATAAAAAATTTGAAGTTTATCTAAAAAAAATATTTATTAATCTTTTTTTAAGTAATAATCATCCCCAGATACTTACTATTCATTTAATAGTTACCTACTAATTATCATCCTTATTAAATTTGTATCAGGTTAAAATAAAATTATCAATACATAAGATATTAAAATGAATATAACCATTGCTGGTCTAGGCTACGTTGGCCTCTCTAACGTTTTATTACTAGCACAAAACAATAAGGTTATTGGGATTGATATTGACCCTGATAAAGTAGATAAATTAAACAATAGAATTTCTCCAATAACTGTTAAAGGCTTTGACGATTTTCTTATAAATAATAACTTAAACTTTATTTCAACTTTAAACAAAAATCTAGCTTATAAGGATGCCAACATAGTCATTATTGCTACGCCTACTGATTACAATACTAAAACCAACTACTTTAATACTTCATCTATTGAATCAGTTATCGAAGATGTAATTGGTATTAATCCTAGTGCTTTAATAGTTATTAGGTCAACTGTTCCATTAGGTTATGTAAAAAATGTTAAAGAAAAATTTAATTTTAATAATATTATCTTCTCTCCTGAGTTTATAAGGGAAGGCTTGGCACTTTATGATAGTCTCAATCCGTCACGTATTATTGTAGGCGAGATATCTGACAGAGCTAAAATGTTTGCAGATCTTTTAAAAGAAGGTGCAATTAAAGAAGAGATTGATATTTTATTTACAGATTCCACTGAAGCTGAGGCGATAAAGCTATTCAGTAATACTTATCTAGCCATGAGAGTTGCGTACTTCAATGAACTAGACTCTTATGCTGAAGTAAACGAACTAGATCCTAAACAGATAATTCAGGGTGTATGCTTAGATCCAAGAATTGGTTCATACTACAACAATCCATCCTTCGGTTATGGTGGTTATTGTCTTCCAAAAGATACCAAGCAATTAAAAGCTCAATTCCAAGATGTGCCCAATAGTCTTATCAGTGCTATTGTTGATGCTAACTCTATCCGTAAAGATTTTGTGGCTAATCAAATTATTAGTAAGAGCCCTAAGGTAGTAGGCATCTATAGACTAATTATGAAAGCTGACTCAGATAACTTTAGAGTTTCATCAATCCAAGGCATTATGAAGCGTATTAAGGCAAAAGGCATTGAAGTAGTTATATATGAGCCCGCACTTGAAGAAAATGAGTTCTATCATTCAAAAGTAATTGAAAATTTAAAAACATTTAAACAATTAACCGATGTAATTGTAGTTAATAGAATGGTAGAAGAGCTGAATGATGTTGAAGATAAAGTTTATTCAAGGGATTTGTTTAATAGTGATTAAAATGGAATCAATATAATTTAAACCTTTATAAAAAATACATTTTTTATCCGACAAGAAAAAATATAAATAATCATAAATGGTTAAAGTAGAAGATGATTTATAAAAATTCTAATTCTAATTCAAATTTAAATAATAAAATTAATTCTAAAATTTTAGTGACTGGAGGTGCTGGCTTTATCGGTAGCCACCTTTGTGAGAAGTTATCAAAACTTGGTTTTGAGGTATTTTCAATAGATAATTATTCAACTGGAAGTAGAGATAACCATGTTGAAAATGTAACTTACGTTGAAGGCATGACAAAAGATATAGAAATTTTGATTAACTTTAGACCTGATATTGTTTATCATCTTGGCGAATACTCTAGAGTTGAGAAGAGTTTTGATGATATTGGAAAAGTTTGGAGCTATAACAAAGATGGAATTTTTCCAGTACTTCAATTTTGTAGAAAAAACCAATCTAAATTAATTTATGCAGGAAGTAGTACAAAATTTGCTGATGGCGGCTTAGGTAGATCTCAAAGTCCTTATGCCTGGACAAAAGCTTCAAATGCAGATCTTATTGAAAACTATGCAAATTGGTTTGGAATTAATTACGCCATAGTATATTTCTATAATGTTTACGGTGGCAGAGAAATATCACACGGTAAATATGCAACATTAATAGCATTATTTATTGAGCAATATAGAAATGGAGAGCCTCTTACAGTTGTGAGCCCCGGAACGCAGTTAAGAAATTTTACACATATAGATGATATTATATCAGGTTTGATAATAGTTGGAGAGCGAGGAGAGGGGGATAATTATGGCATTGGCTCCTCTGAATCATTTTCAGTGCTAGATATTGTAAAAATGTTTGATTCCAAATTTAAAATGTTGCCTGAAAGAAAAGGAAATAGGATGGGAGGTAAGATGGTTAGTGAAAAAACTAAAGCTTTGGGTTGGTATGAAAAAAAATCTATTAAAGAATATATTGAAGCAATTATCATCAATGAAAAATAATTCTTTTGCTAACTGATCCATCATATGCCATAACTGGAATATCATTTCGAGAAACAAAGTCTTCTTCAAAACTCCAATCATATTCTATTCCAAACGAAATTAATACTTCAGAAAATTCTATATCCTTTGCTGATATAACGTATCCACCATCATTCTCACGTCCAACTCTTACTAAATCTTTAGCAGACTTATATTTAAAATA
>Ga0233427_10000751_pt1 | contig 38745 bp, 36 predicted proteins | sample SI_118_April2016_5_FD_179885 | JGI IMG/M metagenome (GOLD analysis project Ga0233427, IMG submission 179885) | Seawater microbial communities from Saanich Inlet, British Columbia, Canada - SI_118_April2016_100_MG | ecosystem: Environmental > Aquatic > Marine > Inlet | place: Canada: British...
TTTCTGATCTCTCTTTAGCAGACAAATCACATTGATAATTCAATGAATCACTAAGAACCTCATGAATCTTAGAGCGACTCATATTGTCAACGCTTCCAACTAAATCACCATTGAAAGGATTTAAGACATTAAATTGAATATTATTATTTTCCATTTGCAATTTCCTCCATAAATCTAACTTTTGTTTTTTGAGGCGAGTCAGTTGGCCTCCCTAAATCGTCTCGAGATCCTTTTTTAGTTTGAATCACTAGTCCTTTTAGATTATCGTTATTCAACTTTAAAATCTCAGATAATTCCGACTCTAACTTTATATAGCTTACGTTCTGATAGTTACATGCTTTTAATACTGAAGGTATATCAATAGTTTCTGAAACAGTTGGCTGCCCCCCAGTAGACTCATGCGAGTTGTTATCGAATATAATATGTGTTAAATTTTTAGGATGATAGTGACCTATTGTTGCCAAAGACCCCATATGCATAATCATTGCTCCATCACCATCTAAGATATAAACATTATTATTATTTTGTAATGCAATTTCTAGGCCAATAGCACTTACATGTCCCATTGAACCAACGTTATAAAAATTATTACTATGTCCTCTACCATTTTGAGAACATACTTCATACAGCTCTCTCGAAGTTTTTCCAGTTGTAGAAACTATAATGTCATCAACAGAAATAGAATTCACAATTATCTCGATAGCAGTTTCACGAATTATTCCAGTAGTAGGTAGTTGATTTTTTTTTGATGAAATCTTTTGAAAAAAACCTGGTTCAATAATTAAGACGCAAGGCTCTAGAGTAGTTTCAGCTTTTAATTTTGCATTATTGATTTGATCTTGATACTTATCGGCACTTAAAACATTATGAGAAATACCCAAAGTCTCAAGAATTTCAATTGTAATAGCTCCCATTTTTTTATGTTGAGGCTCATCTTTTAATCCTGGTCGACCTCTCCAACCAATTATTATTAACATAGGAATACTATACACTTCACTATCTGTTAAAGATGTCAGAGGATTGATAGCATTTCCTAATCCAGAATTCTGAAAATAAACTACACTAAGTTTTTTAGTTGCTAAATAATACCCAGCTGCATGTGCAATTGCAGCACCTTCATTTGCAGCTATACGATTTATAAAATGACCTTCTTTATTTTCCAATAAAGTCATTAATGGCTTAAATGTGCTATCAGGGACACCAGTGAAATGATTTAAACCAACATCTAAAAATCTACTTAAAAAAATTTCAGCATCAATCATTTGTCGATGAACTCCCTATGCCAAAGTTCAACATTCATTATCATCCATATTTTCTTACCCCAAAAGTCATAGTCTAAGTTTTGCTTATTATTTAAAAGTTGTTCTAACTGAGAGTGGCGAAATAAACCTCTAATTCTAGTTTTATCATCTAACAGAATTTCTTTTGCATGTTTTATCATTCCATTATTAATCCAATTATCTAATGGGACTGGAAAGCCTTTTTTTCTCCTGGAAACAATTTCTGGTGGTAAAGAATTAGCCCCTATCCTTCGCAAAATATACTTTGAGTGATCTAAATTTTCGGATGCTTCAAAACTATTCGTAAAAATTGATTTAGCCTGGTGTAATGGTGATTTCCACTTTAACTTATACTTTATTGGTATTGTTGAAGCAAATTCAACCAACTCATGATCAACAAAGGGCACTCTAGCCTCTACACTTGCAGCCATTGACATTGAGTCCAAGCGGTCTAATAAGCAACTCAGATGATTTTTTTCAAACATATATAAAATTCGATCATACTCATTTCCACCAGACACCTTTTCAAAATCTCGCTCCCAAAATTCTATATTTGATTTATCATTATTTATGATGTCTAAAGTATTATCTGAGAAGATATTCCATTTTTCTTCAAATGGAATCCAATTGTAAACTGAAAAAAAATGCTCCATATGGTTTTTTACAGATAGCCAGCTATCTATCTGATTTCCTGCGCCCAAAATCTTTAGTAAGGTCTTATGAAGACTAGCTGGAAAATTTTGTTTAACGAAATTTATTTTTTTAAAATCCATTGGTGATCTTTGAACTCGGCCGTATCCACCAAATAGTTCATCTGCACCCTCACCAGATATTACAACAGTGGTATGTTTTTTTAAATCTTGACATATATTGAGCAAAGCTACTTCATGAGGTATCGAAAGTGGCGCATCTTTTTGAACAATAGTCTTTCTTAATTGCTCCATATAATCATCTTGCTCAAGCTTTAAAGAAAGATGCTCAACACCGCAATGCTCTGCAACCATCCTTGCATAATTAGATTCATCATATCCTTCAGTATCAAAGCCTATCGAGTAAGTTTTAATCCTATCTGACGAATATTTACTCATAATAGCTACAATTAGTGATGAATCAAGCCCGCCTGATAAAAGAGCACCTAAGGGAACATCACTTACTAGTCGTCGTTCAACAGCTTTAGCTAATAATTCTTCAGTTTTATCTAAATAATATTGTTCACCTAAATCCTCTTTTTTATCAATAAAAGGAATTTCCCAATATTTTGAAAAGCTTGCCCCTTTGGCACTAAAAACCATTGTATGTCCAGGCATTAAGCGTTTTATGTTGTTAAAAACTGGTGAATCGCCTTGTGGATATCTAAAAGTTAGATATGAGCTAATCGCCTCTAGATTAACCGACTTAACAAATTCAGGGTGTTTCAAAATAACTTTTACTTCAGAGCCAAATACTAAAGTGTCTCCTAGAATTGCATAATAAAAAGGTTTAATGCCTAGCCTATCACGCGCAAAAAAAACATGTTTATTGTTTTTATCATAAATTGCAAATGCAAACATTCCATTAAACTTTTTAACACAGTCAGCACCCCATTCTTGAAATGAATATAAAATAACCTCTGTGTCACAATCCGTTTTGAATGAGTAACCACATAAAGATAATTGTTTGCGTATCTCTTTGAAGTTATATATCTCACCATTAAAAACAATAATATATCTGCCATCATTAGTCTTCATGGGCTGATGCCCATGAAGTATATCAATAATTGAAAGCCTTCTAAACCCAAAAGCCACATGCTTATCGTTAAAATAACCTTTATCATCAGGACCTCTATGAGCAATAGAATCAGTCATATTATTTATAGGACGATAGTCTAGAGAATCTGTTTTAAAATTTATTATTCCTGCTATTCCACACATAGTTTATTAAAGGTTATTAATCAATTTTTACTTAAATCTTAAAATAATCAACTTATAGTTTTTATATCATTTAAGCCACTTTTGAAATTTAGTACAACAAATTCTTAATAATCTATAAACATAGAGCAATAAAAAATATCAACTAAAAATTTAATCTTATAATTTTTATACCACTTTTTGGAACTTTGAAAGCTCAATTACATATTCATTGCTAAGAGAGTTAGGATTAGTTTCTTTGTATTAAATCTTCTGAATAAAATTTAGCACTTCCTTAAGTATTTTTTTTGAACAAAATTCTACACTTTGAATACCTGAATCTAATGTTAAATCATATCCACCCGAATCTTCATAGGGCTCAGATATTCCGATAAAATTATCCAAATCACCCGAAATTGCTTTTTTATAATTCCCTTTATAATCTCTATCAATGCAATTCTCTAAACTGCAATCAAGAAAGATTTCAAAATAATTATCAAGCATATTTCTAATATCATTTCGCCATTTTTTTTTATGGGCAATACCTGAAATTAAAACAATTTTTCCATCTTTATTTAAATCTAATGCAATTTTTGCCTTTTGAATTCCAATCTTCTCTCTGCTATCAGAGTCAAATTCATAAATTTTGAGCTTATCACGCATTGACTCTCCATCAAGAAGAATTACATTGTTAAAATCTAACTCTTGTAATGACTTATAAAGCAACTCACTTTGAGTACTTTTTCCTGATGCAGATAGACCAGTAAACCAGATGGTTAGACCTTTATTGATTTGGATATTACTTTCCATATTTTTTTGATCAAATAGTTGATCTTAATTATACCATTCTTGGCTCTTATCATATTAAATTCCCTTGCAAGAAAAAAAATATTAATTGAAAATTAAATGATTTTTAATACATAAATTTCAATTGAATTTTTACACTTAGCTTAAATACTTAATTCATAATGCTGAAGTCGGTTGTTCAACTTTATCAAATAATTTTTGTTATAAGTTTATCTTTAATTTATGGCTACTGTACTAATTGGTTTTTGGAATTTATAAAGGCAAAATTGAAAATAAAGATAATGAGACTTCCGAATAAAAATCTTACTCACACATCATGGACCAATATTGGAAAGATAGGAAATTGGCCTTCAAATATTTCTATCATAAAATCTTTAATTCATACTGAATTCAAAAATAGAAATAAGCTTGATGCTCCTCTTTTTGTTCCCACTATTCGTATAAATATATTTTTTCTTGTAATGTTATTCATTCAAAAGTTCAATATACTTAAAGCTCCTTTTTTTCAAGATTTGGGATATATTTGTTCTGATTCCTCTAGAGTAAATTGAGATTAGTCAACCAGAAAAATTATTAGCAAGGATTTCTTACTTAATTGCTCTTCCACACCAGATAAGGTTCACTTTAATATATAATCTTTGGGTAGATTTTCTATTATCTTTATAATTATATTGACTGGAGGTTGTTTTGCTTAAAAGCAGGCTATTGGAGCTTTTTTTTATATTTAAAAATTTGCATAAAGTGTTTTGGTACATTATTAAAATTTTAAAACAGAAGATTTTAAAACTTAAAAAAATCAGAAAGTTTTATAATAAAGAAAATCTTAATTCTGTTAAATTAGATTACGACTATATTCTTACCCCTATAGACGATGATCTTTTCTTGCTTACTGATTTAGAATATAAACTCTATTCTAATTCTGGACTGATAAATCAAAAAATCTTTTTTGATTATCATTCATATTCTGCTGACACTATAAACAAATTTTTAATACAACACTTTGTCCAGGAAGGCGATATTGTTATTGATATTGGGACGCATATTGGTTTGTATAGCCTATTTTTATCAAAATTAGTTGGAAATCATGGAAAGGTCTTATGTTTTGAGCCTCATAAAGTCATAGCTCAAAGTTTAGAAAATAATTTTATCCTAAATGGTTGTCGTAATTATGAAATTCATAATTATGGGCTTGGGGATAAAGATGAAGAACTTAATTTTAATTCTGTTAATTCAGATAGTTTTTTTGAAGGGACTGTAAATTCGTCGTTTCTATCCAATGAAAAAATTTCATCTGAATATTTTTCTGGAAAATTTGAAAAAATTAAAACAAAAGTTTTTAAACTTGACAGCATTTTAAGTAATGAAAAAGTTACATTTGTAAAGATAGATACAGAGGGATTTGAATTAAATATTTTGAAAGGAATGAAAAAAATAATTAATAAAGCTAAGCCAATTATAATTTTTGAATTTCATACAAAAAGACTTCAATATTTAGATGTTAAACTAAAAATATTTGATGAATTGCTTTCAGAGCATTACAATGTTTTTAAGATTTTTATTGATATTAAAACCAATAACATTGCATTTAAAAAGTTTTCTTTTGAAAACTATCATGAATATTCAGGAGATTTATTCTGTTTACCTAAAAATTCATACTTAGATTAAACGAAGCTTAGATTTATTTTTCCATTATGAAACTGAAATGCTCAGTTTATATAAAAATTATCAAGAATTAAAAGATGTTATTTAGAGCAATATTCATAATATAAGGTTATTCTTGATTAAAACTTGGTACATGAGCTCAGCTTTAATCCAATCATCCTGACTGTCAATATCTTGAACTAAATACCTAGGTAATATATATGGGCTTGATATCTCGGAAAATAATAGTGGTTCTTTTTTGAAAGAAGTAGCGTGTCCCCAATAGAATTGCCCAGCATCTTGATATGCCTCTTCTAAATCTTGAGAGCGAGTATTAAAATTCTCAGGATAGAGCATACTTATTCTTTTTCGTTCCGTAATTTTAAAAGATCTTTGGACTGGAAAAGGAAAGCTAGTAACACTGAAACAGTAGGAAGCTCCTGAAGATTTTAATTGGCGTAAAGCATTATTGATTATTTTGGGCTGAATAAATGGTGCAGTTGCATATAAGCAACATACAAATTTGATTGGAATGATCGTATCAACTGACTCCAAAGCATGTTGAATTACCGGAATAGCGCCAACATAATCATTAGAGAGCTCAGTAGGCCTAAAAAAAGGAACTAGAGCACCATATGCTTTTGCAACTTCAGCTATTTCTGCATCATCAGTAGAAACTATTATCTGTTCGAAGCAATTACTTTTTTTGGCAGCTTCAATTGAGTAAGCAATAATTGGCTTTCCATTAAATTCTTTAATATTTTTACGTGGAATTCTCTTACTTCCTCCTCTTGCAGGAATTACACATATATTCATAATAAAAACCTTCCTAGATAATAGTAAACATTAATAATGCTTAAATTAAAGAACATAATTAAGACTCTTTAAAAATGAAGATGCTTCTGAATCAATCAAAAATTTATTATATGATTTTTGAATTTTTGGATTATCAATATAATCTTTATTTGATGAATAAACATTACGTTTCATTAGAGCTCCAAAATCTTCAAGATCAAAATTTTTCGCTATATTTCCATTGATATCATTTATCACTATATCTCTAGCAATTCCAACATCAAAAGATATAATTGGCAATCTATTAACAAAAGCTTCTACCATTGTTACAGGACCTAAATCGTCCAATGATGGGCTTACAAATAGATCAGCAGATCGGTAAAGGGCATTCATATGATAATCTGTTGTCAAAGTTCCTAGATGAATCCATGTAATATCAATATTATCAAAATTAAAACCGTTAGTTTCACCAAATGTTACAAGACATACATTTGAAGTATCTTTTTTACTAAACTGTTTTTGTAGTATTTGTTTGAGAAGAATTGCACCTTTTCTTTTATCTTGGAGATCCGAACAGCCAAATAAAATAATTTTTTTAGTTTGAGGTAATTTTAATACATCCCTTGCCCCAGAGGAATTAATATAATTGTATCTGTTGGGATGAACCCCAAGAAATAATGTTGAAACTTGATGCTTAGAAGATAAAATTTGTGAAGTTTTTATTCTATCGTTTACATAGCTATTACAAGCCATCCAATGTATTGGAATATCTTTATAAATATTAGTTTTTTCATTTAATATTTTTGCGCTAATTTCTCTTTTACTTTGCACCCCTATCTGGGGGCAACTTATACAACTATCTTTCCAACCAGTGCATTCGAAGTTAAAGTGACAACCGCCTGTCAATGGCTCCATATCAAGTGGACGAAAGATAATTTTCTTATTAAACTCTTTATAAATTTTAGCAATATCTTTAGGAAGCAACATTCCCTGAATACTATACAAAACAATAACATCATAATCTTTGAGATATTTTTTAATATTTTTATATAGAGACGTCTCGTAATTAAAATTAAATAAACTCGTTGGTCTATAGATTATTTTAAAAATCTTATCAATAATTTTAGACTTTAAAAAAAATATAAAATCTTGAAGCTCAGTTATATTGAAAAGAAATCTTAAGGTTAATAAGTCTATGAAAAACCTTTTTTTGGACTTACTATAACCAATCTGATAAACGTTTAAATTTTCGTTTTTTTTTGTAACTACTAGAACAGATGATTTGGCTCCTTTGTTTAATAATGCATTATGGAGGCGAATAACTGCAAGACCTGCACCATCATGATCATTATTAGTAATATGAAGAGTCTTATACATTGTGTTAGTTATTAAATCCAAAGTGTTTTGCTACAACGAGTTGATATTCATCAACTGCATCCTTATCAGCAAAATACTGCCCCTCTAATTTTGTAAAGTGTGATGAGTTATTATCCAGATATTCTAGGTTTTTTGATGAAAAATCAGTAGTCCATATACATTTCACATTAAGCCATTCAGCAAGTATAGGAATGCAGGACTTTTTATTCTTCTCGAATGTTGGATCGTTTAATAAAATTAAAGGCTTCTTATCAATTATAGATTGATATACTCCTGAAGATGCATGACCCAAAACTAATTCAGAATGTTGTATCAATTGATTAGTTTTTCCATAAAACATTTCTCTACTGCCAAAAAGATTTTCATCTTCATATTTATATTTTCCAGAACATGAAATTATCACTTTAATTCCTAATTTTTCCTCAACTATATCAAAAGCATGACACAAATTAATCTTAAATTTTTCAAAGTTACTAGAGGTTGAGTTATTTTTTGTTGCAAACTTAAGGCCAGTATCTGGAGAGTAAATGATAGATTCATCGATATACACACAATACTTTTGATTAATCAAATTTGGTAATTTTTTCCAGTTAGCATCATTAGACCTGATACTAATAAATTTATTGACTGCAAATATATTTCTACATTGTTCTCTTCCGACTGATCCCATACCTATTACAAAATCAGGCTTCTGATAATAGTTTGTTAATCTATATATCAACAATTTGAGCTTAAATAAAAAAATATTATTACTATTTAATTTTAATATTTTTTTTACTAGAGTTCCATCTATCATTGCAGCAAATAATTTTACAAGAAATGACTTCGTATTAATTTGATTAGGTTGGATTGTTCTCCATGGTCCAATATAATAATGCAGGTTATTTCTCTTAAAAACTCTTAACAGCCAAAAAGGTGAAAGATTAAAACCATCTAAATTACAGAATACAGTATTTGTTGATACTTCATTTAGAGCTGATTTAACACTTTTAATATTGCTAAATACTCTCTGAACAGGAAAGTTATTTTTATGAAAGTCAGGGTGCCCAGAAAAATATAAATCTAAAGCTTTTTTGGAGTAATAAATATTAGTTAAGTCCCAATATTCAGTCTCAATGCCTTGAGATAAAAACCAAGGAATATTTAATTTTTCTGATTGTATTTTTGATAAAGGGGTTCCACTAATATATATAATTTTCTTTTCATTCATATCAATTTATTTAGATTAAAACTCCAAATAAGAAAAAAATAAATTTATCAAATAATTAATATAATTAATTATCTCTAATTTTCTTCTAAGTAAGTATAAAAATGTCAGTTACAACCTAACTAAGTTATCATTGGCTTATCTCAACCTTTGGTTATTTCCATTATGATAAATCTCTACTTTATTTGAGCACATAAGCCATGATAAAGATATCTATAGATTGTCTTTTATATAATTATTAACAGAGGTAATTACTCTATTTTGATCTTCCAAATTTATTCCATACCACAAAGGTAATCTTACTAATCTATTACTCTCTATTGTGGTGAAGCTATCTTTACCATAAAAATCTCCAAACTTTAAACCAGCAATAGAGGAGTGGAGAGGTACATAATGAAAAACAGCCATTATCTTATTTATAGATAATTTTTTAATAAAATCCATTCGTTGATCTAAGTTCTTTAATTTTAAATAAAACATGTGTCCATTATGTTCACAATTATTAGGAATAACGGGAAGTTCTATTAACCGTTGGTCCAAAATTTTAAAACTATCATAATATAAATTCCAGGTAGACATTCGGTTTTCTTTTATATAATTAGCTTGCTCTAATTGCCCCCATAAATATGCTGCTTGTAATTCTGACATTAGGTAACTACTCCCAATATCCGCCCAAGAATATTTATCAACCTGGCCACGAAAGAATTTGGAGCGATTCGTGCCTTTTTCCCTTATAATTTCAGCTCTGTCTACAAATTGATCGTCGTTAATGATCAGCAAACCACCTTCACCACCACTGGTATAGTTCTTAGTCTCATGGAAACTGAATGTACCCAAATGACCTATTGTACCAAGTAACTTTTTTTTATATTTACTCATCATTCCTTGGGCGGCATCTTCAATTACAAACAAATTGTAATTTTTAGCAATATCCATAATTACTTCCATTTCACAACCAACTCCCGCATAATGCACAGGGACTATTGCTTTTGTTTTAGGCGTAATTGCAGCCTCAATACGTGTCTCATCAATATTCATTGTATCAGGACGAATATCTACAAATACTATCTTTGCCCCTCTCAACGCAAAAGCATTAGCAGAGCTAACAAAAGTATAACTAGGCATAATAATTTCATCGCCTGGCTGCGTATCAATTAGAATGGCCGCCATTTCTAAAGCTGCAGTGCACGAAGGAGTTAGCAATGCTTTATTACAACCTAATATTGTTTGAAACCAAGCTTGACACTTTTTTCCATAAAAACCATCGCTAGATATTTTTTCTCTTTGCATTGCCTGCAAAACATATTGTTCTTCGTTGCCTGTAAAAGATGGCTTGTTAAATGGTATCATTTATTTATTCTATTTAATTAAAAAGTTATCTTAACCGTGACTTTCTCGATTTTTTAGAAATTCTTTCTCTAATACTAAAATATCTTTCTTTCTAGTTTTTATTTTTTTTACTGGACTTCCTGCATATATACTCCAGGACTTTGTGCTTTTTAAAACTAAAGACATCGCACCAACAGCTGTCCCTTCGGCTAAGACAACTCCTGGCATAATAATTGAACCACCACCAACAATTGAATGCCTTTTCAAAACAACCTCTTTTTTATATTCTTTTTTATACCTGCTTGGTATGGTTGAATTGACCATACTTCTTCCGCTGTAATCATCTGATTGTGTAAATATTTGGACCCCATACGCAATAGTCGTAAAATCTTCAAAAACAATACCCATTTCTCCACCAGCAACCAAACACATTGGAGTTATATGGACGTTTTTACCTATTTTTATTTTCCCTGATATTATGCAAAAGTCATCAACTCTCGAACTGTCGCCTATCTCAATTTGATCATGATTATATATACTAGCTTTGTCACTAATTTTTACACCCTTACCTAGAGATTTAAAGCCCAGATTATTTAATTCAAATTCCGTGTAATAAGCCACCAATAAATCTCCTCAATTGCATTATTTATTTTTAATCAACTTTTAATAAAAGCTTCGATATAGTTTTGGCAATATATAAAGCTGAACTATCTTCTAATCCAAAAAAAATTGGAATGCTCAAAGATTCTCTATAATATTTTTTAGTATTAGGATAGTCCTCAATTTCGAAACCTTTAGAAGCATAATAAGGGTGCATTGGAATTGGAACATAATGCACTTGAGTGCCAATGCCTTTTTTAGCTAGAGATCTCATAAATTTAGCACGACTAATCCCAACTTTTTGATAATCAATAAGAATTATATATAAATGATTTGCACTTCTACTTCTTAAGCCATAATGCGGCAATCTAATAAGATTATTATTTTTAAAAAATTCATCATAAATTTTTGAAATTTCTCTTCTTCTCTTCATGAAAAGTTGTAGTTTTTTTAATTGTGAAGACGCTAGAGCACACTGCATATCAGTAATTCTATAATTAAAACCTAACTCTTGCATCTCGTAATACCAAGGATTTAACTTATCATCATCTATTGCCTCTTTTGTATTTATTAGCTGATTATTTAACACGCTAACTCCAGGAAAATCAAAATTACCCTTACAAATTCCGTGACTACGTAAATTTTTAATCGCTTTATATAAGCTTTTACTATTTGTCGTAATAACACCACCCTCTCCAGCTGTTACCCCCTTAACTGGATGCAAAGAAAAAATAGTCATATCTGAAAACATGCAGTTACCAATTTTTCTACCATTTTCGTAAGAACCTCCTAGTGCGTGCGATGCATCTTCGATAATCACCGAATTATTATTTTTTGCTATAGCTGAAATTGCCTGCATATTGCATGCAACGCCAGAAAAATGAACTGGAATAATAGCATCAACACCTCCTGAAAGCTTAATACGGTCCTCAAGATCTTTTGGACACATATTTAATGAATTTTTATTAATATCAGTGAAAAAAACTTTCGCTCCAACATACTCTGCACAATTTGCACTTGCCACAAAAGAATTTGCCGAAGTAAAAATTTTACTATCTTTATTAAGTTTTGAAGCGAGACAAGCTAGGTGTAATGCAGCAGTTGCACTGGATACTGCTACTGCATACTTTGCCCCAACTTCAAGAGCTATATCTTTCTCAAACTCATCAATTTTTGGACCCTGTGTTAACCAGCCATTTTGTAGAACATCAACTACAGCTTTTATGTCATCATCATCAATATAGTGCTTACCATAGGGAATTACTTTTGTATTATTTTTTTTCATATGCTCTTAGTTTAAGTTCTTGTGGTGAAATGAAAATAAGATTAGATTTTATATTGAATCTTTGTTTGCCATTTTTCTAAAATTTTCATTAGTTTCAAGTAACTCATGATATGAACCACTATCAACAATATTGCCATATTCTAAAAAATGTATTACATCACAATCTTTGACTGTTTGTAATCTATGGGCAATAATTACTATTGTCTTATTTTTAGATAAATTATTGATAGCCTCCATAATAACATTTTCTGAAGACCCATCTAAAGCACTGGTAGCTTCATCAAGGACTAATATATCTGGAGAGAAATATAATGCCCTTGCAATACCAATACGTTGTTTTTGCCCTCCACTTAGGCGAACTCCTCTATCTCCAGTATAAGTTTTATAACCATCTGGCATGGATTCAATAAATTCATGGATATTAGCTAACTTAGCAGCTTTTTTAACTTGCTCATGATCTATTTCATTATAGGGAATTGAAAAGGCAATATTATGTTCTACAGAATCATCTGCAAGAAAGATATCCTGCGACACATATCCAAATCTTTTTTGCCAAGAAGAAATATTACTCTTATTGATTGCAAAATCATCAACTAAATATTCTCCTTTCTCAAGACTCAATAGGCCTAATAATATATCCACAAGTGTCGTCTTACCACTTCCTGAAGAGCCAACTAACCCAACAGTTGTATTATGCTTTATTTTAATATTCAAATTATTTAGAATAGGTTTAGTTGCTCCTGGATAAGCAAAATTAACAGAATTAAGTTTAATAGAGTTATTAAATTCTATTATGTCATCAGATTTAATTTTATAGAAATCTGACTTTAAACTATCATAGTCATCGACTATTATATTAAGTGCCGGTGAAAAATATTTAACATGGGAAAATCCTGCATAAACTTGTTGAAGTGCAGGCATCAATCGATATCCAGCCAGAGCATAAAGCGACAAAACTGGTATTATCTCACTTCCAGTTTTTCCAGACATAATAAGCAATATTACAATCGCAACAATGCCACCAAAAGTTATAATTTCAAGAATGAAGCGGGGCAGTAAGGTAATAATATTAGCTATAGCAGTATTATGATAAAAAGCTTTATCAAATTTCATAAATTTTTTTAAGTAGGAAGCTTCACTCCCCCTAAGCTTTAAATCTTTAACCCCATAAATAGCCTCATTAGTATATTTATAACGATAACGTGTTGCTTCAGTGGTTGCCTCACCCCTTTGATTTAAAGTATTTTTTACTACACTATAAATAAATATATAGCTACCACCGAGAATTATAAATATTCCAAAAGCAACAATATAGTTTATAAATAATAATAAACCGAATAAACAAAAGATAACAATTAGTCTCGCTAATGCTGTTAAGCCAGGAAGGATAACTCCACTAACACTTCGACTAACCTCAGTTAATATATTTTTAGATAAATCATTAGAGTTACGATTTAAAAAAAATGCATAAGGCTGCTCTAAATAACTTTTAAATAGCTTTGAAGCTATCGAATGGCTTTGTGTACTGACGAAGTTAATGATAGTCCAATTAACAAATATGCTATAAATATTAGTTAATGCCAATAGAAATATTACTGAAAACCCTGACCATACTAAAAAATCCTCATTACTTGAGAATGAAAAAAAATGATAAGCAAAATTAAGGTAATAGTTTTCTTGAATTAAACTAGGTGTAGTAACAACTGCCATAAATGGGAATATAGAGGAAATGCTTAATATTTCCAAAATACCTAAACCCACCATCCCTAAAATAATTAGATATAATTTTTTAAAGTCTGGCTTTTCAAAAACACTAATAAATTTATTTAATGATGACATTAAAAGAAATAATTTTTTATTTAAATATAGTTGTGCAACTTTTCATATATTTTTAATTGTAGTCTAAATTTTCATTAGAAAAGTTATAACAAAGTAATTAAAAATATTTCTTGATTTAGGTCAATAAATTAGTAGTGTTCATTTTACTATATCAAGTTGATGAGCACACTAGCCCATCAATAATTTCTAATATTTTTTTTATAAAAACCTAATTTTATTTCTAGAATTTTTTTTGACATTCTTTGTAGTTTTGAATATTTTTTCTCACATCCACTAAGTTATTTAATCTTTAATTTAATTATCTTGAGGCTTTTCTAGGATTTTATTAACAGTTTCTATAAGAATAGAATTTCCTTTATAGTATTCCATTATTAAAGAAAAATTTGTTTTTTCCAAGTCATTATGCCATTGAACTTCATCAACACTAAAAAGATAGTTTAATATTTTATCAAATAATTCTAAATTACAATGATTAGTCCAAAATGGACCATCATTTGGATAATTTGCAGGCCAGCCATAATCAAAACCTTTTAATCCAAGAATATCACCTCGAACCGAAAAAATTGCTACCTTATTTCCCCTCGCAATTGACTCAATGGCAAGAGTTGAGTCAACAGAAACCATAACCTCTGATAGGTCAGCTGCATGATAGCTTGAATAATCCTTATCAAAATCAAGGAATTCCACCCCATAGCCAAGCAATTTTGAATAGTAATCGTTTTCCTCTTTTCGTAAATCTGATTTTTTTGAATGCCTTGGAATTATCATTAACTTTTTTTTATTTGACTCAGCATAATCTCTCAAAAAATAAATAATAGTTTTTACTGTTTGACCAGCGTATTTTTCATAATCATAATATTCCCCATCAATAGTTCTACCAGCCTTATATTGAGATAAGTAAGTTAATAATCCGCCTTCGAAATTACTTTGCTTTGGTACTAGGTTATTCTTAATTGACCCCATAGGTACTATGGAGCCAGAGATATATTTATGATAATAATCTTTTGTGCTCTTACCAAAAGTCATCATATAGTCTACCGTTAAATTTTTCAAATCATTTGAATCACAGGAGTTTAAATTATAAAAAATATCACCATAATAATATCTCATCCCATTTTGAATAAATAAAGTTTTTATTGTTTTATGCCTTTGGCTAATAGAAAAAAATTTTAAATTATTATCAGTGTATGTCACTATTAAATCAGGACTAACAAAATTTATATATTCGTCAACATAAGAATCATAAAACTTTCCACCATTCAAAAGACTAAAAAAAAGAATTTGCAAGTTAATGCTTTCGCCCCTAACATACAGGATCTCAGGATTCCATTTTTTAAAGTATTTTGAAAGAACATCAACCCCTGACCCATCATAAATCAAAACTTTACTTTTATTTGGCCTTCCCCAAATTTTTTTCGTATTAAAAAAAAATCTCAAATACTTTAAAAAAAAATTCATGTGATAAAAAATTATTTAACTAGAATTAAGTTACATCATTTTTAAAGATGTATATTATTTTCATAGAGCCATTTGGATGAGCGCTCTAAATCAATCAAATCATGAATATCAACTGATTCATCAACAATATAAGGCATAACCTTGTTACCAAGAAATGTCCATGGAGACTCTCCAGCCTCAGGCAAGCAGCCATTAGCTAAGCGAATAATCCAAAAATTATGGCATAAAAAATAACATTCTGGCAATTCTTGCCTATTTGTAGGAATTTCAGTAATGGAAAAATCAAAAAATGAAACTAAATTTCCATCTTGTGATAGAGTTTTAGCCCTATATGGATGCTTATCTTGATCCTGAACAGCAGGAACAACTGATGATACTGCATCTTCGTTAAGAATTAATTTAATACAATCATCGAGCCATTCACTTTTTATCGTTGGTGAATTTGCCATCAGCACTATAAGTATATCTGGGATATGTTCGTGATCTTTCATTTCTTGCAATGCATGAATCAAAACATCTTGATGCAATGCTGTTTCAGTTGAGAGTTCGTTTGGACGAACAATATTCTTATAATCAAACTTAGACGCTTCAGATAAAATTTTTTCACATTCACTACTTACATAAAATTCTGTGATTAACTTAGATTTTTTAGCGGCACTGGCAGGATAATGCAGTAAAGGGTGGCCATTTAGAGGCACTATATTTTTATCTTTAAGTGTATTGTTACCTCTTCCAGTCAAAAGTGCGGTTATTTTCAAATAAGCTCCTCAATTGCAGATTTAAGTGTTGAATTAATGCCTTTCTCTAGATCAGTTATTGGGGTCCAACCGAGAGATAAAAGTTTGGTTATATCAGAATAATTTCCAAAAACATCTCCACGATGAGAATCAGTTTCAATAATTTGTATGTTTTTTCTTTCATTATTAATTTTTTTTACTATGATATTACATAACTCTAGAACAGTAGTTGGAATTCCATTTCCAACATTGAATATTTCAATTGCAGATTCGCCAGGATCTAATAATAGAGCACTTATAACATCATCTATAAATACAAAATCTCTATAACGATCTAAGCTTCCAGTAACTCGAATTTCTTCTGATATTAATGCTTGGGTAATAAAGATTGATAACATTCCTTGCTTCATATTAGTAAAATCTTGCCCAGGACCATACACATTAAATAACCGATAAATAGAAGTTCGCACTCCATCTTTAGATAAAATTTTAAAGAAATCTTCTCCAGTTTTTTTTGTAACTCCATAAACAGACACTGGATTTAAAGGAAAATTTTCATCTATATTATCTCCATGGCCTCCATACACAGCCATAGATGAAGTAAAAATTGCTCGATTGAGGTTTGATTGGCGAGCCCATTTACAAAAATTATATGAACCCTTTATATTACTATCTATGTCAAATATAGGGCTTTCTTCACTTACCCTTGCTGAGGTCTGAGCTGCCAAATGAAAGGCAATATCGTAAGAACCTTTTGGTAACAGTTCAAATGTATTTTGTTTCGAGATATCCCCACAATGCAATACTGCTCCATGGAGCTTATTTTCTGACTCCTCTATACGATAATCTAAATCAATAATATGCACTTCATGGCTTTCTTTTAACAATCTTGAAGCTAATGCACTTCCAATAAAACCAGCTCCGCCAGTAATTAAATATCGAGCCACTACAGTTGTTCTTTAAAGTACTTCGAAATTAGATCAGAAAACATATCAATATCATGGGACTTACTTATCTCTAGAGAAGCAAGCCAAGATGTGTTAAAAAATACTGGGTTTTTTCCAAAAATTTTTCCTCTAGATTTTATCAACTCACATTTGGCAATATATGCTGCATTAGTAAGCATATAAATATGTTCAAGATCTTTACGAGTAACTATACTGTTGTCGTTGAAATTTAATGGACCTTCTTCAGTGAATAAATATTCTTGCACTAATCTAGACGTAACAATGCCATCATCTGGCATATCTTCTTCAATATAGTTATCTATAAGTTTTAAAAAAATATGTTGATCCATAAATGGAAACGTTGGATTTGCCCATAAGATATGATTATCTAATTCAAGGTTAGAGCAAGCATGAATTATTGCTTCATCAAGCTCCATAGATTTGCCACGATTCAAAACTTCAATATTAATCTTATCTGCAACTCTTTTTATTTTATCACTATCTGTTGAGATAATAATTCTGTCAATTTTATCAACTAAGCTAAGTTGACTAACTTTCCACTCAAGCAGTGTTGTATCTCCCCAACTATTTAAATCACCTAATGGAGAATAATTATTTGAATCTAGTGCAGGGATAATTGCTATTATGTTCATATTAATCTAGTTTTAAGAGAAGTCAGCCGATCAAGTTCACTTTTAATTCTTCTATCTAAATAAGCCTTCTTTGTCATAACATAAAGTTCTTCGAACTTTATTGCCTCATCTAAGACTCTTGGATCATCAATAAAGTTTTGAACAGGAATCATTACTTTACGTGTTTCAACTTTGTCCAGAAACTTTTTTAAATCCTGATGTTTTTCAAATACTTCCAGAGTTTTAACATTAACTGTCCCACCCATAGTAACAGAATAACCAGAATTTTTAGCTAATTGGGATATGTACATTACTTTTTCAGCAATAAAGCTTGAATTAGCTGTAATAGATTTATCCATGTAGCTACCTGATAAATCAGAACGACCAATTGTTACATTACTTATCTTATCACCAGTCATTTTAAGAATATCTTCCAACTCCAGTACACCATTTTTTGTCTCAATATTTATACTAGTATGGAATATTTCATTAACTTCAAGTTTTTCTAAAGAGTCAACAAATTTTTTAGCTCCAAAAGAACTCTCAACCATTGGTCCAATAATACCATCTACTCCAATTTCTAGACAATCAATAATATCTCTTATCGCCTCAACCCCTCCAATTTTTACATGAAGTAATAAATTATTTTGAGTTGTTAAATTTCGCAATCTCAAAATATCATCATAACTGCTTCCCTCTGCCTCAAACTCTGCCTTGATACCAATAACACCAAACTCCTCCTGAAGTTTTTTTAATTGATCTTTAAGCTGACTTTCAATTTTTATTGTCATTGTTGTCTAATTTATCCCTAATTTTTTCTATTATAATGGCATTGTTATCACAAACCTTGCCTGTTTCAATATAACCCCATTTAGCTAAAATTGCATTAACATTTTTTAAACGCTGAACATCCATAATATGCCTAGGACTATCATCCACAAAAAGAATTTCTTCAGCCGTATTAAATTTATTTTCTAAAATTTCTGCCTTTGAATCATTATTTGCCTCAAAAGACTCTCTTCCCCAAATCCGCTTAATGTCAAAATTAACTCCATTAAAATAAAGTATTTCCGAAATAAAATCTGAGCTCTTTGTTGAACAAATATAAAACTTACTTGGAAATTTTATAAGTAATGGCTTCAGATGATGAAAGAATTCATAAGGCTTATTTAAATCAACCCATTTAGTAAAATTATTCTTCAATAATTCATTACGATAACTATGGAATTTAACAGCAAATTCCCTATCTTCTGCTCCAATTTGCTGCTTAAGTACTTGTCTTCCTTTAATTAATATATCCTTATCACTCAAATCATCTATTAGAAGTTCAAAAACTTTATGATATTGCCATGCAGAATCAATAAAAGGTCGAAGCAACAAAAACCTTTTATAATTTACCTTTGAGTTATCGAAAATAGCCTCATGGCCAAAAAATGCTTTTGAGCCAATAATAAATGCCTCATTAGCAGTATCAAATAAAACTCCATCAAAATCAAGGCATATCATCTTTTCAGAATATACTTGTTTAGAGTTTCTGAAACTACATTAACATCACAAGTATCTCTTTTAAAAAACTTATATTTTTTACTTCTGTTTGATAGCTCAATATTTTGTAGATTAACAACATAAGTTAATTTGTCTATATTAACTATCAATTCATCGTAGCTTGCAAACCAAGAATTTATAAAATTACTTCCAGTATATACAGCGTCGCCTGAAACAAAAATTGCCATAAATTAAATGATTAAAAAGATGAAATGTTTATTAAAAAATATGTACTTAAGCAAATAGAAAAATTCTAATGTTGTGCATTTGTATACCAAAACGAACTTTAGATTTCCAAGATTTTATATTATTTTTTCTTGGAAGGAATACAAATTATTAAATCCTATTATCAAGCTTTCATTTTTTCAAGAAAGACCTTATTTGAACCTACGCAATTATAATCTATTATAATTTAGCTTGATTCTTAATAATTTATCAAAGTGGCTTTTGTTAGTGCAAATGATTTATTTTTTTCTTTTAACATATTATGTGTAACACATAAAAACAAAAAATTATGAAATATAATAATATTGACTTCAATGAAAAGAAAATATTAATTACTGGTGGTGCTGGATTTATAGGAAGCAATTTAGCATTTTATTTTCAAGACAACTACCCTTTGTCAAGCATAGTTATTTTTGATTGTTTTCGTAATGAAAAGCATTTATCTAATGGAAATCTTAAGAGCTTTGGACATTACAAAAACTTAATAGGCTTTAAGGGTGAAATTATTTGTGGTGATATTACCAATAGTAATAATTTGGACAGACTTAAAGAATATAACTTTGACTTTATCTTTCATCATGCTGCTATTTCTGATACACAAGTATATGATCAAGAAATCGTTATGAAAACAAATATAAATTCCTTTTACGATATTCTTAAAATAGCTAAAAATGATAATGCTGTATTGGTATATGCAAGCTCCGCAGCAACATATGGAAGTCAAAAATCACCTCAAATAGTGGGTGAAGAAAACCCAGAAAACCCCTATGGATTTAGCAAATACATGATGGATAAAATTGCCAAAAGTTTTTCAGATATGAATCCAGATATTTTGGTTATTGGTTTAAAATTTTTCAATGTATTTGGCCCTCGTGAGTTTTATAAAGCTAAAACTTCATCAATGGTAATTCAACTTGGACACCAGATCTTAGATGGAAAGTCTCCTCGTTTATTTGAAAATTCAAATAAAATTTTTAGAGATTTTATTTACATTGAAGATGTTATTCAATCAAATGTTAAAGCATGCTCAGCAAACTTAAATGGGACCTATAACGTAGGAACTGGCATCTCAAGAAGCTTTCAAGAAATTTCAGATATTTTGCAAAAGGAGTTAAACACTAATTTGGATACAGAATACTTCCCAAATCCATATTTAGGTTATCAGATGAATACTAAAGCAGATATCTCAAGCACTAAGAATCATTTAGGATTTAAGCCCCATTTTACTCTTGAGGACGGGATTAAAGCTTATATTCCAGAAATTGTAAGTCTACATGGCTCAAATAATTCATGATTGATTTCATTAACAAAATTCCTAAAATTTTGGTTATTGGAGATTTAATGATTGATCACTACCTATGGGGCGAATGCAGCAGAATTTCCCCTGAAGCCCCTGTGCAAGTTGTCAATGTTGATAGTGAAAGTACTGTTCTTGGAGGGGCTGGCAATGTTATAAATAACTTGAAGGCATTTGGAGCTGATGTTGAAGTAATGAGCGTAATTGGTGAATGTAAAGTATCAAGCGAATTAATTCAATTATTATCAGAGATTAATGTTGACTCAAAATATTTAATCACTCAAAAAAATCGAATTTCTAGTAAAAAAACTAGAATAATTGCAGCGCAGCAGCAGGTTGTTCGCTATGATCGTGAGAACACTGATGATATTAATATTAAATCTCAAAAAAATATTCTTAATCTTTTTAAAGCTAATGTCAACAATTATGACGTAATACTTCTGTCAGATTATGGAAAGGGTTTATTAACGTTTGAGCTAACTCAATCAATAATAAACATTTCTAATAAAAATAATAAAAAATTATTAGTTGACCCTAAAGGCTTAGATTATTCAAAATACAAGGGTGCATATCTTCTCACACCCAATAAAAAAGAAGCTAGTGAGGCTACTGGCACTATAATTGATGATAATGAAAGTCTGCTTGTTGCAATCAAAAGTCTTAAAAAGCAATGCAATCTAAATGTATCAGTTATTACCCTTAGCGATCAAGGAGTTGCTATTTTTGATAATGAATTGCGAATACACCCTACTGTTGCAATTGAAGTATTCGATGTAACTGGCGCTGGTGATACAATTCTTGCCTCCCTAGGATTTGCTTTGTCGTGTGATAAGAGCATTGATGAGGCAATCAAATTTGCCAATATCACTGCAGGTGTAGTAGTTGGAAAACTAGGTTCGGCTACTGCAACAATTAATGAAATAATTGAATATGAATCAAGCCTCAATAAATCAACTAGTAATGATCATATTAAAAGTTGGAGTGAAATATCTTCTATAGCTGATGGATTAAAAAATAAAGACAAAAAAATTGTATTTACAAATGGATGCTTTGATATTCTACATATTGGACACATCAAATATTTAGAAGCAGCTAAAAAATCCGGCGATATCTTAATTTTAGGTCTTAATTCAGATAACTCAGTTCGAAAACTTAAAGGCGATAATCGTCCAATTAATGATCAAAATGATCGCGCATATATTCTTGCTTCGCTTGAAGTAGTAGATTATTTAGTAATATTTGATGAAGAAACTCCTCTCGAATTAATTAAACTCATTAAACCAGATGTTCTTGTCAAAGGTGGCGACTATAAAGGCCAAGAAGTTGCTGGCCAAGAGATTGTTCAAGAGTTAAAGTTAGTAGAATATATTGAAGGAAAAAGCACCTCAGGAACCATCAGAAAAATACAGAAATCATGAAAGAAATTATAGATAAAGAAATTACTGAACATTTAAGAGCAGCTAAATTGCTTTATAGTTTATCTGATGATATTGCTAGTTCGGCAATGTTATGTATTAATTGTCTTAATACAGGCGGAAAGATTTTAATATGTGGAAATGGTGGTAGTGCGGCAGATGCTCAACATTTTGCTGCAGAACTAGTTGGAAGATACAAAACTAACCGCAAAGGTATAGCTGCCATTGCTTTAACTACTGATACATCTGCACTTACCTCAATTGGCAATGATTTTGGCTTTGATTATGTATTTGAACGACAGGTTGAAGCACTAGCAAAAAAGGGGGATGTTGTTATTGGCATAAGCACGAGTGGAAGAAGCAAAAATATTAGTAGTGCTCTTAAACTAGCTTCTAAATCAAGCTGTAAAACAATTGGTCTAAGCGGAAAAGATGGCGGAGAAATGAACAAGATTTGCAATATTAACCTAACTGCGCCCTCAATGGAAACTCCTCGAGTCCAAGAAATTCACATAGCAATCATCCATATAATTTGTCACTTGATTGATCAAGAATTTAGCTCAAATTCTTAATTTAGCAACCGACTCTAGTACCTCTAATGCATCAATTTGCTTCATGCAATTGTGATGCTTTAGTGGGCATTTTCGCTTCATACAGGGCTGACAGTCTAAATTTTTCTTAACTACTTTGCTTTTTTCATTCTTCCATTGTGATGTTTCATTATCTCTAGTTGGCCCAAAAATTGATACTGTAGGCACTTGAAAAGCAGCTGCTAAATGCATTGGACCACTATCTCCAGTAATAAATAAATCAAGATTAGAAATACAATTAATTAATTCTTTTATAGAGGTCTTACCAGCAAGATTTTGAAAATTTGTAATACTTTTGCTAGTCAAATAATTCTCAATATCTTTTGCAATTTCTTTTTCTCCAACGCCACCAAAAATTATAATATCATAATCATTTGATAAATTAGCCGCTACAAAGCCAAATTCTTCGGGATACCAGCGCTTTGCGCTTCCATAAGATGCTCCAGGATTTATACCTAAAAGTTTAATTTTTTTAATTTTTTTTCTCTTGTCTACATGTAATTTTAATTTACCTGGAATAGAGATAATATTGAGACTATCGTTAATAAATTGATTGTATTTTTCTACCTGATGAAGTTCAATATATTTATTTTTATTAAATTGATATTTACTCTTGGATCTTATCAAAGCTTTAATCAATTTGGAACGGTAAGAATTTCTAAAAGAGAAAAATATATCAAATTCTCCAAGTTTTTTTGATATATTAAAAAAACTAAAAATACTTTTATCCCAAATGTAAACTTGATTCACTTTTGGATGATCTCTCAAAGTCTCGATAGAAATTAATGAGCCAACTAAGGTAATTTCGATATTACTGGAGTGATTAACAAGGTTTTCAATTGCAGGAGTTGACATTATAGTATCTCCAAGCCATGTGGGAAGTTCAATTAGAACTTTCATCAAATAAGTTTAAAGTGTTTTTTACTTAAATCAATTCCAAAAAAATTTTCAAGTTTAATCATTATTTTATGTTTTTTTTGTTTTGTTGTTAATCTATAAGATGGGTCTGCTTGATATAACCCAGAATCACTTGGGAGCCAATTTTTAATTGATTTTGGATGAGATCCATTAAATTCAAAAATAATTGATTGATCAATTTGAGAGTAATCAATTACTTCTGGCTCTTTGTTCCAATATTTATTTACTCTCTTACTTTTTGAATTCATTTGTTCCTCACTCCTTACCCAACCATAATGATAACAACTTACTCCAATATTTTTTGCTTTTGGATATCTACCTCTTTTATTAGATTCAAGTATCAACCAAAAAAGACCATCAGGTGCGTAGGATCTTAATGAATTTTTAAGAATTCTAGCCTCTGATCGATACCAACCTGGAGAATTAAGAATACTATTTGCATTTCCATAAAAATGAATAAAGTTAAAAACTAAGGCCTCAACTTGTGAGTCATTTAAATGTTTTTCCATTGATTTTGTTATATTATTTAAATCCTCTTCATGATATATTTCATCAGCCTCAATATAAAAAATCCAATCACCTGTACAATTAAACTGTGCAATCATTTTTTGTTGGCCATAAACATATCCTTTTTCTATCATTTCTTCATTCCATTTAGACTGAATTATTCGAATCTTATTAGTATTAATAGATTGAATCATCTCTAAAGTATTATCTTCACTTTCTCCAACATTAATTACAAATTCATCAACTATTGAGAGAATTGATTGAATTGATTGAATAAAAGGATAACCTAATATCTGACCATTTTTAACAAATGTAAATGCGCTAACTTTCATCTCATTTCTATTGATTTAAAACCATTATCACACCATGTAGTTTTATTAATAATTGCTTCATTTAAGATTTCATCATTTTTTTCTAATGATTTTCTAGAATTTTCTAGATGCCATAAATGGAATTGAATCGCTTTAAAACGGATATTAATTCTTTTAATCCCACTATTAATTAAACGAATCACAAACTCACTATCCTCTCTTCCCCACCCTTCAAAATCATTATTAAAACCATTTATTTTTTTGAAGTCCTTTTTATAAAAAGCCATATTACAAGACTTAATGCCATTGAGATGATTTTTTTTGGAAGTGAATAAAGAAGAAAGTAGGTTTGAATGTATTGAATTTTTTCTATTCTTCAAATTTGGAGAAAATAATGAAAAATTAACATTTTTTGTAGCTAATATTTCTTGAGTTCCTGATTCAGAGATTAAGACTCTTGAGCCCTGAATAAAGCATCCATATTCTGCTATTTCAGAATGATCCTTTACAAAACTAGGATGCAAAATTGTATCTCCATCAATAAGAATGATATATTCACCAGAAGATATAAATATTGCCTTATTTCTTGATCTCGCGGCCCTAAAACCTCTATCTTCTTGCCAAGAGTGCAAAATATTTAATTCATGGTCTCTATTAAAATTATTAATTAAATCCTTTGTTTTATAATCACTTCCATCATCAGCAACAATTATTTCATTTGGAGCAATTAATTGATGCCTTATACTCTCCAATACTAGAAATAACGACTCATGCCAATTATAAGTAGTGATTATTAGAGTAATTTTCATTAGTCAACGAGTTATTAGATAAAATAAGATTAAATTATAAGCCATTTACTCCAAGAGTAATTTTGTATGGATAAACATTACGCATATATATTTTTATTTATAACATGAAAATTTCTGTTTACATTATTGCCTACAACGAAATCGATAAAATACAGGAATGTATTAATAGTGTCCTATGGGCAGATGAAATTATTCTGGCTGACTCTCATAGCACAGATGGAACATCTGAAATAGCTACTGAATTAGGTGCAAAAGTAGTACAAATTCCTTTTCATGGATATGGTGATCTAAGGAATCAAGCCATTTCTCATTGCAGTGGTGATTGGATTTTTAGTCTCGATTCAGATGAAAGATGCACAATTGAAGCGCGTGATGAAATAATGATGCTAACAAACAACGCTAAACTTGATATTTATCGTATTCCAAGAAAGAATTTTTTTATGGGTAAATGGATTAAATATTCAGGCTGGTACCCTAACTTTAGACAGCCTCAACTTTTTAAAAATGGAAAAATGAGCTACAATATGGAAAAAGTTCATGAAGGATTTATCAGTCATAGCAACAAAGAAATTGGAACTCTTAAAAATTTTATTTGGCAATTTCCATTTAAAAATATTGAGGAGGTAATTTATAAAGCTAATCGATATTCTAGTTTAGGTGTTTCTAAGCTGCAGGAGAAGGGAGTGAAAGGTTCAATCTTTAAGGCTTTTTTACATGGATCCTGGTCTTTTATTAAGCACTACATATTTAAACTTGGTTTTTTGGATGGTGGCCCTGGTTTTGTAATTGCATTTGGTAATTTTGAAGGCACTTTTTATAGATATGTTAAGCTTACTGAGGCTCAAAAAAACTGTAAACCCATGATTAATAAGCCTATTAATAAGTCTAATAAATGATCGTACCTATAATCTTATCAGGTGGAAGTGGCACAAGATTATGGCCCTTGTCTAGAAAACTTTATCCAAAACAATTTTTAAGTCTTGTTAACGAAACAACTTTATTTCAAGATACTCTCATGCGCCTTCCAAAAGAGTTATCAAGTCCAATGATTATCTGCAATGAAGAGCATCGTTTTATTATTGCTGAACAACTTAGACAAATTAAATCAGATAATCAAGGCATTATCCTTGAACCTGTTGGAAAAAATACTGCCCCTGCAATTGCTTTAGCTGCCTTTAATTTTTTAAATAATGGAAATGATCCGACTCTTCTAGTTCTATCTGCGGACCATGTAATTGAAGATGGAAGGGAGTTTAGTAAATCAATTAAAATTGCAAGTAATATTGCTAATGATGGAAAAATAGTTACTCTTGGTATAAAACCAACAAATGCAGAGACAGGCTATGGTTATATCAAAACCGCAAGTGCAAAACAAAGTGATTATTACAATATTATTTCTTTCTTTGAAAAGCCAAGCTTCGAACTTGCCAAAGAATATCTTGCGTCAGGAGACTTTTATTGGAATAGTGGGATATTCTTGTTTAAAGCATCAACCTATTTAAATGAATTAAAAATATATGAACCTGAAATTTATTATGCTTGTAAAAAATCATATCTAAATTCCAGTAGGGATTTAGATTTTATTCGTCCAGATAATCAAGAATTTTCTAAGTCTCCAGATAAGTCAATTGATTATGCTTTAATGGAGAGAACTAAAATTGGCGTGGTTGTTCCATTTAAAGGGAAATGGAGCGATATTGGCTCATGGAGCAGCTTATGGAGTTCAAAATCTAAAGATAAAAACAACAATGTTAGTCATGGAGATACAATTCTTAATAAGGTTCAAAACTCATATATTTATAGCTCTGGCAGATTAGTTGCCGCTAATGATATCTCAGACCTAGTTATTATAGATACTTCAGATGCATTATTAGTATCAAGCAAAAAAAGTTCTGAAAATATAAAATACATAGTATCAAAAATTAAACAGGATGGAAGAAGTGAGTCTGATTTTCATCGAAAAGTATTCAGGCCATGGGGGTATTATGATTCAATCGAATATGGGGATGGCTTTCAAGTTAAACGCATATGTGTTAATCCTGGGGCGAAACTATCACTTCAAAAACATAAAAAAAGAGCAGAGCATTGGGTTGTTGTTAATGGAATTGCGAAAATTACATGCGGTGATAAAATTTTTAAACTTAAAGGAAATGAATCAACCTATATACCCAAAGGAGAGTTACATAGACTTGAGAATGAAGAAGAAACCCAATTAGAAATTATTGAAATACAAACTGGATCATACTTAGGTGAAGATGACATTATAAGAATTGAAGATGACTATCAGAGAGATTATTAGCATCATTAAACCCTTATTTATCTTCGATCCTCATAATTAGTTAATATTTTTGCTAAAAATAAATGTGGTAGTGTTCTATGATTTATTGGCATTCTTGGAAGCATAAACCTATTTGTCATTGACTTTACTATGCCTCTTTCCATTGTTGTCGCAGAAAGATAGCCTGATTCTTTAACTAAGTCAGAAATTAAGTCATCAAACCTTCCAAAAGGATAGCAAAAATCAGTAACCTGAGTATTAAAAGTATTTTCAAGATCACCTTTCGAAGTATTTATCTCCCTTTTTGCGGCCTTTATTGAAATTTTAGTTAAATCAGCATGTGTCTGAGTATGGCCTCCAATGTCCATACCAAAGCTCAACCATGATTTAATTTCATCAATAGTCATTAATGGTCTTTGAGTAATTCCTTTATCAAGATCCCAAGTATTGGACAACCCCAAATTTTCACTTACAATATAGCAAGTCGCGCTAAAGTTATATTTCAATAATATTGGAACAGCATTAATTAAGTTATTTTGGTAACCATCATCGAATGTAATGCCAACTACTTTGCCTTGCTTTTTTCCATCTAAATAAGGTTTTAATTTCTTTAAACTTAAAGCTTGATAACCTAATAACTTTAACATCTTCATTTGGAAGTCAAACCTCCGAGGAGGCACATGCAAACTTCTCATCACTGTAGTCTTTGGCATTGATTCAATGCTATGGTACATTAAAATTGGAATTTTAATATTTTGCATTATGATCTAAAAATTCTTATAAAGCGCTGCTTAAGAACTATGAATAGTGGTCTTTTAATTCTTAGATTTTGAGCCAATTCAACCTTTTCTAGGATATCAAGGTTATTATTTTCTTTAAAAAAATTTGATAGAATTTTTTTTGCATATTCTCTCTTCCTTGAAGTGGAATACAAACTAACAAATTTTTTTCCCTCAACTAATTTATATTTTTTTAGTAAAGTTTCTGACAATGAAAATTCCTCTATGGTGTGAGAAGGAACTAATTCATAAAACTTTAGCATTAACTTATCTGACCATTCAAGACTAGGACGCATATTAGGCATTATTCCAACCATTAATGACCCCCACAAGGCGGAACTCTTAGAAAGTCTGTAAGTTTCATCCTCTATTTCAATAGACTTTCCCTCTAGATGTTTAATATAAATATCAAATCTTTTTCTTTTATAAATCAAGCCTTCATTGAGATAGAAAACAGCTTGTGTTTGGCGTATCAAATTAAAAAGTGGTAATGGTGATTTATGAAAATATGTATCTGCATCAAAAAATAAAATTTTATCCTCAACACCGAGCTTTAGTTTATCCATCACATACGCAAGACCTCTATTCTTAATCCTAAAATGATACTGGCCATTAAGTGACCATTCATTTTTTTGAAGCTGCGACATTTTTAATACATCTATCTCATAACTCTCAAACATTTCAGGCTTTTCAGTTAATACAACGATTTCAATATTATCTTTCCTTAAAGTCCAGTATTTAAAAGTTAAAATACTAAATTTAGCGCCATCATAATATTCTTGTTTATCTCCGTATACGATATAAAGGACTATTTTTCTCATTAGTATCTTATTCTTTAGTTTTTCTGAGCCATTCAAGCACTTCATTATAAATTTCTATTGGCTTTGTATTATAAGTAAACTCATCATTATTATGATTACTTCCACAACCTATTTTGCCGCATGATTTACAAGGCAAGGAGGTTTGAAATAATGTAACATTTCCATAATTCTGTATTGGTTTATTATCCCGCGCTGCACCTTTAACAATATTTGACCATGGGGACCACATTTTTAAATTAGTTGGGCCAAAAATTGAAAAGATGCGTTTATTTTGAGAGGCTGCAATATGCATATTAAGAGTGTCCATTCCAATATATGCTAAGCTCAATTCACTCAATACAAAATAATCTGCCAATGAAGTTTTTCCAATGAAATTATAAATATTTGAAGCTACTGGTATCTGTTTTTTTATTCTAGAATCAATAAGATTATTACTTCCAGTGATTAAAACTGGAATACCAAGATTATTCAAATGCATTATTAGCTCATCCCTAAGATGGCGAGGATATATCTTGTAGTAATATTGAGCAGATGGATGAAAAATAATAAACTCTTTTATACCTTTCTTATTAAGCTTACTACGCATAATAGAGACAATATTCTCAGAAATTTTTATTGACTTTAGAATATTGGCATGCTTAATATTTAATAGATTTAAAGCTTCAGAGTTATTTATTAAGATATGCTTATCACCATCAAAATAATAATGATAAGTTAAGAAAAATTTTTTCCACCAGGATTTTTTAACATTTTTTTCAATCGCACTTATTGAATTTTTACTTGCGAAAAGTGCGTATAAAACACTTCGATCACTTGCAGTCAGATTTATACTCAGATCATATTTTCTATAAATATTTTTAAATAGTTTTTTTTCTTGAGCCCACCTTTGATTTTTTTTCTCACTATAAGAAAACTGATGAATTAGATTGATATGAGGCAATAAACTTGCTATAGAGTGTGTATCGTCATTAATTAAAAGATCAATCTTTGGAGAGTCAAAATATTCAAACAGAGAGCATATTAAATTAGAACTTAAAAAAACATCTCCATTTGAACGCTGAATTATAACTAATATTTTTTTAACTTTTTTCAAAGTCTTTATACAAAAATGAACTAAAAAATACAAACATCAAGGTTGTAAAGTGGCCTAATATATATGAATCACTCCACATAACAACCAAAAAAAGTATTGGAAGGGTAATTCCAGCATCTCTGATAAATCTATTTGAAGAGATAAAAGATTGCTTTATTTGGTAATAAAATATTGACAACATACTAATGAGACCAACAAGTCCAATCTGAACTAGAATCAACACATACATATTATGTGGATTAGTTGTTGGTGGCTGAGAAGTTGGATACAGCTCATTAATTTTCTTATATTCAACTGGAAAATCACCAGTTCCAACACCAATAAATGGATGGTCCTTAATAATTTTCCAAGAGTTTCTAGCGTATGTAATTCTTAAACCAATTGGTGTAAACCTATTATCTTCATAGTGAATAGTATTTTGAATTGCAGCGTCTACCCTTTTACTAAATAAGTCACTTGTTTGATATGCGCTAAAAAAAATAACTGGAATGATAAGCATGGTCACAAAAAGTGATTTAACTTTCTCATTACTAAAAAATTGAAATATTAAGATAGCCAACAGTGTAAAAAATGCAACTTGACCAGCACGTCCACCTGTAATAAACATATTAACTGACATAGAGATCATTAAAAAACTATAAAGCCAGAAATTAAACCTATTAAGGCCTTTATTAAAGAAAAATTCATGGCTCACTAAATATATTGAAAAAGCTAGGATTGGGTTATATGAAATATGGCTCATAAATGGAGTGGGATTCTCAACAGTTCCAACTCGAAAAGGAGGGATTAATTCAAACCAAATTAAATATGATATAACTTCTGTTAGGGTAATTGAAGCAATAAATGCTATTACATAATATCTTATGAATTTTTTTTGAACAATTGTATAAAGTATGGGAAACAGTAATAAAAAGTACCACATTTTATGAAGAATATGCAAACCCCAGGCAATATCTTCAGTCCAAATTAAGCCTATAACATGAATGCTAAAAAAAATAATTGATGATACCATCAACTTACTACTAAATATTTGCTCTAGTTTAAAGCGATAGTTTCCAGACATTAGCCATAATAAGACAATTATCACAATTATTAGATTACCGCCAAAAACTGTCAGAGGAAAAATGAATGCCAACATAATAAGAAGAATCTGATAAGTTCTATCTAAATTTTGAAATCCAAACATTAGAATAAGCTACAATTGTTTTTTAAATATTAACATGGATTATACTCACCTTGTTTTATGACTATTAATACTATTTTTTTAGATAGAGACGGTGTTATTAACATTGAAAAAAATTACCTTTATAAAATAGAAGATTTTGATTTTGTTAGAGGTGTCTTTAGTGCTTGCCGACACTATATCAAAAAAGGTTATAAAATTATTATTGTAACAAATCAATCTGGAATTTCACGAGGCTACTACTCTTTAAAAGATTATCAAATTCTAACTAATTGGATGATGAATCAATTCAAAATCAATAACATAGAAATATTAGATGTTTTTCATTGCCCCCATAGCCCAAATGATCGATGCAGTTGCAGAAAACCAATGCCAGGCATGTTTTTAAAAGCACAAAAGAAATATGATATTAATATGAAAAATTCCTGGGTTATTGGTGACAAGGAAGCTGATATTATTGCCGCTAACGTGTCAGGCATTGAAAATACTATTTTGGTTAAAAGTGGACATAAAATTGATGTATCAAGCAGTAAATCAAAGTATTTTTTGGAATCAATTTATGAATCGATAAAAGTGATTACTAGTTAGAATTAATCTAAAATTACTTTATCAAATCACTTGCAATAATTACAATTTCTTGAGCGTCAATATCTTTAATAGAAAAATCATTTTTGTTAATTTTATTTGGATTTACTTTTGATTTTGATTCAATATACTTATTAAATGATGTCTCATAAATATTCCTATTACCTGGAGTTAGCCCAAACAATGTAATTGAAGGCACATTCAAGCCCCAAGCAATATGTGTGGGACCAGTATCGGGACCAATCACTAAATCAACTTTAGAAATTAATAAAATTAAAGAATCTAATTGCAATCTTTCACATATATTTATGTTACTTGCACTACCTTTAATTTTTCTTGCAAGAGATTCTTCTTCTTCACTTCCCCAAATAATAAAAAAATATGCATCTATTGATTTAGTAATTTCAGCAAACTTTTCTGCAGGATAACGTTTTGAATTATGAGAAGCACCAGGAATTAACAATATATTTTTTTTTGGCCCTTCAGTGTTAATATTTAATTTTTTTCTTTTTGAATACAAAAATGGAGTTTTATTATGAATTTGTTCATTCGAAATACTAAACCCTAAACTATACTCAATAAGGGCTAAATTACGGTTAATAATATTTGTCTCATATGCACATTTAAACGTTTTATTGTAAAAAATTGATGCAAACTTTTCTCTTGCAGAGGATTTATCAAAACCTAAGGTTGTAGATGATGGAATTAATCTAGAAATTAATGCAGATTTAATCAAACCCTGCATGTCAATGACTAAATCGTATGGAGTCAGTTTACGGACATTATTTAATTCTTGAAACAAGATTAGTAACGATTTATTCTTTTTAGCTTTCTTTATCTTTATTATGTGAACTTGATTTATGTCCGGGTGATCTTCGAGTAAATCCTTATATGGTTCTTCCACAATCCAATCAATCAAAATTTCTCTATTAAAGCTCTTAATGAATTGCAAAACAATCATTGCATGCACAATATCGCCTAATGCAGAAAGTTTTACTATAGCTATTTTCATTATAACTATTTTACAGCTTCATACACTTTTTACGCGCTCCATATTAAATTAGTCTTTTGATGATATAATCTGACAACCTAAAATTATCATCAGTATTGATACTTATGGACTCAATGAAACCTTCCACAAAGCCGACAAATTTTATTCGCAATATTATTGATGAGGATCTATTAAAGGGCAAACATAAATCTATTATTACTCGCTTTCCACCAGAACCCAATGGATATCTGCATATTGGTCATGCAAAGTCAATATGCCTTAACTTTGGAACAGCTTCTGATTATGATGGTTATTGTAATTTAAGATTTGATGATACAAATCCATCTAAAGAGAATATTGAGTATGTTAAATCTATAAAAAAAGATATTAAATGGCTTGGCTTTAGATGGAACAATGAAGTTAAATTTAGCTCGAGCTATTTTGATACTTTCTTTGAATGTGCGATTGAACTAATTAAAAAAGAATTAGCTTATGTTTGTTTTTTAACAGCTGAGCAAACTCGTGAATATCGTGGCACCCTGAAAAAACCAGGTATTAATAGTCCATATAGAAAGTCGAGTGTTAAAGAAAATCTTATTCTATTTAATAAAATGAAAGCTGGAAAATTCAAGGAAGGAGAATGTGTCTTAAGAGCAAAAATTGATATGGCATCTAGCTTTATGTGTATGCGAGACCCAACTCTATATCGAATTCGCTTTGAAACCCATCACCAAACAAATGATAGATGGTGTATCTATCCAATGTATGATTTTGCTCACTGTCTTGGGGATGCAATTGAAGGAATTACTCACTCCATCTGTACTTTAGAGTTTCAAGACAACCGAAGAATATATAATTGGATATTAGAGAATTTAGATGCCTTTAACAAACCAAATCGGCCTAATCAATATGAGTTTTCTCGCTTAAATCTAGAATATGCGACTACCTCTAAAAGAAAACTAAAGCTTCTAGTTGATAAAAATCATGTTACTGGCTGGAATGATCCCAGAATGCCAACAATATCTGGACTCAAAAGAAGGGGCTATACTCCAGCATCAATAAGGGACTTTTCAGACAGAATAGGTGTGTCAAAAGTTAACAGTCTTACTGATATTTCGATTTTAGAATCCTCAATTAGAGATGATCTTAATATATCTGCACCTAGGGCAATGGCAGTAATCAACCCAATAAAACTTGTAATTGAAAACTATCCTGAGGGAAAAATTGAATCTCTTTCTGCTCCAGTACATCCTCAAAATGAAGCAATGGGCACCAGAGAGATATTCTTTAGTAGAGAAATATATATTGATAAAGAGGACTTTACAAAAGTTGTGCCCAATAATAAATATAAACGTTTAGCAATAGATAAAGAAGTTCGCTTAAGAAACTCATATGTAATAAATGCATCTCGTTTTGATGCTGATAAAGATGGAAATATAACTACTATTTATTGCACATATGATCCAGATACTTTAGGTAAAAGTCCAACTGATGGTAGAAAAGTTAAAGGTGTGATTCATTATGTCGAATCTAGTAAAGCTGTTAGTGCTAAATTTAAAATTTATGATCGCCTATTCTTAGATTCAAACCCTTCTCAAGTTGATGATATGTCGACAATACTTAACCCAAAATCACTAATTATAAAAAATGGGTATATAGAGCCCAGTCTTCAAAATGCTGAAATTGAAAAAGCATACCAGTTTGAACGAGAAGGTTACTTTTGTCGAGATAGTGAATCTGATGGAATGGTGTTCAATAAAACAGTCGGACTGAGAGACACATGGAGTCAATAATTAATTTTTTCAAGCCAATCTGAGACTTGCTTGATTTCAGGATATTTCGTTAAATCAATTTGAAGTGGTGTGACAGATACGAAGTTGTTAGAAACTGCATGAAAGTCTGTTCCTTCGCCATTATCAGCCTCTTTACCATTTTCGCCTATCCAATACAATGATGGATCGTTTAAATCTTGAATACTTGGCTCAGACTTATGCCGATTTCCTAAACGAGTACTCTTAATTCCATTGACCTCAGTCATTGGAATATCAGGAACATTAACATTAATAATTGTATTGTAGGCAAGTGGTGACTTATCGATTTGAGCAACAAGAAGCTTGGCTATATTTCCAGCTGTCTCAAAGTGTTTACATTCCCAACTCGCTAGTGACATTGCAATGGAAGGAAGTCCTAGAAATCTTCCTTCAATAGCACCTGCAACTGTGCCAGAATAAATAACATCATCTCCAAGATTTGCCCCAAAATTAATACCCGTAACAACTAAATCAATTGACTCTTTAATGAAACCACATAAAGCAAGATGAACGCAATCACTTGGAGTCCCATCAATTGCATAGACATTTTTTTCGATTTGAATTGGCTTTAAAGGCTTGCCTAAGGTCAATGAACTACTGGCAGCTGACTTATTTTCACTAGGCGCAACTACAATTACTTCTGCAATTTCACTGAGAGATTTTGCAAGCTGAATAATTCCATCAGCCTTATAGCCATCATCATTACTTATAAGAATTCTCATTTAAGAGATATTTAGGGTAATTTTATCTTTATTGACATTAACTTTAACAGTACCGCCCTGACTAAGCTTTCCAAATAGAAGTTCATCAGCTAAAGGCTTACGAATTTCTTTTTCAATTAACCTTATCATCGGCCTAGCGCCCATTTTTGAATCATATCCATTTTCTGCAAACCATTTTCTGGCATTATCTGAGACAATTAGAGAAACATTTTTTTGCTCAAGAACATCCTCAAGCTCAAATATAAACTTATTAACCACATAAACAACCACATCTTCGCTTAATGAATTAAAGTAGATAATTTCAGAGAGTCTATTTCTAAATTCAGGTGTAAAAGTTTTTTTAAGCTCTCCTTCATAATCTGATGAATGGTCTTGTTCATTAAACCCTATTGATGCCCTTTGAACATTTTGAGCACCAACATTAGATGTCATTACGAGAATAACATTTCGGAAATCAACTTCGCGACCATTAGCATCAGTTAACATCCCATGATCCATTACTTGCAAGAGAAGATTAAAAATATCTGGATGAGCTTTTTCTATTTCATCCAATAAAAGCACTGCATACGGATTTGAATTTACCGCTTCTGTTAGAAGTCCACCTTCATCATACCCAACATACCCAGGAGGAGAGCCAATAAGTTTTGAAATTGCATGTCTCTCCATATATTCAGACATATCAAAACGAAGTAACTTAACACCCATAATTCTTGATAACTGCTTACAAATCTCGGTTTTACCAACACCGGTTGGTCCAGCAAATAAAAATGAGCCCATTGGTTGTTCAACTGGAGAAAGTCCAGAACGAGAAAGTTTAATGGCAGTTGATAACGAATCAACGGCATTGTCTTGACCAAAAACACCAAGTTTTAAATCTTTTTCAAGGCTTTGAAGTTGAGATTTATCATCACTATTAACTTGCCTTGATGGAATACGTGCCAGCTTAGCAACAATATTTTCTATATCTGAAACTCCAATATTAATTTTCCTTTTAGATTTAGGCATTATTTGCTGAAGCGCTCCAACCTCATCCATGACATCAATAGCTTTATCTGGAAGACGCCTATCACCCATATGTCTATGAGTTAATTCAGCCGCAGATGCAAGTGCCGCGGAAGAAAATTTAACCTTATGATGTGATTGATAATACTTCTTTAAACCATGAAGAATTTTAATAGTGTCCTCTACAGATGGCTCTTCAATATCAATCTTTTGAAAGCGCCTTGCAAGCGCATGGTCTTTTTCAAAAACTTTTCTATATTCTTCATAAGTTGTAGAACCAATACATTTAAGTGTTCCATCAGCAAGTGCTGGTTTTAGAAGATTCGATGCATCTAACGAACCTCCAGAAACACTTCCTGCACCAATGAGAGTATGAATTTCATCAATAAAAAGGACTGCATTTTTGTCTTTTTCAAGATCAGTTAAAACGGATTTAAGACGTTTTTCAAAGTCCCCTCTGTATTTTGTGCCTGCAATTAATACACCAACATCTAGAGAATATATTGTCGTTTTCTTTAGGACATCAGGAACCTGGCCATCAACAATTCTTTTAGCAAGCCCTTGGGCAATTGCAGTTTTTCCAACTCCGGCCTGCCCAACGAATAATGGGTTATTTTTTCTTCGCCTTGATAAAATTTGAACCGTCCTCAAGACCTCTTCCTCTCTTCCAAGTAAAGGATCTATTTCACCAAGTCTAGCCTTTTCACATAAATTACTAGTGAAAGACTCAAGTGAAGAAGGCTTTGTTGACTTCTCACTTTCAACTTTTTTAGTTTCTTCAGGCGGGGTATCAGCCAATTGAGATGAAATACCCTCCATTACATCCAATCTAGAAATATTATTAAGCTTCAGCATGTATACAGCATGTGATTCTTTTTCAGAAAAAATACTTACAAATACATTCATCGCATTAACAGAATTTTTTTGTGCAGATTGAGCTTGATAAACGCTTCGCTGCAAAACTCTTTGAAAACCAACAGTTGGAACAATGTCAATTTCTGCATCTTCAGAAATAATAGGTGTGTGAGAATCTATATACTGTTCTAGTTCCGCTCTAAGCTCATCAATATTTACTCTTTTCCCTCTAAGAAATGCAATCACCTCATCCATATTAAGAAGAGCCAATAAAAGATGCTCTACCGTGACAAACTCTAGGCGACGATTTCTCGCCTCAGTCATTACCATATTTATTTCTTGTTGAAGACCTTGTTCAATCATAGAATTTTATTTGTTTAAAGTTAATTTTTAAACTCAATTTTAACATCTCTAAAAGAAATTTGATCCAAAAAAAAATTCAATTTATGTGGTTAATTATCTTGCTGAATTAGCCTCAATTTACTTTCAAAGTCCTCTCGATTGTGATAACCGCCACAAAGCTGTCGATAACCAGTTAATGCAGAACGTGCATGGAGAACCCTCCAATTGTCAAAGGTTAAAACATTACCAGGTTCCAACATAAATTGAAATTGTCGACTCTTATCATTAGCAAAATTATGAAAAACCTTATAAGCCTCATAAAATTGATGCATTGATTCATTATCAAGTCTAAATGGCGCCCTATCATGATTATTAAAACTTACTTGAACGACCTTTTCTTCATCATTAACTCTAATCAAAGGCCTCTTAGCCTCTAAATATGTATCAGTCTTAATATATCTTCCAGGTATTTTTATCTTAGAGAGTATTTTGAAATATGCAGGATATTCAATTCTCATTTTTTCAGCAATTGCAAGCCCATCTACTAATTGATTTTCACCACCAACTGAATCTTTATTTAAGCAGTGAAGGGTTTGCAGTCCTGGAGCATCATGAACATAGGTTCCATCAGTATGAGGCTCAATTGAAAGCGATGTAAAGGCAGTATCGTCTGGCTCTTCAAGCCTGTTATCCCAGACAGAGAAGCCACCGAAAATTGAATTTCTTACATAAGCCATTCTCTCCATAAGTTCTTTTGTTGTATCAGCTGAAACTGGAGTATCTTTTACCAAAACAAAGCCATTTGTCTGAATATGACCAAGCCATTTATTTAAACCCCCATCATCC
>Ga0233427_10000756_pt1 | contig 38571 bp, 51 predicted proteins | sample SI_118_April2016_5_FD_179885 | JGI IMG/M metagenome (GOLD analysis project Ga0233427, IMG submission 179885) | Seawater microbial communities from Saanich Inlet, British Columbia, Canada - SI_118_April2016_100_MG | ecosystem: Environmental > Aquatic > Marine > Inlet | place: Canada: British...
TAGTCAAACGGGGAGGGGCGAAAGCCTCTCCCTACCGGCCGGTCCAGGCCCGCCCCGGTATTACCCGGGCGGCTTCCATCGTGTGAATCTCTCGTGTGAATCCCCCGGTGCAACCCTGATCTACTGGGTAGGTGTGAATCTGGCCTGGTCCGGCGACTGGGTAGGTGTGAATCTGACCCGGCCTTGTCCGGCCTACCGGGTAGGTGTGAATCTGGAGTGTGAATCCGGCCTCCGTGTGTCACATGTGACATATGACCGGGGTGACCCCCACCCCAGGGTGGGGGTCACTCTCCGTGGTCAGTCGCCGACGTTGTCGATAGCGACGGTGGCGACGTGCTTCGGCCCTTCGTCGGTAACCCCGAGCCCGATTCCTTCGTAGAGGATTTCGACGATCGGAGCATCGACCCCCATCCCGACCCAGTCACACTCCGTCTCCGCCGTGACCGTCCACGGACCGAACGTGATGGAGTGGTAGCGGTCGTCGCCGTTGGCGGCCCACCACAGACTCGCCAGCATTTCGGCGAAATGAGCCGTGACGGCTACGTCCAGTCCCAGATCGTCGTCGGCTGCGATCACGTTGTAGGCCGTAGCCCACTCGGCGTCGCGGTTGTGGATGGTGGGTTGCCCCAGTGGCCAGAAATCGGTCATGGTCTTCATTGTTTCCTTCTCCCTTGTAGTTGGTATTATCAGTGTACCGGTCTGGCAGCGAAAACCAACCTCAAGTGGACGATATTTCTGGTTTCTGGCGTGACGTGTGTCACACTACCTGGCCCGGGACCGGGGCTCCCGGCCCGGGGCCGAGCGGCCGGATCGAACAGGTGTTCGGTGGTCATGTGTCACACCGGTCATGTGTCACACGATGGGGCCGACCCGCTGTGGGTCGACCCGACCGCTTGCCTCCTTAGATTGCCGTGGGACTGATGTCTACGCCTTCAGGGCGGTCCGTGATGTTCTTCATGAAATCCTGAAGGTCTACGGGGCACCAGACTGTCACGTGGCGTTCTACGTCCTTCGCGCCCTTGGCGATGCCGCCGCGACCTGCGGGACGCTTGACGCTCACAACGTAGGTGTTGATACCGACCCTAGCGACGTGGATAGGGGTAGGCGCCCCCGCGAACGCTGAGTGCCAGTCATTCTTACGGTACTCAACAAGCGGACTCAGTCCCTCCTCCGTGCGTCCCTTGCAGGCATCGAAGAAGTACTTGATGAATGATGCCCGCTGACCGGATGCGCCCATGGGCTTGCCGTCACTCTTGCGATTGGTGTTGTGCTTGACTCTGATCATTTGGTTTCTCCCTTGTTGCTTGTAGGGCAATGCTATCGGTTTTCACCCCGTCTCGAAACCTCAAGTAGAAGAAATCCCTGATTCTGGTGTGACGTGCGGCACACCCCGAACTGTGACGGGCGTCACAGCCCCAGATCCCGACCCGGCCGCAACGCCCGGCTTCTCCCGGTGCATGCCCGGTCTGCTGGACAGGTGTGAATCTGTCGTGTGAATCTGTCGTGTGAATCCTGTCACACCACGTTGGTTTCATCCACTAAAGGTTGGTAGTATGGGGGTACAAGCAAGCAACCAAGGGAGAAACCAAATGAGTCACCTTTACACCGGAGCCGACACCTGCCACTGGCTTGTGGAGCGGCCCAACAACAACCCCGAGCCGACGTGCCGAGAAGACATGTACGACATCGGCGACTGCGGGGCAACCTTGACCCTGAAGCGGGAGAACAACTCGGACGGCTGGGAGTGCGAGATGGGTCACCATCATTGGGAGTACGGCTCCCCGATGCAGCGGATAGAAGAAGCCGACGAAGCCCTGGCCGAATACTACGGAATGGATTGAGCCCACGGGCCCCACGGGGCCCAAAGGGTCCCCGGGCCAACGCCCGGCCTTCCCCCGGTGCATCGACCCCTCAAATGTTGCGTGTGAATCTAGACGCAGTCGCCGCAAACCAGTTCATTGCCGATCGGCTCCCAATCATCGACAACCAGTTGCTGACAGCGGTCGCAACGCACCGCCTGACATTCGGCGCACAGATAGCCATCCAGAGTGTCGGTTGTGGCTGGCACCCGGTTGACCCATCTGCCCGCCCCGGGGCTGGTGTCCTGCAAGCAGACAACGCATTTGTCGCCTATGTCTGTGATTTGTGTGGTTGTGTTCATAGTGGAGGTGCCGGGAATCGAACCCGGGTCCCCTAGAGGGCCGCAAGCGGATTTCTCTAGGGTCTAAACCTTTGCACCCCCGGGGCCGACCGGGAGGGGAAGGGAGGTATCCTCCCGGCCGGGTCCCACCAGTGCCCTGAGGTGGCACTGGTGGGGATCTTGGTCAGTCTTCGTCGACGTATTCGTCCTCCCGGCGGGCCTTGTCGTGGTCCATGGGGTCCGGCTCGATGTCGATTCCGTAGACGTTTTTGGCGAAGTCTGCGAAGAAGTCTGTTTTGTGGTTCATGTCTTTTCTCCCTTGTTGGTTTGTTCTACTGTCAGTGTAACGGGGTGGGGCTGGTTTCCCAACCCCCGCCCGAATGTTTCTAGGATTACTCCCGGCTGGCGTCGAATGCCATCTCGGCGATGAAATCGCTGACGTTCTCGTCGTGGTCTGCTTCTGAGTCGCAGTCCCATGGGCATTCTTCGTCGTGCTCTTCCTGGTCCCAGCAGTCTGTCCAGTCGGTAATCGGTGGGCTATAGGTTGGTCCGTTCATGTCTTTTCTCCCTTGTTGCTTATAGTTGTAGTGTATCGTTCCAGTGGACCAATACCAACGTCTAGCGTGTGACATCCGTCACACCGTCACAACCTCCGGCACCACCGCCACCTCATTCAGAAACTTGACAGCCCTACTCGCCCGGCTGGCCGCATCCCACACGAACGCGTGGTCATTCTTCAGGGCCTTGAGCCATGAACCAATGTAGGCAGCGTGATCCGGCCGTGGATCCGCTGCGATCCCGTGCTGGTTGCAAAGAAACACCGAACCGAGTTCCGCGACCAGTTCCTCGAAAGCGTACTCATCCCGGCCATCCTTGACCTTCTGTCGGTTCGCACGGGCCTCCGGCTTCGTCCAGTGAGTGTGCTCATGGGCAACGGTAGCGAACCACCCGGCGGGCGTCTCGAACTGAGTGTCCAACGGGGTCACGATGAAATCATCCTGCGGGTTGTAGAACGCCCGGTCGGATGGTTGCTCACGCCAATCTGAGCCGATCGACTGGAACCACTCCCGGTGGGCCTGCACGTCGATGTTTTCGTTTACGAGAGGCTGCTCCGGCGGTGGCGGGGCGTCGTCGACCTGAGAGGCATGAAACACGTTGTAGCCTCGCATGATCCGGCGCTCTGTCCAGTCGCCGTGCTCCGGCCGCTTGGACTTCCACTGTCCGCTAGGGCTCACGAACGAACGCCCCCAGTAGATGATGGCTGTCCCGGTCTCGCCCTTGCGGACCTGTGCGCCTAGTTTCGTCCATCCCTTATAGGTGGACCAGCGCGGGTCAGATGGATCCGGTGAGAGGATGGAGAGAATCATCATGTTCCCTCCGGTGTAGACGCTTCCGCTTGATGGGTTGCGCGGCGTCCCGGAGATGCCTTGCCACGGCTTCGTCCATGTCTCCGGCTCGTTGGTTAGGGCGTGGATTACTGCTTCCGTTAGTTTCTGCTGCACTAGGTCGGTCTTAGCACTCATTTGGTTTCTCCCTTGTTGGTCATACAGTAATGCTACCGGTAGTTGACGGGTTTCCACCGTGACATCCGTCACACCAGACCCGCCAAAGCCCCCGGTGATCATCACAACCCACCCGGTCCACGCCAACAAGCCCCCCCGGCTCTCCCGGTGCATCTGGATCTTGCAGCGGTCGTGTGAATCTGCCGCGTGAATCTAGACCCTGGCCCCCTCACGCATCACAAACCATTACATCCCCTCCATTGGTCGGTTGTGACAATGCTGCCTAGTTGCCTTGAGGGTCCAGTTGCCGTAGGAGCCGCCACCTGCGAGGTTGGTGCCGATCTGTTTCGATCGCCGTCACACCCGGTGCATCCAAGTTGCCCAGCCGCATTAGCCATTCCACCTTTCGACAGTCACTTTGTAGGTGTGGTGCTCGCCTTTGACGGTGAACGATGCTTCCGTTTCACCGAGACCGCCCATCGTCATCGTGCTCGGCCATTCGTATGGTGTAAGCCTGCTAATGCCGCCCCGGAGCGCGTTGGAGATCAGTTCCGTTTCGTCCTGCTGGACGAGGTGCCTGATCTGACCGAGCGCCCATTCGCGAGCGTCGGCCATAGTGAGGTGCTGGTACCGCCCGTCGCGGACCCTGCCGGACGGAGAAGCCGCCTCAGCGGCCCACCCCTCAACTTCCTTCCGAACGGTCGCCGTGTAGCGGGTGTCTGTGGTCAGGACGTAGTGCCCGGCCTCAATCTTCTCCCACTCATTCATGCCGACACCCCCTGTTCCGCGCATCCTGAACACACGCGGTCATCGCCAATCATCACGCCTTCACCGTTGGCAACCTCGTCGCCGCACCAGTCGCACGCTAGTTCGGGATTCCTCATGCCGACACCGGTCCTGCTGATGCGTCCACGTCCCGGGACTGCTGCATTCGGGCGGCGCATTCAGCGACAGTCCACTCGCCCTCCATAAGCATCATGCCTTTGGAGACTTCGCCCTCAATGAATCCCAAGGGCACCGGGGTGGTGTTGCCTTCGCCGTCGTGGCCTGCGAACACGACAGGGCCGACGAGCCGATAGCCGCCGTTCCCGGTCCAATGGTTGACGATGTGTGTGGCTAGCAAGTTGAGATAGAAATCCTGTGGGTTTCGTAGCAGCCCTTCTTCGTTGCACCATGCATCGGCTCCTCCCGGGAGGCCAACGCATTCGATCATGCCGTCAACAAGTGTTGACAGGTCGTTGTAGGTGTTGTCTGTGGGGGTGACGCGGAAGGCATCGCCGTTGTCGTTGATTACTAGGTAGTTGGTCATAGGGTAATACTACCGGCAGTTGACGGCTTTCAGACGTGACATCCGTCACAACACCCCCGCCAAAGCCCCCGGTGTCACCTGCATTGCACCAGACCCACCACCGACGTGTGTGAATCCGGTGCAACACGTGTGAATCTAAGACGTGTGAATCTAAGAAGCCCGCAAGGACTTCCTGCCGTCGTTCGTCACAAACCCAGCATGATAGATAGGGACCTGGAGGGCCTCCCCGGCTATCCCATGCCTAACCATGAACGATTCCGCTGTCGCCCGGTACTTCCAGATAGAAGCCTGAGATTTGTCTTTAGTCCCGTAGAAGCGACGCCCATCGGTCATGTACCTGTAGTAATGCCCATGGGTTCCCGGTAGGTCCGCTGGCCGCATAGCCCACATGTCGCCGCAGTCACCCAGCCACGACACAGTTGATTTGAGAGGCCAACGGACAGCCCACCCGGTCATCGGTTCAGGGCATCGCAGAATGCCTCACCCTCAAGGGCCAGTTTGTGGACACGGTCGACAGGTACCGCCCACTCCCTCCCGGTTGAGGTGTGGATCGTGTCCCCGATTTCGGTCCAGACGAGCCGCCAATACGTTTCGGCTGTTTCTGGATCGTTGTCGTAGTCGAGGCCTTCGCCGAGAATGTCGCAGTTCTCCTCCGCCTCCTCGATCATCTCGCCGTTCTGAAACTTGACGCGGCTACGAAATGACGGCTGTTCCTCGATGGAATGAACCGTGAACACCGCCGCTGGGTACAGTTCCGACACCTTCGCTATCCCGACATCGGCAGGACCCCAAGCGGTATCAAACCGGACTGTGACAGTTCCGTCGATGTCGTCGCAAAGAGTTGTGGAACAGTCGCCCCACTTGACACCCCAGTTCTGATTGTCCCAAAGCCTCCGGTCGTTAGACAAGGCGTAGAACCTTACTTCCCCGTCTTCGTCTCTGATTGTGTCCTCTTCCGTGTACGGCGGAGGTGGGATTAGATGCGGAAGGAACCCGATGCCTCTGGCGAGGGCCGCTTCGACGGCTTGCTCGAAAGCACTCGCGGCTGTCCCGGTCACGTCCAATGTGTTGTGTACCCAGTTCGGCATTACATGCCTCCTATCGTGATTTCGTCGTATCCGAGGTCCACGCACTTGACGTGACCCCAGTTGATCTCCGGTGAGAAGGTTTCCACCATTTCTTCGGTTGATTGATTACTACTACTAACCTTAGGCCCCGAATCAGGGAAAACCAACCTCTAGTGGAAGAAATCCCTGATTCGAGACGTGACATCCGTCACACCCTTCAGCACTCGATGCTGATCGGAACGCCACCCGGGTCGACGCCGAACAGCGCCCCGGCGTCGTTCCCCTCGGGATCTTGAGACGCGTACAGGAGCGACCCGTCGGACATCACGAGGGCAGCAGTGGATGACCTCCAGTCCTCCCGGGCCGTCTCTTCGTCGGTCAGTAGGCGGACATGCTTGATGGTTAGCCCGGTGGGCCATGCGTTGCTCATTAGAAAGCCTCCATTGTTTTGACAAACCGGCCAGTCCCGGTCGGCAACTTGCGGGCACGGCCTTTGGCGTACAGGGCCACGATGCACCCGGCTGGATCCTCGTATCGGAAATCGGTGATGTCCCCGTCGATCACTGGGATGCCATGCCATGCATCGGGGTATCCGGTTTCCTTGTGTTCTGCTGGGAAGACGACGGCGACGCACGCCCCGGTGGCGGTCTTTTCCCTGATGTCTTCTATGCCGTGTCGTTCGGTCGCGGAGAACGTGAGACGGTACCTGTCGGTCGGCCATTCGTCCCGGTCCCAGTGCTTCGTGTAGTCGTAGGTGACTACATTGTCTGGTGCTTCAGTTAGAAGCCACCCGGCGTGGTCTTCCCATCGGATGTCGGTAACGACGTTCAGCCGTCGGCCCAACTGTTCGGTCCGCCCGGCCAACTGAACTGTTTCCCAATGGATTAGAGAGCACGCCTCGGATGGGTGCAGGCGAAGAAACTCCATCCGGTCTACTCCGACTTTCTGCGCGTAGGGCATCTCGAGACGGCCCGTGTGCCGGATACAAACCTGCCTGCATGCTTTTGTGGAGTTGGTGCAGGCGTTGAGACCCGACATCCGGTGAGGTGCGCCCGTGAACGAGATCGTCAGGATCCGGTTCTTGACGATTTTCTGGTTTGGTTCGGACAGGTATGAGGCTTTGGCTGTCTGGTAACCGGTGGCCGTCCGGTAGTCCCACCATGCCTCTCGGGCTGTCTTGTGGGCGACAAGGTCGGGTTCCTGATTGACGAGGTAGGCGTTTAGGTTCTTCGTGGTGGTGGTCATGGGTTCATACTACCGGTAGTTGACGGCTTTCCACCGTGACATCCGTCACAACACCCGTCATCACCGTTGGCCGGATGGTCGCATGGGCTATGTGAGCCGTTGTTGTATCTGCTCCATCCGGCGCACGCCTTGGTGGTGGCGATCATGCTGTCTCCGGCGCACACCTTGCGGCATTCGTCCACTTGGACGTGTTCGTCGTCTTCACCAAAAAAGAAGTCCGGCAACATGCCCTTGCAGGCACCATCGTTGACCCAATCCGTCAACGACTCACGGACCGCTGGAGGCATCCGAATGTACCCCGCACCACCAGTCATCAGCCAAGCCCGATCTAGCCTAGTCGGGGCACCGTTCACGGATGCGGTACTACAGAGCGCCGCACCCCGGAGAGTCGAGAGCCTCGTAGCGGACGTACATCCCCCACGTTGAGCCGTCGTCCACGACGAGGGAAGTGCAAGCGTCCCGGTCGGAAACTTCCAGCACCGAACCTTCGGGGAAACCCGCTCCTCCCATCCGTGGGTGCTGCCGGGCAATGACCGCGAACCCTCGCGAAGTGTGGCGAACAATTCGCATGGTGCCCGGATGAGCGATCGGATGGTAGGTGCCCGACAGAGGGAAGCCCGGCCCGTGGCTGGTGCGGCGAACCACGGCACCGACCGGGCCGCAAGCCGCACCGACCGGGCGACCGACGAAGCCATCGGCGGTGACGCCGACGCGGACGCCGTAGGTGTCGAAGATGTATTCGACGATGGTGGTCAGGGTGGCGGTCATCACTTGGCCTCGCACCGGGCAATCAACTCAGCGAGCCGATCCCGGTTCACTTTCAGCGACCGGCCTCGCTGCTGCCAAGCGAACCGGTACTGCTGGCGCTCCGACGGGTACGTCCAATCGCTGTCCCAGTCCTCACCCATCCAGAGCGCAATCAGGAACTCGATCTCGTCGTGGATGCCGACCAGTTCGATCGTGGACACCTCCACCGCTTTGCCTTGCTTGCGGAGCGGCTCGGTGAACAACTCCTCGCCGACCTCGACCCACCACTCCGACCCCTGCTCCTCCATCATGTCGATCGCTGCGTCGGTCAGCCGAACCGGGACGCATGTCCCGTCCATCTCGAAGCCGTCCTCGCTGACGTAGGTAAGGGTGGCGGTCATCACTTGGCCTCCATGACGGTTGTGAACTCAAGGTGCTTGTGGTCATGGGCGATGACCTTCACCCACCGGACCTGACTAAGTTCAATGAAGTGCAGCCGGTCGGTGGCCTCCACGAGGCCGTCGCTGTCGCGTGAAACCTCACGACCCGTCAGGAACCTGTCGCTGACAGCGGAGACCCGGAGGAGGGCAGTGAGGTTCTCGGTCCTGACCCGCAGGTAGTGGGTGGCCGAGTCGCTGGTGTCGTCAAGGACGAACTGGGCTGCTTCTTGGATGGTGAGGGTGGTGGTGGTCATGGGTTCATACTACCGGCAGTTGACGGGTTTCCACCGTGACGTCCGTCACAACACCCCCGGGAGGCAGAAGGGACCAACCAGCCTCGCCCCCCGGGGGAAATCTGGGATTGCAACACACTCGGCCCAGCGGCGTGTGAATCCTGTCTTCCCTGTTGCGGCGTCTGTGAACTCGATGGCACCCATTAGTTGGTCCCCTTCGCTTCGTTGACGATTCGTGTAACAAGTTCAACGAACCAGTCGCCGTCGGTGATCACGTTGATCCGGTGGGTGACAATGGCGTCGATCATGTCAAGCAGATCCCCGCCGATGGCTGCTGCCGTGGCGTCGATGGTCATGACTTCTCCAATGCTGAGGTCAGTTCCCAAACGAGTGCGTTGGCCTGAGTGGGGGAAAGAAACGCCTTGGTGTCCTCCCCGAAACTGATGACGAGAAACGAACCGTCGCGGTAGGCGTCTGCGGTGGGGAGAGACGACGCGTGGATTGCAACGGTCGTCCACTCCTGCTTATCGCTGATGAAATCGATGATGGTTGTGGAGCAGCCCTTGTCGGTCGTGTTTGCTTCGATGGTGAGGAAGTCGCTGAATAGTTGGGGTCTTACTTTGGTGAGCATGTTGGTCCTTTGGTTGTTGGTCTTTACCTCTCACAACCAAGGATAGCGGCACCACACCAAATACCAACCTCTAGTAGACGCTTTATGTGTGACGGGTGGCACACCTCCGGCCCTACCCGGGCGAGCCCCCGGTCGCTTCCTGGTACGTCCGGTGTATCTGGGATGCGTTCCCGGGCGTCTAGGCAGGTGTGAATCTGGGATGCAGTGTCCGGCTCTTCCCGGTGTGTGAATCTGGGATGCAGTTCCCGGTGGGGTTCGGTGTGTGAATCTGGGATGCGTTGGTGGGTTCACATCTGCGTGTGAATCTGTTAGGCATGCTTGACGGGTGGCACGCTACGGGGATGTTTTTGGGTGCTTGTGCAGGTCGGGCCCTGTTTTCGGTGACCACCCTCGCCGGGGGGGGTGTTGGGTAAAACCCCGTGTCTACCGGTAATCCCCAAGTAGAAACCCCAGGGAGAAGGGTCAACCCTAGTTCACCAACGACGCAGAACCATCACCCAAACGCACAGCAACAGCACCCTTCACCACAGCCAACGCAGCAGCCAACCCAGCCGCCACAGCAACCTTCCACTCCGCAACACCAAGATCAAACAACCGATCAGCAGACAAAACACCAAGAGCCGCCTGCAAAAACGTTGCAACCACACGCTCAACCAGATCCTTACTAAACATGACTACCTCACAAAATCGAAGCGCCAGCAGGCGCACGGATGGGTCCTTTTGGTGTTTTTTGGTGTTTGTGGTGTTTGGGTTTTGTGTTGTTTGTTTCTCGTGGTCTTTGGTTCTACTGTTAGATGTTGTTTAGGAGGGTGATGGCTGCAGCAGTGATCGCCGTTATCAAACTTGCGGGAACTGTGTACATCCACCGTTCCACTAAACGGATTCTGTGCTCAATGTCCCTGTTGCGTCTCTCCTGAGCGATTATTAGCGAGTCGAGTTTCCCTTCGATGCCTTCAAGTCTTTCATTCAAAATAGCCAAGGTGACTTCTACGCTGCTCAACTGATTGCCTCCCATGTTGCTTGATCTACTTGGCCTGTAACGGGGAGATCAAGGATGGATTGGACAAGTTTCGTTGTTTTGCGGGTTTCTGAACCGAAGTGTCCGTCTACTTCCAGGAAGTAATCTTCTTCTGTTTCAGTATCCATCAGGATTTCGTTGCAGATTGCTTGCCATTCGGTGACGAGTTCGTGTTCGTCGCCTTCGCTGATTGTTACCTGCCCTGGGGTTTCGGTGCCTTCTGGTTCAATGTTTACGGGTTCTTCTTCAGTGTGTGCAGGTGGAACCCATGGGCATTCGGTTGATAGGCCTGAGTCGGCGTCAGTGGTTGCGTCGGTGTCGTCTGGCCAGGAGCGCAGATACCGGAGTGTTGGGGCCCACGATTCGTTTATGACCCCTGTCGGGTACTGCACCCCTTTGTTTGGGTATGCGGCCAAGAAACCGGTTTCGACAAGTTCGGCGATTAAGCCCCGGATTGTGTCGGCTTGGGCACGGTTGAAGATTCCTTCTACGCCAATGGTGAATCTTTGACGAGTTTCGGGTTCGTAGCCGGTTTCGGTAGACGCGTTCCCTTCAGCGTCAACTATCCAGCCGTGGAATCCAGTCGCGTCGCTGATCCATAGTTCGTTTGCCATACCTGTCTCCTACATTTTGAGGCTAGACACAGATTAGTCGAAGCGGCGTCTTAGCAGCGGAGCCTTGCGGAGACGTGCTGTGGTCGGTGATTCGATTTTGGCGATGGGGGTTCTTGGGAGACGGGTTTCGATTTGTTCGAGAAGGGCGACGAGTTTCGTTACGGTTTCCTCGATCGTGGTGTTCGTTGTGGTGCTCATGAACAGCCCGTTGTTTCTCCGCAGTCGGGACAGATGTGGCATGCTCCTGCTGGCTGCGTCGGGGCAGCGCAGAAATGACACCGGTTCTTCGTGGGTGTTTGTGTTGTAGGTGTGCAGTAATCGGTGTCGTTCACCGTTCCGTCCTTTCGTAGGGTCCCCCAGTTTGTCACATTAAATCGGATAGGTGGCCTGACCATTCCGCATTCTCGACGATTCCTTCTGTACACTTTCGGGTAGGCGGCCTATACGAGGAGTGCCCGATGCGTTACACGATTGAAGGACCAGACAGATCCATCAAGGTTCACGGACTAGGCGGCAAGGTCGCAACCGTTGCTTTGCTACTGCATCTACCAAACGCTTCCACTCGGACAGCAGCAATGTTCGGCAGGTACGCTGCGAAGCGGTGGACGAAGCAACCCGAGTACGCCTGTTTCGACGCCAAGGAAGGCGCTGGGGTTGTGCGCTGGGATGGGCGCCTGTTGACTTTGGACACAGCGGAGCAACTCGATGGCGTTCTTGTCGGGGTGTTGAAGCAGCAGCGTGTCCCTGGGGAAGCGTTGCAGCGGCCCGTTTGGGTTGTGAACGCTGACGCGTCGGTGCTCCGTGCGTAAAAACCCGTTCTCGCCTGACAACTACCCTGGGTCTACGCCGGTCCCCCAGCAGATGAGAAAAGAAATGGGTGCATCGTGGGGGTTTAACGCTCCCTCTGCTGGTCCATCAACTGTTGCTGTGAAGCGGTCCACAGTTGAGCAGTTGAAAAACCTTTTGGACGCTATCTCGTCAACATTTCGTGAGCATGGTATGTTCGATCTTGCCGCTCAGGCGGATGATGTCGCAACCCTACTATAAGGAGCGCTAGTGCCGGTCATTTGTACACAGACTGAGTCGTCGTATGTGAAGGGATGCAGATGCAGCGACTGCCGGGAGGCTCACACCAGTCGAGAGCGGGCACGACGGCACAACAAAAGGCCCGAAGCAACAACAGAAGCAGGCCGACAAACAGAATTGCGGGTTCGGGTGGGCCGGACAGATGAAGACACCCTCACCCGAGGACAGTTGTACAAAGCCAGAGGATGGGACCTCTAACGAAACTTGGGTCCCAGCGCCCACGCCACAAGGGCCCATCGTTCCCCTGTGAGCAACGGATCGACGCTATGCAACGTCCACGACGGAAACAGTGTCGCTAAACCCTGGTTCTGTTCAACCTCCCACCGTTCAGGCCCGTCGTACAGAAGCACTCCGCCTCCCGTGTACTTGCCAGGGTCAGACAACTGAATTGTCGCAGTGAGTTTCCTATTCACATACGACCCACCCCAATCAGTGTGAGGCTTGTAAAAGTCCCCTGGCTGATATCTGATCACTTCCGCATGTGGAAGAATTTCGATATCAAATCCCCATTCCTCGTTGTGACGCTGAACCAACTGCCACAACGGATGGATAACGTCCACTGAGTCGACATGGTACCGAGACGCCGACCTGATCTCTGGCTGCTCACCTGTAACGCCGCCATGTTCCACCGCCGCCGTGTGAGGGTTGTTTCGTTGGGCAGCCTCAACGATTTTTTCACACCGGTCGCTGTCCCACAGTTGCTCTGTTGAAAACGTTTTCATATCGCCCTCCAACGGAACTCTTCTCGCAGTTTTAGAAACCAGCGCCCCAAATCAAACGTTGCGTCCCCTTGATCGGCCTCAGATAGACGCGCCACCGCCCGCTTCTCCCCTTTCGTCAGATAATCTGATTCTTCACTATCTAAATCATGTTTGGCGAGAGTGTCCGCTATCCCCACCGCCATCACAGCCATGCGTTGCACAAACCGGGGATGATCCATGCCGCCTGGGCCGTCATAGTCGTTCCGCAACTGGAGAAGATCCGCTGCCAACGCCCAAGTGGTCACAGAAGGCTCTTTTATTTCGCAAGCCCGAGCCCACGCTGCCGGGGTGCTTTCCCCTCTGAATTCTTCCGCGTCGAACCCCAAGTTCTCCGCCATGTCGGCAAGTTTCGTAGCCTTCACAATGCGTCTCTGCATCTGATACGGGTTCACAGAATCAACCTGATCTTTGATCGCTTCTTAACGAGATGTGTTACAGCGCCAGAAACAGCATCCACCTGATCGTCGTGCCCGCCCTTAGGGAATTGGACACATTCGTCGATCAAGGTTTTATTCCAGCGGCCCTTCATCAAACGAACGTTGCCCATCTCGGCCGCCGACGAAAACACTCTTGCTCTTTCCACTTTCGTCCCAGTTGAACGCACGCCTTTGAAGGCATACCCGACCAACGCCCCGCGAGCGTAATAATCAATGGTGTTTACGCCACCCGAGCCAGGTTCCTGCTCCATCCAAATGGGAACCCCCGTCCCATCCATCTCAGCAGTTTTCTTCACTATCCGCTCCACGTCCGCAGGGGTGCCACGCATTCTTTGAATATCAAGAATGTAGTACCGCCCATCGGATAGGCCGACTAACGCTCCGACTGTCCAATCGGGGTCCTTGCCCTTCGCCTCGGCTGTAGCAGCAAGATCCCAAAAGCGAAGTTTCTTGATGTCGTCAGGCGGATAGTCGACATAGTCGAACCAGTCCTGCTCGAACATGCCGCCCTTCTCTGTGACCTCCCAGTTGCCTTCCAAAAGACGGGCACGTTCCACGGCATCCAACTCCTGGAGGCTTTCCGCATACGCCTGCTGATCCAACGACGGGTTATCAGAAATCAGCGCAGGCATAAACTTTCTATCCCCCTCAGGGTTGAGAATGAACCTGTCGTACACCCAGTCGTTGCCACGGCCGCCAGGGTTCGACGCCGCCCTCACCCTCAATGGAACATCGGCCAATGTCATTCCACACTTAGAGCATGCCTTCAAAGACTTGTCGGGGCTGGGTTTACGCACACGAGAAAACCCGATGTACAAATACACTCTGTCGGTCGCCCACTGCGTCAACTCATCCACACCGACGAACTGGTACGCGAACGACTGGAAGTTGTAACGATCCTCGTCGCGTTCGCAATGCCCCAACGTAAGAGTCGCCCCAGACGGAAACGTCCACCGCTTGTTCGTTACATTGTAAGTAGCGCCCTGGTCCTTGAGCCACTCAGTGGTGCGATCAATGAACCCGTCTGGTCCAGAGAGTTGAGGGAACGTCTGGCGGAGAAGCAGGGCACTGTACCCAGGGACGCAAACGTACTGAAGGGCCGCTATGAGCAGGGTGTCCGTTTTCCCCCCACCGGCAGCCCCGCCGAACAGGGCTTCTCTAGTCGTCGTCCACGACAGAAACGCTTGTTGTTTCGGGTGGGGGTTGTGTGGGAGCCTCAATGAGCACGGCTGCTTCCACTCCATCAGCGTCGCTAATTGTTCTCTCGTCGTCACTGTTTTCTCCATCCCAGGCATCCAATACGTTCGATGGCAAATCTCCTGCATCTACGAGCGCCTGTAGAACTTTACGCTGTCTTTCGCCATCCAACTCGTTTGTGACATGAACGTGAGCGTTGAGTTGTTGCACGGGGCCACCGCCCGCACCCGTTATTTCCAACCGAGTCGCCGGGTCAGACCACCGTTCAGGGAACGCTTTTGCCAGAAACCGTTCCGCTGCACGCCAATCCCCGTCGGCAGCCTCGGTGTACCAGCGGGCCACAAGCGTCGCTTCGGACTGGGCGCGGGCGTCATCCAATTGGTCCACGAACTCCAGGTACTCTTCCTGAATGGGCGTAAGAGCGATGCCTGCCGCCTTGTCTTCTCGGGCGGCGTAACCCTTTTTGCGCCAATCGTAAAACGTGTACCGGGCGATGCCCGCTGCCTGAAAAGCAGTTGATTGGTAGTTGCCTGCCGCTATGAGTTTAATCATCCGTTCACGGCGCTGCTTAGGCACCCTGATTCGTGGCACAGGGAGCGGAACGGTATTGCTTTCTTCTGCTTCGGTCACTTGACTGCCACCCACCCAGCGAAATTCATCCAACGCCAAAAACAGTCGCCGTGCTTAAAGCCGCTGCCATGGAGAAGATTTTCGTTCCATCTCGCCAACAACGGATCAAGGACGCCTTCAAGGCTGAGCCGTTTACGTTCGATCTGTTCGTCCGTGTAACCCATTGTCCTCTTATGGTCGTGATAAATGCCGATCATGTCTTCGTCTAGACGGTTCGTTGCCCCGATCACCTTTTCGACCAAGATGATGCGTCCCCCAGGGCGTAGAACCCTAGCGAACTCATCAATGATGCGTTGGCGGTGCACCACAGGGGTGAACTGAAGCGTCAATACGCAGAGTACCACATCGAAAGACTCGTCCTCGAATGTCAGATGCTCCCGCAAATCCTGATGCGTGAACTCGTACCGGTCGTCGTCTACTAGACGGGCCTTCTCTAGCATCGGTTCAGAAATATCCATACCGCACAAATGCTGAATATTGTGACCATTCTTTTTCGCATATTGGTCCAACTCCGTTAAAGCAAGACCGTTAGAGCAACCAGCATCGAGCACCGAGTTGACACCAACAGGGTCAACTCCGAGCGCCAACGCCGGGATAGCCATAGCGTTAACAGACTCCCGCATCTTGCGGTAATCGGGGATGCTGCGTTCCAACATGTCGTCGAAAACGGCTGCAACATCTTCGTTAAATTCCCAATCAGCCCCTGGCACCACCATGTCGCTCATGGGCGCAGTCTAGGGCAGCAGCGTCTTCCAGGGCTGGGCATCGTCTCGGTTGGCGTCCCGACAATCAACGTTGTTCGCTTTATACATCGACCGTGAAAACTTGTTGGACTCAATGGCAAAGTACAAAGCAGGATCATCGCCGTATCTGGGCATGATAAATTCTTTCAGATACCGGGCTTTGGCTCGGTGGGCGCTGAGGGCTCCCTTGCCTGACGGATCTTTCCACGGGTTAAAGCACACTTCATTGGGTTGCCAACCAGTGAGGCTTTTGATGCGCTCCAAAGTCATGTCTTCGTATATGACTGAACGTGCGGTGCAGAGAATGACGTATTCGTGCTTGAGGAGGCTTACAAGCCAGGACCTGTATTCCTCTACTTCTTGAACAAATTTCGACATGGGTCGATGTTTCGGCATTTCCTTGAAGTTGCTAGATAACGCAACGTTCAGATCTTGGAGGATGATCCGCCCAGAAGGACCGAAAGCAATATCGCTTTTGGTTTGCGGCGCGAAAAGTGACGTGTCCATGGTCACAGTTTAGAGAGCCATTTCAAGTCGGCGGGCGAAGGCATTGAGTGCCTGCTCTGACCGGTCGAGGTTCCCGCCGGGAAATGGAAGATCGAATTCGAATCGGATCGCTTCTGTGAGGGCTACCGGGTCGATCGGTTGCGGGCCACGGCAGACGGCTTGCACTAATTGATTTGGTTTATACAGATACGTTTGCACGTCGTGGAACCCGAGACTCCACAGGTCGCTCCATTCGTCCAGCGAAAAGTATTTCTGCGCCTTCGGGTGCTTCATCAGGTCAGAGACGACGACGCCGTCCTCGTAGCCAGCGGAGAACGACGAATCGAACTGGGTTTCATGGTTGGAGATGTTGTCCTTGAGCCCCATCGCTGCTGCGTACCGGTCGGCTGTTCGCGATATCGCCCCCGCGTATACGGCCGTCCCAGGGTGAGACAAAGCGGAAACGATTCTTACTATGTGTTGGCGATCTGTGTGAAATGGGACGCTATTAAGAACTGACGCTAGGAAAATGGAGTGGAACTCAGTGCCGTCAGCGACCCTTTCCAGGAACACATCGGTGATGTACCGGGCAGCGACGATGTCAAAGCCAGAATCCTTGCCGCCCGTGTAATACGGCTCGAACGCCACACAATCAACGTTCATGGTGTCCCGCATGACGAGGGACTTATCTAACAAGCCCGCCCCGAAGTCCAAAACCGTTGTTCCATACCAGCGCTTCCAAGCCTTGACATGCTTCCCGTTGGTTGGGTCGAACGTGGATGCAGCGCGTTGCGTTTTCCCTGATCTTGACATGGCTGCTATCAAGTCAACGCACATGGTTGGCATCAGAAAATTCTGCCGGTTGCTGGCACGCCGGAACGAGTTGTAGCGGAGGATGTCGGCGTACTTGCCTTCCAAATCGAAATCCATTGACAGGTGGTTCAGGAGCAGATTGGCTAAATCGATCTTGTCGTCGTCCACTACAACAACCTGGACCTCGGGGATGCCTGTCTCCGAAGCGTGTTGAAGCCGTCCCACGCCGTTGACGACCTTGCCTTTGCGGGAGATAACCAACGGGATCGACGTTCTTCCCCAGTGGTAAAGGCTTTCCGCCTGTCGGATTGCATGCGATCGGAACTGCTGGATGTTCTTCCCCGCCAACTCTCTCGTGTCGTCCACCCTGAGCCCCATGCACGGGTACCAGGGGTCAGACCCCACTTCTATCGCTGGGAGGCCTCTGAGGGCCTCCAGAACGGCGCTGAGGGGCAGTCTCTCCGCCAGGCTTTCCCCCGAATCCTGCTTCTCCATGTCATTGGTTGCACGATTGAAGACAATATTGATGCCACGGCGGCGTTCAATGTCCAAATCCTTCAACACAACCACTGGAACTTTCGTAGCGCCAAGGTCCCGCGCCGCATCCAACCTTTGATGGCCAGACAGCACCTCTCCCTCGTCGGTGACATACATGGGGAGCAGCCAACCCAACTTTTCGAGGCTGGCCCTTACCAACTCGAAGCGGCCAGGGTCTGTCCGCCGAGGGTTATACGGCGCTTTAGACAGCGTCCCAATGTCAACCAACACCGGGTGAACAAACTTGGGCCGCCGCGCCTTCATCGCGTCAACGAATACGAATACTGCCACTCCGTGAGAGTGGGATGCTCGGCGACCTTCACAGCCCAAAACGGGTCGTCATACCTCAACACCGTGTCGAACCGTGAAACGAAATACTCGGAGAACCCCGCCTCGATCAGAAGCCAATACGGCGTGCCGGACAGCACCTTTGTTTCATCCTCGTTGAATGTGACGTTCATCTCAGCGCCCCGAAGAGACGGATCGGCTATCAACTCCTTGACCCGCTCCGCTACCTCCTGATACGTCAAATGGATATACCCACCTGAGTCTTGCCCAGGGGCGTACACAAGCGCCGAAGCGGGTGCCGCGAGAATGACCCACAACAGGAACGCTGCGAGCCCCCCAGTCAACGCGACACACCAACGAATTATCCAATCCATCGCTAACCTTTCTTCATTTTCTGAACTCGTTGTTCCCTGTCGTCGGATCAGCAACTGATGCCCACACCTGGAACTGCGACGAATCCAACTGAAGCAACTCGCCGATACGACGGCCACGTTCATCTTTCGTCAAGTACCCATCGGCCATCAAGGACTGTTCCCAATCCGAATACTGTTTGCCGCATGTCGAAATGGTTGACCCGCCGATCTTGACCGTTGCAACCCGACGAACGTCGCCAGGGGCACCAATCATCGCTACAGGGTCTCGTTCCTGAGGGAGATCTTTCAGCACGTCGTCTATATCAACCGGGGAGAACCCTGTCCCGTCGAGGCTGTCTAGATCCATTAGCACTGACGCCAACGCAACGTTGTAGTAACCGGCCTTATCCGCTAAACGGTTGTCGGCCAGCATGATCCGCGCCGCCTCTTCATCAGTTACGTCTACGAGTGTGATCGGGATCTCATCCCACCCCAGAGACCTAACTGCTTGCCAAGTGTTGTTGCCCTTCAAGATCAGGTTCGATGACTCCTGCACGACGAGAGGACGGTAAATGCCGTTGACGCGCAGCGACTCTGCTATCGCCCCGATATCGCCCTGACGGGCGTTCTCCGGATGGGGTTCAATCGAATCGACCGGCACCCACACGCATCCGTCCAATCCTGCATGTCGAGGGGTTTCACCGGATATGTGGCTCCAGCGTTTCCCCGCCTTCGTCGGCTTGGCCTCAGGGTCGTCGGTCAAGCCAAGCCGGACACGGATCGTTTCCAACGCGTCCTTCGAGTCGCCCATAGCGTCGAACCATTCCTGGAAATAGCCCGCCTCCACCAGCAGAAGGTTCTTGCCGACGTGGATCTTCTTCGTTGTCGCCTCAACCGGGTCATTGTCGTCGCTGCTGCCACCGAACAGGTCATCTTCGTCCTCCAACTGCTGAAGTTGTTCCAGCGAACGACGGTCCCACCCCGTACCATCAAGATCGGGGCGGAGACGCTCAATTAGTTTGATCAGGTTCGGACGGTCATAAGTCGCCAAATCCGACGTTCGGTTGTCAGCCAAAAGGATGCGTTTCGCCTGGGCGTCATCGACATCCACATAGATAACAGCGACCTCACCCCAACCCAGGGTCTTCGCCGCTTTCCATGTGTGGTTACCCGCGAGGACGTTGCCGTTTCTCAGGTCGGCGACAATCGGAGAGTACTGGCCGTTGACTCTGAGGCTTTCAGCGATCCCCTGGACATCCCCCCTGCGCGGGTTCGCAGGGTGGGATTGAACAGAATCAATCGGGACAGTCAGATGCTCAAGATCGGCGGCGATGTTCGCCATCGTCGCTAGGCAGCCTGAGTAATCCTGTTGTGGTCTCTGCCGTGAGTGGTCCACTTGTGGATCCACTGCTTGGAACACTCAAGTGCTTCAGCGAGGTTCTCCAACGTTTCGCCATGCTTGCGGGCGAAACGGAGATCGTTCAACAGGGCGTCCTGCGCTCTGTGGTAGTTCTCCTTCGCCGCGACCATGTTGGCGTGGCTGTCCTGCACCAACTGCACAATTTCCTCAACTGGTTCTGTTCTTCTTCTAGGCATAACGCCTCATTCCTCTCTGGGCCTTCGCCCACAATTTGTCGGACTCGGTTTGAGCCCATGTTCTTGCCTTGCTTATCTTTTTGTTTTCGCCGACAGGTTTAAGTCCCTCGGTTTCTATGTCATACGCTGATTTGCCGGATAGTTGTTCCTGCTCCAGTTGCCGAAGCAACCCGTCAGTCTGTTTTGGGGACCTCAAGGTTCACCCAACCTTCGTAGCCGTGCTTCTCAAACAAAACCTCCGCTCGGTAGATCCTGCTGTACCGCAATGCTGCTGTCGGGCCCTGCGTTTTGATTGACTCCTCGGGCATCAGAATGATCCCAGGTTCGTGGTCATCAATCATTACACCGTTCATCACGATGAAGCCGTCGTTGCCGACGCTGATAACTGTGTTCTCATCGATGATTTCCCAACCGTAGAACACCTTGAGTTTACGGTTCAGATTCATCGCCAAGCGCGCCATCATCGAAACGGCGATGTTGTGGGCGATCGAAGCCGCCAACGCCGAATCCTGATCGCCTACGTGTTTATGGGCGATCGCCAAAGCGGCCTCCCACTGGTCGTCTGCAACCTGTAGGGCGCTCGCCATTTCGTCAAGGTCTTGTTGCGGAACGTCTTCACGTCCGCGGGCCAAGTGGTGTTGTGAATTGTTGTTGCTCATGTCTTCCTCATTGTTGTTTGTCATTGTGTCCTCGCTATAAGGGTTTTGACGAGATCGTTCAGGACGCTGTCCTGTGTTGCCTCGTCACCGTCGGTGACGGCGTCCACAACGACCCGCTTCTTTTGGATCAGTTCGTAGATGTCGTCATCGATAGTTCCTTCGGCCAGCATGTACCACGCTGACACGTTGTTGCTTTGGCCGATGCGGTGGCACCGGTCCTCGGCCTGGTCATGTTCGGCTGGGGTCCAGCCCTGCTCAACGAACAGAACATCTGACGCCGAGGTGAGGGTAAGGCCCACCCCGCCAGCCTTCATGTTCAAAACAATCACGCGGCTGTCCTCGTCATTCTGGAAAGCGTCGATTGCTTCTTGGCGCTTGTCCATGGAATCCTTGCCAGCAACACGCAAGCCGCCATACCGACTGGCGATCTGATCCACCACAGAAACGTGGTGGGCGAAGACAACCAACTTGCGGTTGGTGCTGTCCAGGAACGTGTCGATCCATTCACACGCAGCGTCCACTTTGCCTTCACCAGCGAGACGCTTGAGAGTCGTGATCTTCGCAAGTTGGTCAGCGGCGTTGCCACTGGAACCACTCTCTGAGAAATACGCCAACGTGTCGGCCTCGGCCGCACGGTACTCCTTGATCGCCGGACCACTCAGGTCGACCTCGATTGTGTAACGCTCCTTTTCGGGAAGTTCGATCAGCACGTCAACCTTGTTGCGTCGGACGTAACAGGTCTGGCGGAGTGTCGTGTTCAACTCTTCCTCATTGGAGGAACCCGTGAAATCCCAACCCCAGCCGTTGTGCTTGGCGTTGCAGTACCGCTTCCTGAAATTCCACGACCCGCCGAAATCTTCGATGCGATCAAGGATCTCCAATTGTGCCACCAATTCGACGGGGCGGTTCAAAACAGGCGTACCGGTCAACGCTAGGACCATGCCCTCATCGGGGATGGCTTTTGCGATGTCTTTGAGCGCCTTGGTTCGCGCCGCCGCAGAGTTCTTCGCGTAATGGCTCTCGTCGAAGATCAGCGACTGAAAGCCCACGGCGATCAAGGCATCCTTCTGCCTGGAGAGAATGTCATAGTTGACAATCACCACGTCAGCGTTCTTCACACCAGTCTTGCTGTCCACGACATGCGTGGTCTTGCCGGGCAACCACATGCGAACCTCGCGCTGCCAGTTGCGCTTCAGGGAAGCGGGGCAAACAACAAGCGCCGGGTAAGCGTCACCGGCCTGCACCGACGCCAAGGCCTGAACGGTTTTACCCAAACCCATTTCGTCAGCAATGAACGCCCGCCGCGTGTCGAGGGCATAGCGGACACCTGCCTTTTGGAAAGGCCTGAGCGCAAGCGCCACACCGGTATCGGGGTGGACGGTACCCAAGCCCTTGACTACGAGATCTGCTTCCTTGGCTTCCGAATCGACGCCGCGGTTAACGGCTTCAGCCACCTTCTTCTGCAACTGGGCCTTGATCTCTGGATCGATATCAAAGTCATACACAGCGGCGACGCCAAGAGCCTGCTGAACGGACGTTGCGGGGATCATCCAAACCTTGCGCTTGGAATCCCACCTGCGTCCCGTGATGGCCTTGACAGCATCGACAACATCCCCCTCATAGTCAAACGTGAAGACGAGAGTGCGCCCTTCGAGTGTGACGGTCCGCTCCGGAGCGAGTGCCTCTGGGGCTGCCGCCTTCTGTGAAGCAAGGGCTTCTGCTACTACAGCATCCGTGGCGAAGTCGTGGGTCTCCACAAACGCACGGAGCATCCCCGCAGCGTCGATAGGAACGAACCAGCGCTTCCTGTTGGAGTCCCAGCGGGACCCAACGATTTTCCTGATGGCCGACACAAGGGCCCCGTCGTAGTGGAAAGCAACAACGAACATGTCGTCTTCAAGGATGACGGAGCGCGACAGAGCAGCCTCACGGACTCGTTCCGCTTGGCGTGCTTCGTCGCGTCCATCCCCACGAACCTCAGGCGGGGTTGGGAGATCGGCGTAGGAGTAGCCGTGTTTCTCCAACTGGCTCTTGTACTTGGCCAGCATGCGGTACGTCTCCCAGGTGACGGCGTCCGACATTTCGGACGGGTCCATCCCTACGACTCGGTGGCCGAACTTGGTGTCACTCCCGTTGAAGCCAACGCCGTCGTCGGAGGAGGCCCCGTCGCACTGCGACGCGATGGAGGCGCAAGCAGCCCAGATGGTGGTCTTTGTGTCTTCTTCTATGGTCATGGTCATGTCTTCACTCGTTTCAGTGGTTTCGTACACACATCTATGCTACCACCGGTTGACCGAACTGCCAACCTCTGGAGCGAGACGACGCTCGTCACGCCCCTACGAGTTTCTGGCGCTCATCCTCAATGTGTGAATCTCCCGAGCCAACGACACCATTTGCTGAACCAGTGGCTTTGACACACCCAACTTTTTCGCTATCTGCGAATAAGTAAACCCGCCACCGCCGTTTCCAAAATCACACGCCTCTTTCACAGAAAGTGCCCGCTGGGTAATCACTGTCTCCCTGAACAAATGCAACGCTGGCAAAACTTTGGTGTTCAAAATCCGAGCCCGCTCCAACGGGTCCTCGGTATCCATCGCTTCTCTCATCAGGGGATCCAGTTTGATCATCGGGCCCCAACCTCGTTCACTACGATCAGCGCCCTGTCGTCCCCGCCGTCGACCTGAGGGGCACGGAACTCTAGGGCCCGCACAAAGTTTGGGCCGTCGTCGGGGAGCACCCCAGCGTCCACCAGCCCGTCGATACATGCCTTTGCCACCGGGAAATGGCCACCAGTGTCAGCCATGTGGCGGCGATCTTTCCGCAGCGGGACAAACACCACCTCAATTGCTTTCAGCGGAGGAACCCCCGCCTCCGTCGCCACATGAAGCGCTGCCTCTCGCCACGCTTTCACCAACTTCGCCCGCTTGTGATAATGCATACCTCGCTCGCTGTTCAAGGTGAACAACTTCCCTGGGATCACGAGCGTCCAACAACGATTCACATAGGCAGCCTATCCGCGCGTGGTTTGTCATTGGAGGGATTCCCTGATCCCACGAAGACGCTCCGCCGATTCCTCCTTCGACAGGGGACGCCCCGCCCCAAGGGCCGGACGGTAAATCTCTATTTTTCTACAAGCCAAGAGGTGCTCGCGGAACTCCGCCCACGACGGCCAAAACTTGCAGTTGTCCTCCACGCTTTTCGCTGCCACGGTCGCTTGGTCAAAATCAAACGGGGCAAGATTCGACGCCCAGTTGTGGACCTCTTCGGTGCTCAACTTTTTCGACGGGAACGACAAGGCGAGTTTCGCCAAAACGTAATCCGATTCGTCTTCGGTCATCACGCCCACCGGGTGGCCTTACGAGAGCCCGACTGGCGCTGTTCGGCGCGCTTCGTAAAACCCTCTTGCTTCTCCTTCTCGGCCCGTTCTTCGCGGGCCTCATCCAGGTCCTTCTTCGTGAACGTTCCGTCCGTGTAGTTCGTGTCGATTCCCATGCCGTTCCTCTCTCACTTGTTTGATTGCGTCCCACCCCTTTGGGGCGGTTGTGGTTTCTTCCGCCGACATCGTTGCCGGGTCCAACTCAGACCAGTGATTGGCGATCGCCATCGGAGTCATCGAAGCACCTGGAAACTTGCGGCGGTACATCTTTGCTCGTGTGTGGATTTCTTCTGCTGTCGCTTTGGACTCCTTGAGCAACTTCACGGCACGGTTGTAGCGGCCGCGTTCGTTGCTGTTGATTGTCGCCGCGTTCACTCCGCAGGTTTCCATGAGCGCGTCCCAGATAGCGTCACGCTTGCGTTGACGTTCTGGGCGCTTAGGTTCCAGAGCGGTTTTATTACGGTTATATAACGGTTCGGTAGTCAGGGCTTGACCACCCTGGGTAGTCAGGGCTTGACCACCCTGGGTAGTCAGGGCTTGACCACCCTGGGTAGTCACAGTGACCACCCTCGTTTCAGGTTCATCGGGCCCAGGGTGGTCAGACTGACCACCCTCATTCTCATTGGCGGGGGCTTCATTCTCATTACTGTCAGGGGCAAGTTCGAGTTTCACCACCGGAGCGAAGTCCATCTCCACCGTGTACGACGTGGACTTTCGGCCATTCCCAGACGACTTGGTGAGAAGCCCCCGTTCCACAAGTTTTTTCACACACCGCTGAACCGTTGACTTCGACAATCGCGTATACCGGGCCAACGTCTCCAACGACGGGAACGCACCCGCCCCGTTCGGTTGAGCGTGGTTAGCGATTCCCAACAAGACGAACTTTTCGTTAGTGGTCACCTCGCCCTCCAACTCCAGAACCCACACCATGCATTCAATCGCCACTAGGTCTCCTGCGGTTACTTAATTGTGGACACGGCCGATGACAGCCTTCACGCTGCGCTTGACATCGCAGAAACTGTCAGGGTCCACGCCTGGGATGTGCGCCCGCAAAGCGGTCACCCTCCAGTCGCGGAAGGCCGCACACGCTAGCAGCCGCTCCACGACAGCGTCCAACCATGGAGCGACAATCGCCCGTTCACTAACAAACTCACCGGTTTCCTGATCCAAGTACTCGCGTTGAGCGATCTCGTCGAGAGCCGTATTCACCACAGCACGAATCAAAACCTTGTTTTGCCAATTCGTCCGATAATTCGATACCCGCTTCTCAACTGTCAAAGGCCCGCGTTCAAACTTCCGTGTTTCCAACCGATCCATGATCGTGACCAATGTCGGGTTGGCTTCGTTATCGATCTCACGGACATCAGCCTTCAGTGCCTTGATGACCTCCAACAGGTCGACCATCTGATCGGCGGTTTCAGCGAGATCCCCACCCTCAGCCGCTTCCTGGGCCTCCCGGATCGTGTCATTGAGAAGCAGCCGCAGATCACGGGCCTGCTCTTCGATTTCAACAATTCGTTCATTAAGCGCCACGATCGAACACCCTCAACCTCAAACCGGGACGGTCAGCATTCTCGGGTGACACAATTATCCGATCCACGACGGCAAGCAACGTGTGTCCCCCGTCCATTAGCGCCGACAACTCCTTCGCTGTTTGCTTGGGGACATACCCGACGTGTCTCTCCCCGACGGCGACCTTGATGGCGTTCGGGTCTACAGGATTGTGAGACTCGCGAATGAGATGTGCCCTCAGGGGACGCCCCGCCAATGCGATGGCGCGACCCACAGCAAAGATATTCGCCGGATAATCGGAACCTCTGAACGTCACCCCCACAACGGGGACTTCGATCGGCGATTTAACCATTGGGGGCTCCGAACAGAGCATCGTCGTCAGCTAAACTATCGGCGTACTCGTCGCTGATCGTTGAGACGGCAGCGTAGACAGCGTTGTATTGGCTACGACTCACCATGGGCCAACATCTGCCATTGACCTTGTCATGCGCCGCACGCGCTTTGTCTTGGAACTCGTCCGACAGTTCAGAGACCATCGCCTTCAACGCGTCGTGGGCTTCTTCCTGTGCGAACAGGTCAGGCCACGCATCGGCGCTGTCGATTATTGCGACCTCCTCCTCCGTGATCTCTTCGATATCGATGATGTCGTCTGCTCCGCTTAACGCAACGATTGTTTCATTTTTGACTTCAATGACAGCCGTTTCGTTTTCTGGCGCTGGGGGGAGTTCCGCTGGCGCATCTAACGCTTCAATGCCGTGCCGGATTGCTGAATGCTCGGCCATGCGCTTCTTGTACTGCACAAAGACGCGCAGATCGTCCGTAGTGTCTGGATAGCCGCCACGCTTCAAAGCGCGACCGAGAGCCTTCGTGCACAGGATGTTCCATCCGTCGCTGACATGCTCGCTGCGACCACCCTTCGCATCAGATACAGGCTTGTACCCAACAATTGGGGAGGTGTCGCCGGGGTGCTTGAAGATGGTAGCGACGCAGTACTGTTCGCTGCCCCCGAAGTCTTTTGGGATACCAAGTTCGATGCCTGGGGCGGCGTGGAACTCGACGCTAGCGTCTGGGTGGTCTTCCTTGAAAATCCCCCAGCGGAGCGATGGGCTAACGTAATTTTCGGCGATTTGTGCCATGTCTTTATGCCTCCTGATCAGGTGGTTTGTGGGTTTGACTCCGCGGCAACCATCTAGATGTACGTAATGGGCCTCGCGGCGTCCAGAACGATCATACCGTGGCGTGCCAGTAGACACAACCTCTTCGTTAGATCTCCCGCCCACCCACAGATACCACAGCGTTATTGAACAGATGCTGCAATACAGCAAACTGATTAGCCCCGCCCGTCAAATTGAACATGGCGACGACATCCCAATAATCGTCATCCTGGGATTCCTTGATATGGATGAACGCTTCTTTATCGAACAGCCGGACACCAAGAACTAAAGCAGTCGCCATCCCGTACTCAGGGACGGCGCAGCCCAACCGGTACCTGTAAGAAGCCATGCCCTATTCTTGCCCACAGCGAAGGGCGAGGGAGTTATGCGTCGTCGTCTACGACAACAGCCGAGGCAGGCTCAGTCATGTCGGCAATGATGTCGGAATGCTGAGCACGCATAGCGTCAATCAAAGCATCCTTAACAGCCATCTCCGCTGTCATCTGAGCAATCTGAGTTGTCAAGCGATTGATAACCGCCTGAACGTCGATCTGTGGATCCGCTGTCTGGGTATCAGTCATGCGGGGAGTCTACAGGGTGGGATCGGCAACGGCGGCGATTGCTTCCTGCCGCGCCATGTTCCACAACTCTGTGTTCACCAAGGCTTGCACCCAATCGGTGACAACTGTGAGGCGCTCTTCGGCGGTGACTGCTTCGGCGCCCAGGTAGGCAACGAACGCCTCGACACGAGCGTCGGGCATGGTGGATGTGAATGTGGCCATAAAGGGAGTCTACTCCTAAGTTTCGAGGACCGTTAGACGGGTCTCTAGGGATTGTACAACAGCAACGAGATCAGCGATTATTGCTTTATCTGAATAGTTCACAGGGACAGTGTCGCCGAGCGACATCCCGTCTTCATATTGAATTTCCTGATCTGTTTCGGGGTCCACCCACCCCCAGGAAGCCATCCAATGGTCTACTTCTGCGACCTCTTCAGCGATAAATCCTCGCTGCAACGTGAACGGAACGTAACCGTTTGTACCGTCTCCGATGTGAGACTGTTTGAACGTGAACTCAACCGGCCTGAGGGCCTTCAAGCGGTTGAGGGCCTCGTCGGACGGGATGGTGCCGACTACGTTTTTGTGGGCAGCCATCGACGTGTATATCTGAAGGTCCCACCCACTCCTCGTTATGTACCCGCCCCAAGTGGCGGTAGAAGGGAGCACGAGTTGAACGCCGCTGCCGTGAGCGAGCACTTTGGTGGAGCCAGCGGCTATTAGTGAAATGTTGCCGCCGTTGGTTGAGCCGTTTATCACCCTGTAAGAATTGTTACTGCCCAGACTCAGGCTGCCGCCAGTGACAAGAAGCCCGTAGGTGTAGGTTTGGGCCACACTCGTTGTGCCGTGGTACAGGTTCACTTGCGACCCAGTGGACTCAACGCCGCCGGAACCCCCGCCGTTGCCGCGCAACCAGCCACTTTGGTTCGAACCACCAGTCAGCACCATCCCGCCGCCAGTGGAACCCTGGACCCAATTGCCGGTTGAGAAGTTGATTGCTCCAGACAAGGTCCCGCCAGACAACGGGAGGAAAGACCCCAAGGCAACAAGGTTTGAAATCGTGACTCTTTTGTGGAGCGAAGTGCTGATGTCGTATATGGGCACCCAATCACCAGTAGCCGGAGTGACAGTGCTCAGATTGTTGAACACATCCAACGCCAAGGAAGGCGTAGGCCCCCCAGGGCTTGTCGACTTCAAACCACCTGAACTATCCGCACCGACGTAGGTGACATCGCCGCCACCCAAATCCAAGATCCCTTGAACGGTGATCGACCTGTGCGCTGTAAGCGACCCGTCATAAATAGCAAGTTTGTCGGTGGCCACCGGAGTCGCGGCTGTCATGTTGTTGATGTCGAGTTCAGTGCGAATAGCGTTGCCCACACGAACAACGTTGAGGCCAGCGTTGCTTACCTTCGTGAAATCAATCGTTTCACCATCCGTGATCTCGGTTGAGACCCCGCCACTTGCTGAAACATTCCACGAATAGCCGCTGGCGGTACCGGCGTCCAAAACGTCCTGGACAGTCGCGTACTTGTGCGCGCCGCCAGTGACATCGTAAACAGCGATTCTGTCCGTGCCGACAAGGATGGAAGACCCGATCCATCCCATGTTTCCAAAGTCGAGGGCTGTGCGGATCGTGGTCCCCGCTGGGCGGGTTACTGCTATGCCAGCGCCACCAACGTTGGTGAAGTCAACACGGTCGCCGTCGCTGACCGTTACAGAAGAACTTGTAGAGGCGTAGTTTGCCGACAACTCCCACGAATATGAACCGCCGACGCTCACAGGATCGCCGCTCCAATAAAGCGTCCCAGAAGCGTTATACAACTTGTTCGTAACGACCGCTGGGGTGTTGGTCACAAACTCGATGCCGTTGCGTGGGACCTGGACCTGCGACCCCCCCGAAAACGTGCCAAGGTAAATAGTGCTGCCGTCAAGAGAAAGATTGCCACCCGCCCACACCGTGATTTTGTCGGCGTTTGTCGTAGTTGCTACAACCCTTATTCCCTCACCTGCCCCACCAGTCGACGGAGGGTTCCGAACTTCGACGTAAGTGGAACCAGTTCCAGCACCGGATTGCATTCGCAAACCACCAGAACTCCCGCCTATGCTCATTGCCCCACCGACAACAGAACCATAAGTTGTCGACAGGTTGCTCGACAACCACTCCAGGGCAGTTGTTGTTGTCCACGACCCATAGTCACTGGTGGCGACCCGCAAGCGAACCTTGCCCGAGCCGCCCATCACCACACTGGTCCCATAGTTTGCGTCGCCCAACGTGATGCTTTTCGCTATCACATTTCCTGAAGTGTCAACCTGGAATCTGCCAGAGTTGATACTTATTTGGCCAGCGGTGAGTTTCCCCTTGATTTCCAACTCGGAGCCGTCCCAATGCAGCGAGTTGGTAGAGCCACCAACGAAGAAATCGGTTCCGTCGGCCTTGAAACGCGGGTTGTCGTTGCCGGTAACGGCGGCGGTGAACGACGCGTAGTCCCCCCACCACATGTTCCCACTGTGGTCGATTGTGAAGGTCCTGGCCGAAGGCATTTGCCCAGCGTTTGAAGCCCCTGTGGGTTGTGGCATAACAATTGAAGACGTGATCACTTCCCCAGCGTTGATGTCAGACGCCGTAATGGTCCCAGCCAAAATCTCCGTGCTGGTAATCGTCCCCGCCCTGATATGCGACGCGTGAATCGTGTCCTCACCAATCCACACACCAGTCTGCGACTCATCATCAGAGTCCAAAGACACCGGAACAGTTGAAGACCAATCACCCTCAGTGCCGTCCCAATTGATTGCCCGAGCCCGCACATAGTGGGTTCGGCCCCCCGACTGAGACAACAAGCCTGGGATGATGAACCCGTCCCCTGTTGGGACGAATGCTTGACGAGCAGCGGGATTGGAATCACCAGACGTTTGCCCGCCGACAGTTCTCGTCCAGGTATTGCCGGAGGCCCAATTGGCAGAGCCCCCAGTGGCATTCGAAACCTGGATCTCATACTTGCCGCGATTCCCCGACATCGTGACATTCGAACCAGTGTTCAAATCGTTGAACTTCACCAAAATCGCGTTCAACATTCCGAACAACGAAACACCGCTGATCTGAGAAGGCTTATCCGGATCGCTTGACGTGCCCTCCCCCGACGCCGTCATCGTGAACGTCGCCTCCGTAGAAGCATCACTAATGTGACCCAATTTTGAAATGGCACGAACATTCGCCTTGTACGTTCCCCCCTTCGTACCAAACCCGCTGATATCCATCGTCTGCCCAGTCACACCGCGTTCAACGGGACGCGAAAGCCTGTATTTCTGACTCGACGCCGCCGAGTTGTAAACCTCGGCCTCGTAGTGGGCTATCTCGTTTTCCCAACCAGCAGGCTGATTAAATGACAGTGTCGCCCGCCTAGACAAACCCTCCTTGCCGGAAACAACAGTCAGATTTGTTGGAGGGTTCGGCTTCGCACTCGACGTGACGTTCTTCTGACCAACCAGGTCCGAATACTGCTCCGTGTCTTCCTTTTTCTCCAACCGAGCGATAACGTTCGCTACCACATCGCCGATCGTTACCTCAACCGTTGAAGACGTTGCGCTGAGATTCGCCGACAAACCGACTACTTGACGGTTCCGAACAGTCCCAGCCTCGTACTCAATGCGAACCTTGTCGCCGACCGTGAAATCCAACCATGCCTGCGTTGTGTCCGTCTCTACATACTGGAATGTGAATTCATCCAACGGATCTTTCACGTCATTCAAAGCGGCTTTCGTTGCCTCAATGTTGCCCTGGCCGTGGGCATTGTCGTGGCCAACAAATCCTTCGCGACGGCCGTAAGTAGTTACTGCCGCAGAATCGGTTTCATGTTCAAACACCCACCCGTTAGAACCAATCATGTGACTTCGCAAATCGGTACGGCGGAAAGCGTTAGCCGAACGGACAGCATTCGGGACAGTCAACAAAATCGTGCCGGTCTTATCTATGCCGACGCTTTTCGCTAAAGAAATCTCGCCACTAGGGGAAACCATCCACTGTGCCTGCGCCTGCAACTCGGCGCACTGCTCCAAAGTGTCCAACATGTTTTGCCCAGACGGAACTTCAAACAGCCAAGTCACATCGGCCGACGGGTAAGTTCCCGTAGCGTTCCAAGCCGTCCCAGCCGAATCCGTCGTCACTGTCGTGCCTGACTTCAGCGACAGAGGCCACGACACCCCGCTGCTATTGCGGCTCGCTGTTCCAGTGACGATATCTGCCGTTACCCCCGCAACGGTTTCCTGCCAAGTCTGAACACTCCCGACGTCGGCTTCGTTGAACAGGTAGACGAAGGCTCCGCCGCCGTAAGCCTTATATTTCGGGCTGTCAACCGAATACGTTCCCGCGTCCAACTCTGTTGGATCCGAATGTGAATCACCGAAACCACGGTTCGTATATTCAACAAGACCGTCAGGATCCGCTGCCGATTCATCCCACCCGCCAGGGAGAACAATCGCCCATTGCAAACATGCGATGATGCCGCGACCGCCCATGACAACGCGGCGGCGAGCACCTACATATTCGATTTCGGCTTCCTCAATAATGAACGTAAATACCAACTGGCCGGACCGCAACACCTGAAGGCCGTAATTGCCTTCCCACGGGTAAGCGCTGTTGGCGGACTGGAAATCCGACAACCATGTTTCGTCGAAATCAACTTCAAGGCTGCCATGCCCAGGGGAGTTCAACATGTCGCCGAACTGCAACGAATGCCAATTCGGCACGTGTGAAACAACAGTCAAACTGTCGGACGCCAGATTTACGACCCTTACATCCCACGGGGTTTCCGTAGACATTAGATAAACGCTTTGGTGTAGGTGATCGTGTAGGAGACGTTAGAGGAAAGAGTATTCGTTACGCCGGGACGCAACTGAAACCAATCAGTGGTTGTGGAACCGGTTCGGTCAACATTGCCAGTCACATCCGTTGCCCCGATTTTCGCTGTGTAGGCAGTCGTGTCGAAAGTTACTGTGCCTGAAGGTGTCCCAGAATACGTCAACTTGCTACCCGTTGTCGTATTCTGGATGTACGGGTTCGCAGTACCGCTAGCCAAAGCGATCGTCATGCGTGTCATTAGTCCAGTGCCACCAGGGTTGCCGGAAGCAGTCAAAGTCGAATTCGTTTTCGTGCCCGACGAAGAGCATTCATACCAGCGCGGGTCCATGTACAAGATTTGAGCCGTGAACTGTGTGTCGGAGAACGTAGCATAATCCTCTGTTTGGATTTGCCCGTTTACTTCTCCGTAGTTGACGCGGTAAACAGTAACAGGGCTAGACGGGGACGCTTTTACATTGCGAACTACTTGTAGGGGGGCGTCGTACCCGCTTGCCGCATGGTTCGTCAACAAAATTCCCATAACAGCATCCCAATTGTCGTGGTATTGGGCGCGTTGACCATCAGTTGTAGAGGGTCGTATACCGCTGGCGTTTTCGTCAGATACCCACATCGTCCACGACTCGGTGCGTCCGCCCATGCGTTTCCTGCGCCAACGCAAACCGTGGTCCATCGCGGGCGTCAGATTTTCGCCGCGCAGAAGCGGTGTCGAATCAGCCAACGATTCGATAGCGAACCTGGGACCAGCGAACGAAGTCCCGTTGACGGTGTAAGACTCAACCCATGCCATCAATGTCTCCCGCGGGGGGGCTGTGAGGGGTCGTGGTTGCGACCCGTGTTCAGTGAGGGGGTTGGCGTGGTTGAATTATTATTGATTATGCCCCCCTGGGCGCTACTCCCAATCATCCTTGCCAGATTGACAAACTCGGGGTTTATAACGTCAGCGACGGTCTCGCCCATCGCCACCGGATCGTCGGTTGTCGTCGTGATGTTGATGATCACCGACGGATCCATTGTGAACCCAAACTTGCCGATGCCGCTAGGCCCGCCGATATCCGTGATCACGGGGGGGAGGTCCTGGAAGGTGGTACGAAGCACGCCAAGGCTAAACGTGTCAGCGTCGAATTCTTCCAAGAATCTCGCCAATTCGGGGCTACCTGCTTGCTGGCTGAACTCGGAACCTGGGATAACGCCTCCCGCTGCAAACGTGACAGGGGCGTTTGCAGCCTCTTCTGCTGCCAAGTCGGCAACCTCTTTGTTCACATCATGGAGCCCCTCCCCGACTTCCTTGATGGCCCTTCTGATTTCAGGGCTAAACATTTTCTCAAAAATGTTGTCACCCTCAGTGTCCATGTCGATAAGGGTTTGGGTTTCGTCAACACTAAGACCCATCGTGTCGGCAAGATTCTTAAACATTTCAATGGCTTTGTCACCCTCCATTCTCATAGCCGCCTGGGCATTTGCTGCTTCCTGCCCAGCGTCCATCAGGGCAATCTGCGCCCGCCCCACAGGCGAACCTGAACCAACAGCAGCGTCGAAATCTGCGAGCGCCTCCTGGGCGTCCAGGAGCGACAGCCTCAAATCTGCCTGACGCCCCTGGCCCAAACGAAGAGAGCGCTCGGCGTCTGCTACACCGCTTTGCAACGCAGTCCTCGTCAAGCCCTCTCGTTTCGTGGTTATCCCTCCAGCGCCGAACTCGCGTTCTGCTTTCTTCAATTGCAAGCGAGCGTCTTCCATATCAAATACTGAAGTCAGGGCTCTAGAAACAGCGCCGGTGCGTGTCCTGGCAACAGAAATAGCGTCTTCGATCAAATCCCTGACAGCGTTGATAATCTGCGACTTGTCTTCAAGAATACCGGAAGCGATGCCGTGTGTTATCGGCTGGCCAATTTCTTTAGCGAACCGCACCGACGGGGATCTAATCCCAAGAATCGTTTTGATTCCTCTGATCATGTTCTCAAAGATTCGTTCCGCCGTCGCCACTAACACCGGTTCGGCTTCGATGAGACCTTCACCAACGCCTTCCATTAGAGCGACCCCGATGTCGAGCCCTTTGCCGTCAATGAAATTCTGGGTTCTGTTCGCCATCCGCTCAGCGGCAGCAAGAAGTTCCTCAGAAGCGGTTTCTTTATCATCAACAAAGAGAAGAGAAATATTCTCGGGGGTTATGTTGAGTTCACGAAAAATGTCTTTAAGGGCATTTGGGTCAACTTGGTTTTGTAATGCTGTCACTTCGATCGCCCCCAGGAATGACTGAAATTGGGCTTCAGCCTCCTCCACCGACCCACCCGCTTCGATTATCCCCTCAGAGTATTCGAGAGCACCTTCGAGTTGATCCCGTAGCGAACTTCGCGACTTCCTCCCAGCCTCCGAGAACTGGTCCATGGCCCCGCCCGAGTCGCGCAACGAATTGGCCATATCTTGGAGACCGTCATTGAATGAGGTGAACGACTCATCGAGGTTAAACGCTCGCCCAATAATGTTGTCAAACCGTTTCGTTAATTCCCGAGACGCTGCGTCGGCAGTTTCAAACCCTGTTTCCATGGTAGCCAGCGCCGAACCAACGGTTTCCCCCATTTGTTCGGCAGCGTCGTCAATAGCAAGAAAGGCCTGCTCCTGCTTCTTCGCCAACCGGACTGCTTCTTTGAATAGAGCAAGTTCTCGCTCCTGGCCCTCCAGCCTACTTATTTCAAGAGCGAACCTAGGGTCCGCCGCCGCCTGAGCGAAATGTTCCGCCAGCATTTTGATGTTGTTCATCCCACCAAACGCTTGCTTTGACAACTCTGTTGTGTCGTCAGCGACAGCAAGAAATAGGTCAGATACCGAATTGATGCTTCCCAAATCGTCGATGTTGAACTGACTGACCGTGCCCAAAGAGTTGATCCACGCGGCCTCCATGACCGCTGCTGCTTCTTCTTGGGTAACGCCCATACTTACGGCTTGCGAAGTGATATTTTCCATCATCGATTCATACATAAACAAAGCATCATCTACTCTGCGCGAACCGAGAGCCTCCACGAATTCGCCAACAGGTTTTTCCAACGCTTCCGCGAGTCCGCCCATCTGCGGCTCTTCGGCTATCAGGAACTCTTCAAAAGTAGGCGGTGTCATGCTCGGCCCTACGTCTCCCACAAAATCCTCCCAGTCGTCCAACTGAGCCAAAATCGTTTTTTGGGCAGTGGTGAACATCCGCTCCGACCAGAGGCCGACACGCGTTGCAGCGATTGCCTCTTGATCCGATCCGCTTAGCAGGACGGTAACGGCTTCGTCCATGCCTCCTTCGAACCCTGTGAATAGCCGTGAGAAGAAATCGGAGGCACCAAACTCCAGCCGGAATTGGTTGATCAACCGGTCGAGGGCCTCGCGGTTGGCGGTGTTGTCCCCAGCGGAAAAGAATCTGATCAGCAACGCTTCTTCGGCTTCCATCAAGCCGACATCGTCGCTTATCTTTTTAGCATCGGCGATCAGCGTGTCAAAAGTAGACCTAAAGTTTTCGGCAATACGTCCCCCTTCTGTCGCTGCGCCCACTTGCCGCAACGCGTCCACGACACGCAAAATAGGTGTTATCGCTGCGTCGCCCACGAGTCGGATGTCGTCCAACTCGTCTACCAGATCATGCATTTCTCTCGCCGCTGATCGAGATTCCTTCCCCATCTTAAAGAAGTGGCTGGCGATAAGCCCAAGAGCGACCAATGCCACGCCGATCCCCGTGCCGATGAGGGCCGCTTTCGTCGCTAGGCCAAACATGACCATTGCTCTAGCGGCAGTGGTGGTTGTAACAGCGACTCCCGTCATTGCACCAGCGGTCCCAACCGCAGAAGCATTGAACAGGGTCCCCTGTGCCGTGGCTGCCGCCGATGTTGCAGCGTATTGGGCCATGGCAGCCTTGGCGAATATGAACATGGTTCCGACTGTGCCCATTACGGTGAGAAGGGTTCCGAACCCTACGGCGACGACAGTGACTAGGATCGCTATCCCAGCCAGCGCCTTACCCGCGATCCCGCCACGGCCCACAAGTTGCGCCAGAGAAGTAACTGCTCCGATCACGCTTATCGCTATATCCAACAGGGGGAGAAACGCTTCTCCCAAATCAATGAATGCTGTGCTCAAGGTTTTTAGTGATTTGCTCAGTTTGAACTGTGCCGTGTCCTTAACTATGTTCAGCGCCTCATCGGTGTCACCAGCCGAATCAGCGAGACGACGGAAGATGCCCTCATTCTCGGTCAGGTTCGCTCCCGTGATATCCAACGCACCAGCCAAAGCACGAATATTTGGGAACACATCAGCGAACGCCTCCTCGTTCTCATTGGCGAGATCCCGCAATCTCTTCAACACCGCCAGCAAGCCCTCTTCTCTGGCTTGACGACGCAACTCACCTTCAGCGATACCCATCTCTTTCATCGCCTTAGTGGCCTGGCGAGACGGATCTAGAAGAGACTGCATGATCTGCCGCAACTGGATAGCCGAAGTTCTAGCGTCGGTACCAGTACGAGTCATAGCAGCGATAGCAGCAGCGACCTCATGGAATTCGATACCCATTGCAGAAGCAACAGGAATAGCCTTGCCGATAGCAGGGGCCAGACGGTCTGCTTCAACCTTTCCTTCACGCACGGCAGCCGTGAGAACATCAACTGCTGCTGCTCCGTCAAGATTGGTCACGCCGTATGCGTTAACTGCCGACGTGGCAGCGTCAGCGACGACAGCAGTTTTGCCCAAGCCGATAGCGGCACCTTTGGCTGATGCCTCCAACACTCCAACCGCTGCCGCCCCCCGCAAACCGGCAGACGCCACGAAGAACATGGCATCCGCCAGTTCCTGGGGGCCGCGACCTGTCGCCGCAGCGGATTCCTTCACTGCCTTAGCGAATCGCTCTACGCCACCAGCGCTAACACCCACCAGCGCTTCAATCTTGACCATCGACTGTTCAAACGAAACAAAAGATTTGATCGCCAAGCCGCTAACTGCCGCCAAGGGCAGCCCCAACTTAGTTAGCAGAATGCGGCCCGTCGTCTGAGCGCGAAATGCCAGCGTGTTCAGCGAAGACGACATCGCTACCATGTTGCCAGTCGCCGCTGTTGTGGTTTTGTTAACCGGAACCATGGCTCGCGTGTACGCAGAAGCCCCGCCCTTCACCCCAGCAGGGTTCAGAACAATATTTTGAACAAGCGTCGGGAGAAGAATCGGAGCAGCCATCACATCTATTCTCGTCTAGATGCCGTCAACACTCAAACGGCGTCGACGCCTTCAACCCCTAAGTCGCCACCAAGGGCGGTGGCCCATCCCAGAAGATCAGAAGTCTTCCTAACCTTCTTCTTCGCTGCCTTGGGGACAGAAACGGCTGCTACGACTTGGGCGGGGCTTTTTTGCCAGAACTCTTCGTAGTCTTGGCCGATTTGACACCACGCGGAGATGGCTTGCTGCCAGGGGTATCCTTTTCCATTTCGGCCAGACTCTCGCTGATCTCCTCGTTTAGAACCTTTATCTGCGAGTCCGTCGCCGCCTCCGCCTGCGTTAGTAGCCGACTCGCCATAATAGGGTCCACGCCGTTAGCGATTGCCCACGCCACTCCAATCGCGTTGCTGTACTCAGGCAATCGTCCTTCAATCATCTGTGAACCAACAACCTCGACGTTCTCATGCATTATCAATGCGAGGGTTCTGCGGAGGGTCGAAACAGGCTTCACCTCCATCTGAGACTGCCACTCTGCCAGCCCGTCCCACACCTCTTCGATGTCGGCGATCGTGTTATGAGTGAACTTGATGAACAATTCTTCAGTTTCCTGCTCTCCCTCGGCGTCAAAGATCGGCACCCACCCGCCGTTCTCCTCACGCACCGTGGCGATCTGCACAGGAACGCCTTTATTTCGTAGCACTGTCGGGGTGTAATCCATGCACAGAGACTACACGAAGACGCGCAGAGGCGGCGACCTCGCAGCCGCCGCCTCTGATACCCGCTTAGATTAGAACTACAGTGTCTCCGCCGTTTCAGCAAACGAAATGTTGCCGAATCGGATCGGTGTGCCCTTCGGCTTGATCGCCTCAGCGGTAAACGTCGGAGAGTTGAAATCATCCGTCGAACCAGAAACCAGCGAACCGCCAGTCAACTGACACTTACCGAGGTCGACCTTGACGGTGGCGAGAGTATCGCCCGAGGTCTCCAAGTCGTCAATCAAGAACGAAATCTTGAAATACGGCAAGGATGTGTCATCGATCGGCAACGCAGCGGTCTCGGCTGCACCAGTCCCGCCCGTAGCGATCGTGGTGCCGAGAAGCACAGCGAGAACATCCAACGACAATTCGCCGTAGGTGCAGGAAAAGTTGAGGCGATCGATCTTGCCCTTCTTGGACAAAACAGAACCACCATCACCCTTCAACTCACTGGTAATGAAGTTTGGCTCCAGGGACACTTCCTGGATGCCGGGAACATCGACGCCGGTACCCCAGGTAGTAGCGTTATCCGAAGTGTCGGTGTCGATTGAATAGACCTTGCAGTCCTTCACGTCAAAGGTAATCGCACTTGTTGATGCGGGCATTATTCACTCCTTAGCGGGTCGCGGCCCTGTTGGCTCTGCTCTAGTTTCCCAGC
>Ga0233427_10000757_pt1 | contig 38571 bp, 32 predicted proteins | sample SI_118_April2016_5_FD_179885 | JGI IMG/M metagenome (GOLD analysis project Ga0233427, IMG submission 179885) | Seawater microbial communities from Saanich Inlet, British Columbia, Canada - SI_118_April2016_100_MG | ecosystem: Environmental > Aquatic > Marine > Inlet | place: Canada: British...
CGCTGCGCTCTCCAACATTCGGGGCACACTTTATGACACAAACGGTGAGCCGATTGGTGAGTCCGATGCACTGTTCTTTGATGAGTTGGGTGCGAGGGAAGCGGTCTTCCGTAGCCGGGATTCTATTAGCAATATTGTCGGTGATACCTGGACGGGCGTCGCGTCACTGGTGCTGAATGACACCTATGAAAACCTGAAGCTCATGAACCTGAACTTCGTTAATGATGAAACGTTTTTCAATTTCTCCTGTTTCGAAAGTGCCGATGAAGTGCTCGAGGAGAACTCACAGAGCGCAACCGATGAAACTTCCGAGTCGAGTGAAGCTCTAGCCTTTTTCGAAACCGATATCTCACCGATCATTCAGGATAAATGTATTGCTTGCCATCAATCCGGCGGCGTCGCCGGCGCCACCAATTTGGTCTACGTTTCGTCCAGTACACCCGGACACCTACAAACAAACTACGATACGCTTTCTAACTATATCGTTGCCGGGAACGGGGCGACGCTGCTGAACAAAGGCCGGGGTGTTAGCCATGGCGGTGACCAGCAATTTTCAAGCGATTCAGAGGAGTTCTCTGACCTGAGCGCGTTTATTGACCTGCTAGGCGAGGAAGGTGCTGCTGACAGTACAACTGGAAGTTATTGGGAGGGGGTTACGCTCGCCTCGCCAGTCAAAACACTTCGTCGGGCGTCGTTTCTTTTACGGGGCAACCCGCCGACTGAGGCCGAAGAACTTGCTGTCATCTCAGGTGGAGAGGACGCCCTCAGAGGGAGCGTTAGGGGGTTGATGAACGGTGATGGCTTCCACGGTTTTTTAACTCGTGGAGCCAACGATAGACTGTTTACGGACAAGTTTTTGACGAATACCGCCGCCTTCGAAGTGTCCGACCCGAACAGAAGGTTTTTTCCGCTAGCGGCTGCTTACCAATACGATGCTAATGTCGCCGCTGGCGCCTTTAACGCCCCACAGGACCTCACGTGGCGAGACGATTGGCAGGCCGGGCTTGCGCGCTCGCCTGTTGAGTTGATCGCTTATATCGTCGAAGAAGACCGGAACTACCAAGAAGTTGTCACCGCCGATTACATGATGGTGAACTACATGAGCAACCAATTTTTGGACGCAGGCGCGAGCTTTGACACTGAGGATCCTAGAGTTTTCAAACCAGGTCAAAACAATGGCCAGATCGTTAATGACGATCTTCTCATCAGCGAATACACCCTTGATTTTGGGGTCAATATTTCCTCTCATGGTCCCTTCCTTGAGTACCCGACTGCCGGGGTGTTGAATACGCATGCATTTTTAAACCGCTATCCGACCACTGAAACGAACCGCAATCGAGCGCGTGCTCGCTGGACTTACTATCACTTTTTGGGGGTCGATATTGAAAAGTCGGCTGAACGAACCATTGACGCGGAGGCATTAGCGGATAACGACAATCCGACTATGAACAATCCGGCCTGCACCACCTGCCACGCTATTCATGACCCTGTCGCCGGGACTTTCCAAAATTACGATAGTGTGGGGCATTACCGCACCGAGAATTTCGGTATCGATTCTTTGCCCCAAAGCTATAAGGAGAATAGCGACGACTATGCCCACGGAGACACCTGGTTTCGAGATATGCGCTCGCCCGGCTTTGAAGGCGACGTTGCACCCAGTCAGGATAATTCAATACAGTGGCTTGGTCAGGCCATTGCAAATCAAGATCGTTACAGTGAGGCAGCGATAAAGTTTTGGTGGCCTAGCCTGATGGGTGCGCCGGTGCTTGAAGCCCCGACTGAAAGCGGAGACAAGAACTTTGACACAGATCTTGCCGCCTATGAGGCGCAGAACAGCTTTATACAAGAATTGGCCGAGCAGTTTTCATCAGGTATCGAGGGCGGCGCTGCATACAACGGCAAAGATTTACTCACATCTCTGGTGTTAAGCGAATGGTTCAGGGCCGACCAGGTTGAAAGTGTCGATGTCAAAAATCGACTCGTAACCAGTGCCGGCACCCGGCGTTTACTCACCCCGGAGGAACTTGAACAAAAAAGCCTGTCATTACTGGGTTGGCGATGGGGTCAATACCCGCACAGCCCAGATGAAGAGACTAACTTCGCTTTCATTCCCATCAATTCCCATCTCCAGCAGGGGTTTAAAATTTACTACGGCGGCACGGATTCTGATGGGATTACAGAACGAAGCTCTGCGCTGACGGCTCTCATGGTTAATGTCGCTGAAAAGCATGCGCTAGAAATGTCGTGTCCTGCGGTGATGCTCGACTTTGAAAGAGAAGACGGCAGTAGATTGCTTTTTGATGGTATAGACGCGGTAACTACACCCGCTACCGAAATCATTCGCGATTTTTCAGTCGAAGCAGCCTCCGAAGAGGAGCAACAGACCTATTCGTTAACGACCACAGTAGCGAGCGGCGAAAAAGTCCTCGATATATCCATGACCAATTCTTTCTTTGAGGAAGGTGTTGGCCAACGAGACCTGACGGTCGTTAATTTTTCTGCTGTCAACGAGTCTGGCCAGACGGTTTACATGCTTGATTTTAGCGATATCAATACGGTTACGGGCGCGACTTACACGTGCGGAAACATATGGGACCGGGGTTTTGAATTTTATTGTAACGGTACAATGTCAGTGCCGTTTCCCGTTGAGCTTGATGGAGAATATACGTTTTCTGTGATCGCGCATGGTAAGCAGTATGGGTCCGACGGCGCAAAGATGACCGTCGGCTTAAGTAGCACGGATGCAACGTCTGGTAATACCCAGGGTGCGCAAGCGATAAAGACAGTGATTGCAAATCTACATGGGCGCTTACTCGGACAATCACTAGTGACGACAGCACCAGAAATCGAGATGGCATTCGATCTGTTGGTCGCGTCCTGGCAAGCCCGGAAAGTTGTAATAGACGAAAGGAACGATAACACGGCCTTTTTATACCCCAGTGAATTGTGCTACTTCCCAGACCACTACGATACCGAGGGCGGCGCTAGGGTAGTCGATCCTTCCGGGATGAAACACGCCTGGCAGTCCGTCTTGTCTTATCTCATGACTGACTTCAATTACCTGCACGAGTAAAGCGCATGAAGCGACGCGAATTTTTAACAAAAACAGCAGCCTTAGGTGCCGCGGGGATCGTGCTGCCGAGCGTAACACTTTACGGTGCTGTCGATGGCGGTTATACGGGGCGACTACTCGTGCAACTACAAGCCAACGGCGGGTGGGACGTTTCAAGTTACTGCGATCCCAAAGTTAATCAGCCCGGCGAGAAAGACATCACCAACTGGTCGAACAATGACGAGATTCGACAAGCGGGCAACTTGTCCTTTGCGCCCTTCGCCAACAATGCTGCATTTTTTGAAAAATATTATCGAGACATGTTGGTGATCAATGGCGTAGACATGCAAACCAATTCGCATGATACCGGGATTATTCATAACTGGAGCGGGCGTAACTCGGTTGGCTACCCTTCGTTAACCGCTATGTTTGCCGCAAAAAACGCGCCGGACCATCCGCTGTCGTATATTAATTTCGGCGGCTTCGGCCAAACCGGCAACCTGATCAGGTTCAGCCGACTTGATGATGTCGATGCGTTAGCGAAAATAATAAAACCCGAGTCAGATGGAGACGACAGAACGCTGAGAAATGCCGAGGACGTGGCGCGAATCAGGGCCGCGGCGACGGCCAGACTCGAATGGCAACTGACTAAACAGAATCTGACATCTAGGCAAGCTCAAAACCTGAACGCGCAACTGCAGGCGACCACTTCTCGATCAATGTTACGGGCGTTTAGTGAATACCTGCCAACACCCGATGAGGTTATCGCAACCAAGCAATTAGCATCTGGCGTGAATAGCTCCTTGCCAAGACAGATACAGCAAACTGTCGCTGCCTTTGAAGCGGGTGTGGCCAGTGCTAGTGATTTGTTTTTGCTTGGCTTCGACACTCATAGCAACCACGATGCTACCCACGAGGCGCTGTTCAATCATCTTAACGAATCTATTGATCTCTTATGGACATTAGCTGAAAACGCGAACATAGCTGACAGGCTAACAGTGATCATTGGATCGGACTTCAGTAGAACCCCCCATTACAATGACAACGCAGGAAAAGACCACTGGGCGATAGGTTCGGTTATCGTCATGGAGAAATCACCCTCCTGGGGTAATCGTGTGATCGGTTCTACCGACGAAGGGCAGAATGCCCACAACATCAACCCAAACACATTGGCGCGAGATGATGCCGATGGCACCCACATTTACCCCAAGCATGTTCACAAAGCGCTAAGACGTCATCTGGGATTGGAAAACACTGAGGTCGATCAGGACTTTAAATTCTTAGGCGCCGAGGACTTTGACTTCTTTGGCTGAGCCGCCAAACACGTTGACCGGATTAACTCACAGACAGGAGTAGCGCCGCGGGGGAGTTGTTTCTTCCCGAGCGGCGCCATCGCAGATAGTATTCCCTTAGGCGAACTCTCTTATTTAATTGGGAAATTGAACGATGACCTTGAACCAACAGTGGCGACTGGCTCGCCAACCGATTGAAGGCTGGCCTACGGACGGCGATTTTGCTCTTGGTAGCGCTGATATCGCCGAGCCAGGCGCTAATCAGGCACTCACTCGGACCCTCTATCTTTCCCTCGATCCCTACCAATGGGGGCGACGCCGTAGTGGTATTGAGCAGACCGGTGAGGTCTGTCACGGCAGAACGGTTTCGCAGGTGTTAAAGAGCCGGCTCTCCGGATACCACGAGGGCGATGTTATCTTTAACACGAATGGCTGGCAGGAATACGGTCTTGTAGGACAAGACATCAGCGAGTTTGGCTATATGCATCCCAGGGTTTTAGATATATCCCAGGTCCCTGCCTCTAGCGCATTGGGCGTTCTGGGCATGCTGGGCCTCACGGCGTACTCCGGTTTGTATGTTCAATGCCAACCAAAACCTGGTGAAACAGTCGCTGTGTCGGCCGCGAGCGGCGGCGTTGGTCAAAATGTCGTTCAGATCGCAAAACTAAAAGGCTGCCGTGTGGTCGGTATTGTTGGGTCAGATGACAAGTGTGACTTCGTGGTTGATAGCCTGGGTGCAGACGCCTGTATCAATCGTAAGTCCCCGGACTTTGTTGACCAGTTACAGCATGCCTGCCCTGATGGCGTTGACATCTATTTCGAGAATGTCGGCGGTGAAGTGTTTGAAGCGGTTCTGCCATTGTTGAACAAGTCCTCCAGAATTAGCCTGTGCGGGTTAATTTCGCAGTACGGGAATGACGACGCCGCGTCCAACCATGCTCGATGGCAAGAGACGGGCGCCCCCGTTTTTGCTACCCAGCAAGTGCAGGTCAATGGCCTGTTTGTGGGTAACTTCGTTGCTGACTACCAGCAACAATTTCTTGAGGAAATGGGCGACTGGGTTCGCAATGGCCAGGTGAAGTACAAAGAAGATATCTGGCAGGGTATCGAAAAAGCGCCTGAAGCGTTTGACGCCATGCTAAAAGGTGAAAACTTTGGCAAGACACTTGTTCAAGTCACTGAGGACCCTGTTGCGAAGGTTCTCTGATCTGGTGGAAACTGAGGTTAGGAAGAATAACCACGCTTTTCCGATCCTGAGAAAAGTATCCTGGTTCCAGCCAGTTAGATGCCGTCCCCGTTACCCCAATTGAACAGGTGTTGTGTGATCGAAAACTTTAGCCCAACGATTGAAAACTTGATGATTTGACCCTCGATCCCAGACGCTGGCCGAATGCGAAGAAGAAGCCAGGTAATTGGATCACGGTGCGCGTCGATGTCAAAGAAGAATACATATCAACCTACCTGACAACATTGGAGAAACGAGATGCTATACGGAAATTTTAAGAACATGACCTATACTCAAAGTACGAGTAACTTTAACGGCGGTGTGGGTTTTTCCCTTGCGCTAATTTTTAGGGACTTCTACCCATCAACATTTACCGCCGACTGGTATTGGTATCTTGTGGGTGCATTCTTGTTTGTTATACCCGGACTTATTTCGACATACCAACAGGTCAGAACAGGATATTCGTTAAAACAGGTGAAGCTAACGGAAAGACCATTCAGAACCCTTTAATAAGGGTGATTGCGCCTTGTATGACTCGTTTAGCAGTGACGACCGCCGGGGTTTCATAAAAGATGATGTTCATCTAGGCTGGTGCATCCTGGGGCAGAAACATCAGGCCATCCTCGAACCATTCGAGTTGGGAATCAGATATAGCCTCATGCAACACTCGCTGATGCTCCGCCGGTACCGTTGATGAATAGCACCTGGGCGCCTTTCTTAATTAAAAGCTTCTCTATCTCAAAGCGATCCTGTTTCTGATTTGTCCCGAACAAATCATCTCCGTATTCCCGATTCTCCTTAAACCATTTAAATGAGGCTAGGAACCGCTCGCTGAGCTATCCCGGCTAGATCACAGTCTGTCGGAAGTGTCCCAAATTGCGAACCATGGTCGCCCCCTAGACGAGAACGTAAATAAGCATCAGTTACAGATTGGTCACCGTGCGCAATTAATAGTGCTGAGGACCAAGCCACAGCTAATCTTTCTATAAGGCGTCTAGAGTTTGCTTCGCCAGCCGTAACATCGCTAAATTGTCCACGGATTAAATCTAATTCTGCTTTCAACGGAGGGTGACTTCCTGCAGAGCATTCTAATTCTGATAAAAACGCCTCTAAGCTTTCTGGAGATTTAGCCACTGCTCTATTCATGTCTAGAGCGATCACATTTCCTGACCCTTCCCAAATAGCATTTAGGGGAGCTTCACGATAAAGCCGGGGAAGAATTGAATCTTCGACGTACCCGTTACCTCCTAAGCATTCCAGCGCTTCTCGGACTACTGGTGTTGACTGTTTGGTTAACCAATATTTAGCTACTGGTGTTGCCAGTCTTGAAAAAGCCGCTTCTTCAGGGTCAGTTGTTGATCTTTCGTGCGCTCCGGAAAGACGTGTAATCATGAGCGTTGCTGCTTCGACTTCGATTTCAAGATCTGCGATGACATTTTGCATCAGAGGCTTGTCTATTAGCAATGAACCGAATGCTGAGCGGTGAGAAACAGCCCAAGCAGCTTGCGCTACAGATTGTCTCATAAGTGAAACTCCCCAGTTAGCAACATCAAGTCTTGTACTGTTGACCATCTCGAGAATAGTTGGGATTCCCTTTCCCTCTTCGCCAACCATCCAGCCCGATGTGTTAACAAATTCAAGTTCAGAAGAGGCGTTTGAACGATTTCCCAATTTGTCTTTAAGACGTACAAAATGCATCGGGTTTCTATCCCCATTAGGTAGAACGCGTGGCACTAAAAAACAAGACATTCCTCTCGCAGCGTAGGCGAGAACAAGAAACGCATCGCACATTGGAGCAGACGTGAACCATTTATGTCCGTTAAGGAGATGTTCATTACCAGGTCCTTTTAAACCGGTAGGAGTAGCAGTTGTTTCATTAGCCCTGACATCAGACCCACCTTGCTTCTCAGTCATCCCCATTCCGATTAACACGCCCGATTTCTGATCAGGATGGATCAATCTCGGGTCATATTCTCTAGTGACTATTTTTGGTTCCCAAACCGCAGCGAGTTCAGGTTGATGTTTTAGCGCTGGCAGAACAGCCGACGTCATTGATATAGGACAACAGTGACCCATTTCTACTTGAGTTATCAGCCCCATTAACCCATTGCGAGTTACGTAAGCCCCCTCGCCTGGATCTTGTTCATACCGCATTGAATGGATGCCATTCTCAACAGACATTTTCAGTAATGAATGGTAGGCAGGATGATATTCTACTTCATCAATTCGTGTGCCGAAGCGATCATGTGTGTGCAAAATCGGACTGTTTCGGTTGGCTAATCGCCCCCATTCAAATGTTTCTTTGGTTCCGACTTGCTCTCCAAATTTCGTGAGAAGATCAATATCTCCCCCCTCACGTTTGATAGCAGCAGGGAGTACAGGGTCAGATAGAAAAAGGTTGTAGGGCTCGAGCGGCGTACCAAGATTATCTAATTCTGATTTGGCCATTTATCCTCCTTCAAGAAACTAAAACTAACAATATCTTTTTAAGACACATATACAAGAATTACGTTCTACCCAATCTAGTTTCAAGCTAAATCTTCTTTAAGGGCTCTTTGCCGCTATCTGATGATTGAAACCACGGCAGCGGATTTAACCCTACGCCAACAGAAAAGCACATTGGCTAATCGCTCATCACCAGCTCAGCCAATCACCACCAACAATAGAAAACTTGGTAGCGTTTAACCACTACTCGTCATACGGCTCCACTCTTTCATAAAACAAGCAGGCAACCGATCAGGTTCGATACTCAGACTTTCGGTCGAAAAGCCCTGCCATAATTCCTATCCTCATCTGGCAGGGTATCGAAAAAGCGCCTGAAGCTTTTGAAGCCAGGCTAAAAGGTGAAAACTTTGGCAAGACAATCTTTCAAGCCAGTGCCGACCCTGTAGACACTAGCTATCGTAATATTCAATTTTAAAATTAAATAACGTGTAGACGTAGGAAATCACTGGGCTTGCGAGATTAAATAGACAAAACATGAGGTAGTCACCCGTGGCAACGCCGAGCGTGGCAGCCATGAAAGCACCGCAGGTATTCCAGGGAACCAGCACAGAAGTCACCGTGCCAAAATCCTCTAGCACTCTCGACAGGTTCTTCGTCTTCAGACTCATCTCCTGGAAGTTATCGGCAAACATTCTCGATGGAATCGCGATCGAAAGATATTGGTCGCTCGTCACCAGGTTCGCCACAAGCGATGTCATTCCTGCTCTTCGCATCAGACCACCACCAGATCGCACGCCCACCATTAGATATTGAGCCAGCACGTTGAGAGCGCCTGACTTTTCCATCATGCCGCCAAAAAACATGGCAGAAATGATCAGCCAAATCGTAGTTAACATGCTTTCCATTCCGCCCCGGGAAAGTAAATCATCTAGCACAGCATTACCAGTACTTGCGCTATATCCGTTTGCGGCAACGCCCCAAACGGTTTCGAGAGCACTTCCAGTCTGAGTAACAAGCTGGGGTTGCATGAACAGAGCAATCAGCGCCGCAGTGCCTGCACCAAAAAAAAGAGAAGTAAATGCAGGCTTGCCAAGCCCCGCCAGTATCAAGGTGACTACAAGCGGCAACATCAACAGTGGGCTCAGGTTATAACTTTCAGCAATCGCGACTGAGATACTATCAATTCGTGACTGATCGATATCAACAACTGCGGTGAGAGAGAAATAGCCGAACACAACCAGTGCAATCAAGATGGCAGGGATCGTCGTCCATAGCAAAAAGCGTATATGTTCAAATAGTTCGGTAGTGGTCACTGCTGCGGCAAGATTGGTCGTATCAGAAAGGGGGGACAATTTATCGCCAAAGTATGCCCCTGAAATCACAGCACCTGCAGTCAACTCGACTGAAAGCCCTGATGCTGCTGCAATACCCACAAGAGATAGCCCAACGGTACCCGCCGTGGTCCAGGAGCTTCCGATGGAAATGGACACAATCGCACTCAGCAATACCGCTGCGACGAAAAAGATCTCTGGAACCAACACTTGAAGACCATAGAAGATGATGTACGGGATCGTACCGGCGAGCATCCATAGCCCGATAAGTGTACCAACCATTAAAAGGATAAATATCGCGGGCAGGGCTCGCTGAATCGAGCTAGCGGCGCCGGCTTCTAGTGAGTTCCAACTGTGATTGTTAAGCACACCCACGCCGCCAGCGAGGACACCAGAAATAATTAGCGCAATTTGGGCTGGCCCGCCTATCGTTCCGTCGCCGAAGATATAGATTGCCCCACCTAGCATCACCACCAGGGCGAGAAGTGGCATTACGGCCATTGCACTCGTCGGTAAGCTCACTTCTGCTGTCACTGATTGTTTCGTCTTCATAACCGCAACCACTTTTTTTGAGAGGTGACTTACCTGGGCGCGAAACAGGCAACTAACTTCCTCAAGTCACCGCTCTGCGAGGATAAGAAGTTTAAACCGCATCTATGCCGGATTTCAAAAGTATCTTGAGCGGGGGGGGATTGCGAAAAGAAATCCGTGGGTCGTTTATTGGAACAGTATGGTCAATGTCGTGAAACTAAACCGCGGTATCGTTGGTACTTTTGCGGTTGCCGGAATGATTGATCCGGGTGATGTGGTCTAAGTTAATCTGTAAGAGCATCCCTTGTGGCTGGCCCGCTCTGACGATTGATCACCTCACCACCCTTAATAACAAAGCTGACGTGCTGCAGTAAGGTAATGTCGTCGACAGGATTGCCGCGGACAGCAACGATATCTGCGTAGCGGCCGGCTGTAAGCGCTCCAACATCGGATTCCAGTCCCATGTGACTTGCCGGAATTGAAGTTGCTGACTGAATGGCGTGCATCGGCTCCATACCGTGCTTGACCATCTCTGCGAATTGCTTCGCGCCGAGATGATGCGGCAGAACACCGAGATCGGTGCCGAACATTAATGTGACGCCCGCGGCTAGCGCTTTTCTGAAGACGGCACGTTGTGCTTCCGTCGTGTCTTCATTTTTTTGCATGAATTCTGCGGCGTAGCCGTGTGCTTCTCCGACCTCCGCCGTATAGGTACCGTTGTAGACATCCATTGAAAATGCGACATCGTGCTCTACGGCTAGTGATACGGACTCGTCATCGCCGAGCGATGCGTGCTCAATAGAATCAACACCCGCTAGAATCGCATCCTTAATGGACTCGGCGCTGTGCGCATGGGCGGTGACCTTGATGCCGGCGGCCCTGGCAACATCGACCACGGCCTGAATCTCCTCGGGCGTCATTTCCGGTGCGCCGGGTACACCACCGTAGCCGAACACGGCACCGGAGGCGATGATCTTTAAGAAGTCGGCACCTCCGTCAACGTTGGCCTTTGCCGCAGCGCGGAACTCATCGGCGCCGCGCGCAACGCCCATGCGAAAGTTGTCCGGGATCTCGCTGTCATCGACGCTCGGTATATACATGTCACCGCCGCCGTGTGGGATTGTCAGATAAGGCCCCGCGAATTGAATGCGCGGTCCGATAACGTCGCCTGCGTCGATCTGGTCGCGAAGGTCTTTTGCTAACCATGCCTGGTAGGTGCCGACATTTCGCACCGTGGTAAATCCGGAATCGAGGATGATCTTGCCTAGTTTCGCCGCGAGCGCTCTTGCTTCCTCGGGTGTACGTCTGAGATAAATCGTGTAGTCGTCGAAATCCTCAGGAACACCATCGACGTGGACATGCATATCGATTAACCCAGGCAGGCATGTGTAGTCACTAAGGTCGAGGATCTCTGCATCGGTTACCCTTGCCGGAGATTCTCTGCTGACTTGGGTAATACGATGGTCACGAATGACAATTGAACGCTGTGATAGCACCTCTTTTGATACACCATCAATCATTGCGCCGCAGTTGATGATAAGGTCCGCGGACATCGGGGGCGCAGGAGGCTCGGATTGACCGCAAGCGGTGACCAGCAGTGAGCCGAGGGCAATGACAGCGGTGCGGTTCATCGGGTTCTCCAATTGGATATGCCCTTGGAAGGGTCGGTCAGGGTTGCATCAAGATCAAAGTAGACGTGGGGTTGCATCGGCGTAGCATAACAGGGTCGGTGTGAATGATAATCACCATAATCAATACAAGTTGGAAGCGCGATGGCGGGTGTGGGGAACAGGGTTGCGATGGTAACCGGTGGGGGTCGAGGTATTGGTCTGGCAACGGCAAACCTGCTGGCAGAGCGCGGCGCGAAAGTCGTTTGTGTTGCCCGCAGTGAGGCAGAGCTAAAAGCTGCGGGTCATGGTTACGTTGTTGCTGATCTAGCCTCGCCTAAGGGCTGCGAGAAGGCCGTGCAGGATGCGGAGAGTAACGTCGGACCGGTCGATATCCTTATTTGTAATCATGGTCTAGGGTCTGCACATGAGGTTGTCATCTGGGAACAGGAAATCGAAACCTGGGAAACCATGATGCGCATCAATCTCGACGCGCCGTTTTATCTGTCACGACTCGTTACGAAAGGTATGGTCAAGCGTCGCCACGGACGCGTGGTCTTTACAAGTTCAACGGCCGCGAAAGTCGCCGAATATGCCGGCAGCGCCTACAACAGCTCAAAGGCAGGCCTGCTGGGGCTGATGCGGTCTGTAGCTGAGGACTGCGGTGAGTTTGGTATTACGTCGAACGCGGTACTACCTGGCTGGGTGCGCACAGAAATGGCGGAGAAACACGCTGCTGCTGAGGCACTGGAGCATAATATTAGTACCAAGCAGGTTTGGCAGGAGCGCGCCTCCCTCTATCGTGCGGGCCGCGTGGCAACCCCCGATGAGGTTGCGGCAATGATAGTCTTTCTTGCCTCCGATGAGGCAGGCGGCGTTAGCGGCGAGGCCATCCGAGTGTCCTTGGGCGGTGTGATCTGAGTGTAATACTGTCGTTATGCCCCTATTTGTCCAGTTCCCACACTTTTGCCTCAAACTTTTTAGTTTGCAGATTCACATCTGAGATGTGGAGGATTCGAGCGGCGTCGTCATCATCGAAGCCGTAAACACGCAGTTGTCTGCCTTGGCGTTTCCACAGTCCAACTGTGGTGACTTGCTCCATTGTGCCATTGTCACGGATGGCTTGAACCGTTCCCGTGAAATAACCTTTCGTATTGTCTTCCTTGGTGGCAGTCATGTTATGTGTTGCATGGATCAGACCATAGGTGCCAGACGAGCCCTCATAAGTGATGACCATGCCCGTCGCGGACATAGTGATGCTAGAAATATTCAATTGCACATCGATGGGATCACCAAAATTGACCTCTACGGCCTGGGCAGTACCCGTTAAAAACAATGCGAACATGAGAGTCAGAAGCTTATCCATCGATGATATTCCAATTAAAAAGTAATGCTTACTATGAAGGTTCACGACGCGCGGTCAAGATTAGTTCGATTTTGGTAGGCGCATAAAGCGGACAGATTTTTTGACGAAAGGCGGTGCAGGTTATCGACGGCCAGAAAGATAGGGAAGTTTAAACCATATTTTCCCTGGCTTTCATGTGCCGCTACAACCTTGGACAAAGAGCGATCTCCCTCGTCACTATCGGCCTAGCTGCCTGGGCATCAAGTGCTACAGGTTCGCTTTGAGATCCCGGTAACCAATATGTTGAATACCAGCAGATTCGATATAGGTCCTCATTTCGGGGTCACTCCAGGCAATGAAGTCGGCATTTCGCGAACCAAAGGTATCTGCGATTGCTCGTAGTTCGTCACCGTCCTTCGCTGGGTGAAATAACAGATGAGTTAATCCGGGCTTTATGTCGTCGATGAGTGATCGATAAAATGCCTTCTTGTCATTCAGTTCGATTAAGGTATCTATAATGATTTCATCCAGAGTTGGTACCGCGTCGGTATCTACCTTTTCCAATACCTCAAGATAGTCATCTGAATTCCCGGTTTCCCGAAGTGCTTCCAGTCTTTCTCTAGTGATATTTGGCAGGAATGCCGGTACACCATATTCCTGTGCCAGCGCCAGATAGATTGCGAGAAACTTTGGGTGAACGACCGATCCCATATGAGTATCAATGTGCGTCACCTCGATACCAGCAGTGAGCGCTGTATCTATCTGAGCCCGCATTTCCGCTTCAGCCGCGGCTTCCGTGACATGTCGAATCGCATCTTCTCGTGTATGCCATAGATAGCCTTCGCTATCCATAAGCCCGCTGGCTGGGTCGCGAGTACTCAAGGCCGGCCAGCGAAATGTGGGATATTCTGCGGTCAATGTCAGATGGACCCCCACATCAAATTCAGGATGCGTTTTGCAGATAGATGCGGCTTCTTGAAACCAGGGTGCGTTCACAATAATAGATGCGCAACTGGCAGCGCCTGAAGCCAGGCACGCTTCGGAAGCTACATTCGCAGCATGACAAAAACCCATATCGTCAATGTGCGTGATCAAAACCCGGTCGTCAGGGCCATAGCCCATCTTCTTCAAGAATTTGTTCAATTCGTTATTGTTCCTTTCAATGGCCCCTTCCAAAAGTTCCCGATGGTGACATATACCTATTCTTGACTTAAGGGGTGCTGAGATAGTGGCCTACGATCCATAGGTAGCCATGGCACAGCGTGAGCACACTTTGTATGTGTCACTAACGGGTGGTCGTCAGTAAACATTTTAGATAGTGTTTTCCGAGATTTCAAAAGTATCTTGATTGGAGTTCTATACGAAAAGAAGTCACTGGAGTAGTTTTTCGGAGAGGAGGGTCAATGTCTAAATAGCCAGAAAAACAATAGCAAGACAAGTTCCTAGGATTTACACTTGAAGACGCAATCCACACCAGCTAAGGCGACTTTAGAGTGCCAGGAGAGTTAACGTGAGTGAAGCGATTAGTACACCAGAGTTTGCAGACCCATACACGCTGCCCCTAGACGAGCTCGATGTCAGCAATCCTATGCTGTTTAAGGCAAATGCCTTTTGGCCCTACTTTGAGCGTATGCGCAATGAGGATCCGGTTCACTATTGCAGGGACAGCCCATTCGGTCCCTATTGGTCCATCACCAAGTTTGACGACATCATGGAGGTCGAGAAAAATCATGAGGTTTTTTCTTCTGAAACCGGTGGTATCTCAATTTTTGAACGTATGGCTGACTTTAAAACATCCAGCTTTATTCAGATGGACCCACCGAAACATGATGTGCAGCGAAAAACCGTGACAGGTGTGGTTGCGCCCACCAACCTTGCGCTACTTGAGCCCATCATCCGCCAGAGAGCGGCTAAAATTCTGGATGAGTTGCCAATCGGTGAAACTTTTAATTGGGTGGAGCATGTTTCGATCGAACTAACCACGCAGATGTTGGCCACCATCTTTGATTTTCCGTTCGAGCAGAGACGTCGGCTCACCTACTGGTCAGACATAGCCACCTCGTCTGAAGTGAATGGCGGAAATACCCCTGAGTCGGTCAGAAGGGAGGGCCTGCTTGAGTGCCTGGAGGTTTTCACAGGACTTTGGAACGAAAGAATTAACAAGGGGCCGGGAAATGACCTGATTTCCATGATGGCTCACAATCCTGAAACACAGAACATGGACCCTATGGAATATCTAGGGAATCTCATTCTGCTGATCGTCGGCGGTAATGACACCACCAGAAACTCTATTACAGGTGGTGTCTATTTCTTAAATGAAAATCCGGCGGAATATGAAAAACTGCGTAATAACCTTGATTTGATTCCAAAGATGATCCCGGAAATCATTCGCTATCAAACACCTCTTGCTCATATGCGTCGTACAGCTACGCAGGATTATGTCCTAAAAGGTAAGCACATCAAGAAGGGCGAAAAGGTGGTGATGTGGTACGTTTCTGCTAACCGTGATAAGGATACGATTGTTAACCCGGACGCTTTTATTATCGATCGGGAAAGACCTCGCCATCACATGTCGTTTGGTTTTGGTTTGCACCGATGCATGGGTAACAGGCTGGCTGAGATGCAACTCAAAATTGTATGGGAAGAAATCATGAAGCGGTTTAAGCGTGTCGAAGTTGTGGGTGAGCCGGTTCGTGTCCAATCCTGTTTTGTCAAAGGCTACGAAGAATTACCGGTCAAGCTGCACACCTGGTAAATCGTTGAAAGAGCATAAATGCATAGTAACGCCCAACGTACTGTATGCATCGTGATATAGGCTTCTCTTCTATTGGCGTCATGAGTAAGTGGACAGAGTTGGTCATGAGTACCCGCGCATGAATTAGAACCCCCGTTTCCCGGGCTCCTTCATCTAACCTGTGAGCATACGCGGCAATCTCCTGATCCGACGCCAAACGAATTTGTTTATTAATGCCACGCAGGAAAACGTGAACCGTCTACCGAGAGGCAGAACTCCAGGCCTTCTTGGCATTGAACAGCGAGCTCTTAATTCTCAACTCTCAACTCTCAACTCTCAACTCTCAACCAGGAAAGTTCAAGTATCACGGTGGTAACAGCGAGAATCTGTAAGCTTCCGACAATGAAGCTTTCAGTCTTTTGCTTCAAGTCATGTAGTAAAAATGTAAATTTCACTTCAACCCCACTTATTGACCCCAGTTATTTTTCGGTTAGCACCAGCCCCTTGAGTTCGTTTTGCATTCTCCAACCATCTAACACTTTCCGATACGCACCGAGACCTTTCCCATAAGATTCAAGGCGCACGTCTCGATACCGCTCCCGCGTGCCTTCTTGATTGTAGTAACCCGGTGTGCAGCTAGCCGGTGAGCCTCCGAGCACAAGTTGCGCCTGGGATGATTCACTACTTAACTGATCAACCACCCATTCTTGCTCAGCTTCAGCTGATGGTTCCGCCATTTGAATATTGCGCTTCATCAACTCGCTGACGGTATAGGCAACATGCTTGGCCTGCACATCAACGCCATAACAATAATTCGCGCCAAGTTGGAACACGAACAAGCCACCACAGAAAAACAGATTGGGAAATCCATGTGCCATCAGGCCGTGCATGGTGCACATACCATCGCTCCAGTGGTCGTAAATTGACTCACCCTCGACGCCATAAATGGGGAAACCAATACGGCGCTGGTAACTACTGGTGATTTCAAAACCGCTGGCATAGATGATGCAGTCAACTTCATATTCTTTCCCGTTTGCGACAATGCCACGTTCTGTAATCTGTTCCACACCTTTGGTCTCACTGACGTCGACGAGCTCCACGTTGGAACGGTTGAACGTTCCAAGATAGTCATCATTAAAGGTGGGGCGCTTGCAAAACTGGTTGTAGAACGCCTTCAGCTTTTCAGCGACTTCCGGATCTGCAACGGTTCGATCAACATGGCTTCGAATCTGCTCCATGGTTTTAAAATCCGCCAGTTGAGGCAAATCACCGAGTTGATCAGCGTCCAGATCGCCCTGTTGGACCAGTGTTCGTATATTGCGCGCCATGCGCGTCCAACCCTCATCCTCGAACTCAGGATCGATCTCACCGCCGATCAACGCTTCTCCAAATCTTTTTTGGCGGGCGGCTTGCCAGCCCGGCTCAAGATCAGCGGCCCATTGAGGATCTGTCTCGGAATTGTTCCGAACGTCCACAGAAGACGGCGTACGTTGGAACACATACAACTGTTCTGCACTTGCACCCAGTGACGGAACACATTGCACCGCGGTTGCACCGGTACCAATGATGGCAACTTTCTTATTCGCGAGTTTCTCGAGCTGGCCTTCCGGCCCACCACCGGTGTATTCATAGTCCCAGCGACAGGTGTGGAAGTTATGGCCTTTAAATTTTTCCACGCCAGGTATGCCGGGCATTCTCGGGCGATTGGCCGGACCAGTTCCCAGACAAACATACCGCGCCTTCATTTCATCACCCCGGTTAGTCGAGACGAGCCACAAAGAGGTTTCTTCATCCCAACGAAGCTCCGTCACCGAAGTTTGAAAGATCGCATCCTTGTACAAGTCAAAGTGTCTTCCGATGCGTTGTGCGTGTTCATAGATTTCCGGCGCATAGGAGTAACGCAACTTTGGCACGTATCCAGTTTCTTCGAGTAACGGCAGGTAGCTGTAGGATTCAATATCGCATTGCGCGCCGGGGTATCGATTCCAGTACCAGGTGCCACCAAAGTCTGCGCCACTTTCTATTATGCGCACACCAGTGACGCCAGACTGAATCAACCGTGTGGCGGTCATCATGCCGACCCACCCACCGCCGATAACAATCACGTCTCGTACGTCTCTTATAGGGTCCCGTTCTATCGTCTCGCTGTAGGGATCATCTGCAAGGAAGGTATTGGCAAACGGCGCGTCATTGGTTACCTCCACAAATTGGGACTCTGCATCCTCTCTTATTCGCCTATCCCGCTCGAGTTGATATCGACGTGTCAGTTCTTCGGGATCAAACGCAAGTGACTCAGAAGCCAATGTTTGTTCGGGCACGGGAATCTCCTCTATCTTTGGTGGGTGCAAAACAACTGTGACATACTTTGTAAACGGTGATTTATACCGATCTAGCCAATTCCGAGTATATACTCGAATTGTAGTTAGAATTCACAGGTCCACAGACTTTCTTGACAAACTTTTCCTACACAAGTTGATGGAGTTTGTGATGAAACAGTACCTTGTATCGAAGATCACGCAGTTAGTCATGTCAATTCTCAAGTGGGTCGACTACCGTATAACCGGCGGTGATAGCGGCATGACAGATGAAGAAGCCATTGCCGCCCCTTACGAACACTATGCTCGTATTCGCGCTCGCGCATCGATAGTACGAACTCATAGAAATCGAGGTTGGATGTTGCTGGACTTTGATGATGTTCAATCCCTGTTGCTTGATCATCGGTTCAGCGCCGATCTTCGGAAAAACCCGTTCCTCTCAAAGATGATTCGTATGGCCGCCGATGGCAGAACCGTCAGTTTTCTAGACAACCCCACTATGCTAAATCTCGATCCACCTGATCACACCCGATTAAGGAAGTTGGCAAACCATGGTTTTGTTCACAAATCCATATTGGCACTGGAACCACGCATTATTTCTCTCGTGGATGAATGCATCGATACTGTTGATGTTGGTTCAGGTAAGCCGTTTGACGTTATTGAGACCTTGGCCAAGCCTTTGCCGGTCAGAGTAATTGCCGAATTGCTGGGGCTTCCCCAGGAAGATGTCTCTCGGTTTCAACAATTATCAACAGATTTTATTGGCATCACCGCTATCGGCAATAGTGAACTCATGGATATCGGCACAGCGGCTGCGGAAGAATTAGAGGCATACTTTGATCAGGTCATCACGCATAAGCGACAGCACCCCGGAGACGACTTAATCTCACAATTGCTTGAGGTTGAAGACCAGGGTGATCGGCTCGCCGCCAGGGAATTGGTTTCCACCTGCATCGTACTTCTCATTGCAGGGCATGAAACAACCACTCACCTGATTGGCAACGGTATGCATTTACTGCTCGACCATCCAGAGCAAATGCAGCAGTTGCGAGACAACCCTGCGCTGATTCCCAATGCCATCGAGGAAATGTTACGCATCGAACCACCCGTCCAGTTCACAGTGCGTACAGCACTGGAAGATGTTGAATTCTCCGGTCAAAAAATTCGGAAAAACCAACTTGTCATGGCAGTGCTAGCGAGCGCGAATAGAGACCCTAAACGGTTCCCCTTCCCGAATGACTTCGATGTTGCAAGAGAGGATGTGAATCACATTACCTTTGGCTATGGCATTCATCTTTGCCTGGGTATGTCGCTCGCCCGATTGGAGTCAAAAGTCGCTTTTGAACGTTTGCTCGCAAGATTTGACACGATGAGTCTGGCTGAGCAAGACATTGCGTTTGTGCCTGTTCCGTTGAATCGAGGAAGGCAACAATTGCTTGTAAACATCTAAGTGGGATCCTGATTCAACGGAGGCCGGGCTAATCACTGAAAAGGTTTTTGTTCCGCGCAGAGTTGATTTGGCTGTTTGTCCGCGAATGTTTTAGGGTTGTCTAGCTAACAGATGATATTCGCTGCAGCCTTTGGCAGTATAGACCGACAAAGTTGATGCGCGCCCAGGATTCAACGACGCTCCAGGGCGCAACATTTGCCATTCTCACTAGCAACGGCTTGAGTCGACCGACAGGAGGGCGGTGAAATCTAAAGTTTCAGATAAAAGAGTAATGTATGCGTAAAAAAGACAACTTGTTGGCACATTCGTCATCCTTTCTGCAGGAAATCAAGAAGCATCAGCGGGATGCGTTTCGGACGCTTGGGCCGGCGGGTATCATCACCGTGCTAGGTTTTGTTATTACCTTTTTTTTTATTGAGCCCGCACCTCCCAGATCGCTAGTCCTAGCGACGGGCCCGGAGGAGGGCAACTACTATAAGACAGGGCTTGCCTACGCTGAATTTCTGAAACAGAAAGGTATCGACCTGCGGGTGCTGGAAACGGCGGGAAGTCTTGAAAATTTCAACTTGCTTATAAACGACGAGGATGTCGATCTTGCCATCGTGCAAGGGGGGGCTACGCCTGCTGGTTTCGATAAATCCGCAGTAGAATCGTTAGCAAGTCTTTACCTTGAGCCTGTTTGGATATTTCACCGTCCAGCACTTGAGCTTTCAAGCTTGCGTGACTTTTCTAAACTCCGAATCTCCGTCGGAGATGTCGGTAGTGGAACCCAGGCTCTAGCGGAGCTCTTATTTGAAGAAAACGGCGTGTCTTCCGCTGATGGTGCAACGCGCTTTATCAACGCTGGTGCGACAGAATCAATAGAGATGCTAGAGCGTGGCGAAGTTGATGCAATTGTCCTTGTTGTATCCCCGCAAGCGCCGGTAATAAGGCAGTTGTTGCTTCAAGAAAGGTACCGACTGTTTAATTTTGAAAGACAGGACGCATATTCGAAGAGGTTTGGTTTCCTCGAGTCGGTTACTATCGAAAGAGGGGTGATTGACCTCAATATGGATTTGCCAAGAAGAAAACTTAGCCTGATTGCCCCTTATGCCAACCTTGTCGCAACGCCTTCAATGCACGATGCGCTTATACCTCTGTTGTTGGATGCGGCGACAATCGAGCATTTTTCGGGGGGATTAATTATGAATGCCGGCGAGCTACCGTCACTGATAGGGTCTGAATTTGGGAACAACGAGGTGGCGCGGGAGTACATCAAGCATGGTCCCTCGCTTTTCCAGCGACATCTAAACTTCTGGGTCGCGTCGCTGATCGATCGTGCGAAAATAATGCTGATTCCGTTAATCGCGTTGCTTTTTCCACTGATTAAACTCGCACCTCCAATTTACCGCTGGCGAATTCGATCAAGGATATACCGGTGGTATGCGATCCTTAAGGGCATGGACCAGCGTCTTTCTAATAGCAGCACGTTGGAACGCCAAAAGTTTGGGCTTCAATTATTGGAGATGGAGTCTGAGCTCTCAGAACTTGATGTTCCGCTGTCCTACATGCAGGAGTTTTACAATCTTCACCTTCATATTGATTTAGTAAAGAGGCGCCTGAAGGAAGTTGAACGTGTGGATAGCACCGCTTAACGACAAAAGTTACGGGTCAGATTAAGTACAATGATGGTTTAATTTTTAGCTCAAGAAGGAAGGCTTCTTTCTTGAGGTAGAGCGCTTTGCTGAAAGCCTAGTGCGCCAACGCCTGTCCCGGGGGCATGATCCAACATGCAGCCCTTTTTTGCTGTAACGGGGCTTTCAGTTGGAATACTGCTAACATTTGTTCGACTGACACGTCGCCGCTTTGTTGCAATGTGACTGCATTAGTCTGCGGGCTCCATGGGCGACAGGAGATGGATGCCGTGAATACTGCCATCTGCATTCACTGAAATGTAATCCGTCCCGCGTCGGTAGACCGGCCCGCATCTTTTCTCGCCAATGGCTTCCGGTATCCGGCTATGGATCACCACACAACGCTGCCCATTTTCGGTATACCACTGGCCGGTCACCGTGCCGGAAGCGCTGTCATTGGACCAGTGGTTGATCAGCCTGCCGTCTTCATACCAAAGATTAGTAGCCGTTGTAGCGGCTGAATCCTGGACCTGTGCAGTATCCCTCACATTAGAGAAAGTTTGCTGGATCTCTGCGGTAGATAAACGTATTGAATTTTCAGGCTGCGCACTGATGGAATTGGGAAACATTGCCGCGAGCAGTGAGGAAAAGAGTGCATAAGCGCTACTTTTCATAATATCCTCTCGGTCGAAAAGTTTGTTGGCACCATGATTGGCGCGGGCCTGGTGCATAGCAATGTAAAGTAACACGAACTTTGGCGATCCGCGTCAGATGGCAAGGTGGACTTAATTCGAAGGCCATTGAGCAACCTCAGTGGGGTTTGGGGCTTAACTCTGCTTTACATGCACATCCATCTGGGGGTACGGAATTGACAGTCCTTCGTTCTCGAAGTTGCGATAAACTTCTTCATTCATCTTGAAATACACGCCCGAATAGTCTGCCGCTACCACCCAGACTCTCACGACAATATTTACTGAACTATCAGCCAGCTCGGCCAGAGCCATAAAGGGTTCTGGGTCCTGCAGAATTCTCTCGTCGGCAGCGATCAATGTATTAAGTACTTTATAAGCCTTGTCCAGATCATCGCCGTAGCGAATACCGAAGGTCCAATCGACTCGGCGGGTGGGCTGGGTCGAATAATTGATCATGGCGCCATTGGCAAGCGGGCCATTAGGTATTAGCACAGTCTTGTTGTCAGATGTGGTTAGCACGGTAGTAAAAATCTGAATCTCCTTGACTGAGCCGGTGTAGCCCTGAGCTTCGATAAAATTGCCAACCTTGTAGGGTTTAAACAAAAGGATCATTACCCCGCCGGCAAAATTCTGTAGGGTTCCAGATAGCGCCATACCAACCGCGAGACCTGCCGCACCAAGAATCGCAATGAAGGAAGTCATCTCGATCCCCAGCATTCCCAGAGCGCTGACATACACCATGAACCGCAGGAGAATCGAAAACATGCTGGTAAGAAAGCTCTTCAGCGATGGGTCGACAGCGCTCTTGTCGAAAACCTTTCCGATTATCCGGATCGACATCTTTACAATATAGAGTCCGACCACGAGGGTGGCTATCGCGGAAAGCAATTGCAAACCGTAAGTTACAGCCAATGAAGTGAGAGCTGTGGTATCAAATTCCATGGGTGTTTCCTTCGTCGGGTAGGGGTTGTTTTTAGCCTCACAAAAAATGGGAAAGTCGTTACGGCCCTCCCATGCCTACAGAAATCTGAGAAAAGCCAGCAGTTGCGCCTGCACCGCAGTGCCCGTATTGGCATAAAGGCCTGGCATCAGGGATCCATCTGTACTCTGAATTCGAACCGCCAATTCTGTTTCTGAAGTCAGGAAGTTTAAACCGCATTTATCCACAATTTCAAAAGTATCTTGATTGGTTTTTGCGAAAAGAAGCCCGCGAGCTATTTTTTGGTGGAGGATGGTCGATGCCAGACCGGGCAGTCATCGCCTGTACGATGGTACGCCACCCACGGTAATGACTTCGACCCCAATTAATGGCTTGAATATAACCTGTATTTGCCGGATGCCCCTTTACTCGTCTAACCCCGAATTGAATCGACGCACTCTCGCAGATTGAGCTAGACTAGTATTTTCAACAGACATCATTCGGAGAGAAACTGTGATTACATTGTTCCGGTTTGGTCCGGCCTGGGGAAAATTTGGGTGCATCAGTCAGTTTGTACTAAAAATTGAGACTTACTTGCGCATGGCGGATATCGAATTTGAAACCAAAAGCCTTGGCCTGGGCTTTGCCGAGACCGCTCCTAAAGGCAAGCTTCCCTACATAGAGCACGAAGGCACTCAGATAGCCGATTCCAGCATCATTGTCGATTACCTGAAAGAACATTTCGGTGATTCTCTGGATGAGGCGCTTAGTAGCAGTGAGCGAGCTAAGGGCCATACAATCAAGCGCATGATCGAGGAGCATATTTGGTGGATCATGGCGCGCGAGCGATGGTGGGCGCCCGAGAATCCATATCGGGACACTCCGGGGATGCTGAAAGAGCTCGATCAAGCGAGTTATGAAGAAGCACGGGATGATAGTCGGCGCAAATGTATTGAGCATGGTGTAGGGGCTTTTACTGAAGACGAGCTCGACAAACGTGGTAGGGAGGACCTGGATGCCCTTTCAATATTTTTGGGCGAGCACTCATATATTCTTGGAGATCAGCCGACCTCTGTTGATGCCACGACATATGCTTTCTTATGGCAGATTATGAATGGCCCGTACGCCTCGCGGCTCAAGGATGCGGCTCAAGAACACGACAACTTGTCGGCTTATGTCCAGCGCATGAGCAAGGAGTGGTTCGGAAACGATCCGATGTCGCTGGAACGAGAGGTATCATAAGCGTGAGTGCTAACCTTTGATTGCCTTAGCCGTGGGAGATCGACTGTTCTGTTTCCCGGATCAAGCACCCTGAGGAGAAAACTATCGCTAATGCAAATGTCAGTTTCACTGGCGAATTTCACTTTCTAACACCAGAGACAGAATCTTCTCTCTACCGAAATGACCGTGTGCGCATGACTCGCGACGATCGTGGTAACTTTGTAGATAGCGAAGGCGTAGAAACCGAGTCCCGCCAGATCGTGGTAAAAGATGCACGGCAACTCCCGCCCGAAAATACGATGAGTTTGATGCGAAATGGTTTTGAGTTGCTGGAAAAAGCCGTGCCAAGCTACGATTTTTTGGATCATGAAGAAGTCATAACCAGTTACTATCGAGACTGCGAGGAAATTGTCGCGGAGGCAACAAGTGGGAAAGTATGGGCTTTCGACCATAATATCCGTTCGGCCGGGGGGTTGGCTGATAAGCGTAGGGTCAAAGGAGGGCAAGACGTCCAGGGCCCGGCACATATTGTTCACGGCGACTATACGTTACGTTCCGCTCGGGACCGACTCAGACAATTAACCCAGGCCTCTAGTGTTAACGACACGCTCAGACAGGTCGTGCCAAAGGGCCATGGGTTGATTCCCGAAGAAGCGGCAAACTCGGCTCTCAAGGACGGTGGTCGATTCGCAATCATAAATGTGTGGCGTAATATTGAAGCTGTGCCGGTTGCGACCCACCCACTAGCTTTGTGCGACGGACAGAGCGTCCAGCCTGAAGACCTTGTTGTATTCGAGATTCACATGCCTGACCGGGTAGGTGAGAACTATTGGGCGAAGTACGATGAGCGGCATTTGTTCTATTGTTACCCGGCCATGACGCGCAGCGAAGCATTGCTGATCAAACAGTGGGATTCTGCGGGATTGCTGGCACAAAGTGGGGGCACGAAAGCTGACCGCATGGCTGACGGCCCTTGCACGTTCAGTTTTCACAGTGCATTTTATGATGCACAAACGCCTAAGGATGCCCCAGATCGATGGAGCATCGAGGTTCGATGCATGGTTTTGTATTGATAACTGTCCTCGAACGTCAACGATGCTAGAACAGCCGAGGGCCTGCTATCAGCAAGCGCCTCATTGTTAGATCTCGTTCTCGCGTGACGTGCACTTAGGGGATTACCAACGAGTATGTGTGAGTACCCCGGTTCGCGTTTCGATGGCCTCCAGCGCGTCAAGAATCAGGTCTTCTCGAAAGCGACGTCCAACGAGTTGTAAACCCGCCGGCCTGTTTTCCACAAGGCCCATAGGGACGCTTCCCGCAGGCAAACCCATGTAGTTGATCCCATAGCTATAGATGCCTGAATCAAATATGTCTTTAGCGCCCTCGAAGGTTTCGTCATAGTCATAATCGTAGGTAGGGCGCATGAGAAAAGGGGTAAGAATAAGAGGATACTTATCAAGGAAGATGTTCCAATCGCGAACAAGGCCAGTTCGCTCACCAACGCCTAACATATAGCCCTGATGGTCGACCATTTCAGAAATTTCATAGTAATAGTCGAATATCCGCTGAATCGTCTCGCTGCCAAATTGCTGTGCTATCGGGCCCAGGCCATCTTTGATCTCACGGATAGCGACACTAAACCAGGCCTTGGCGGCTGGTAGTACTGACGGAACATCTGTTTCGATAACATCGTAACCCGCGTCGCGCAGCATATCGGCCGCATTATCAAGCCCGGAAAGAATGTCGGGATGGACAGGATAGCCGTGGTTTTCTTTGGTAAAGGCGATTTTGCGGTTATCCAGGGATGGTCCCAGGAACGGTACAGGCATCCACCAGGGATCGCGCGGGTCGGCGCCTGCCATAATTTCTGTTGCAAGCCTGACATCTTTGACCTCTCGGCATATCGCGCCTTGAACTGACATCAATTGTGAGAGCAGCCCGCGTTCCGCTTGCGCTGAGGGGTTGAAGGACGCTATTCGACCCAGCCCCGGCTTAACCGTTGCACAGCCACAGGCAGATGCAGGGAAACGCAGTGAACCCCCGATATCATTGCCATGATGGACAGGCCCAAAACCAGCCGCGCAAGCCGAACCGGCGCCGCCAGAAGACCCGCCCGGCGATGCCCGGTCATCCCAGGGGCTCTTGGTCAGCCCATAGAGAGGGTTGTCGGTCGTGCCGCGCATAGAGAACTCTGGTGTGTTGGTTCTCCCAATGATGACTGCGCCCGCTTTTTTGAGGTTGGCAACCACGGGCGAATCGCCCGGGGCGATATTGTCTTTCAGAGCTGGTATGCCGTTATTGTTCGACATCCCTTCCACATCGACATTGACTTTGATCGACGTTGGGATTCCATCAAGGGGTTTCAGTTCCTGACCACGGGCAACCTTTTGGTCAACCTGTTGCGCTTGAGCCAGGGCTTGCTCTGGGAAGATTTCAACGAGTGCGTTTAAACCCGGGTTAGCTTCGGCAATTCTCGCCAGCGTGCTTTCGATGATCTCCGTTGCGGAAAATTGCTTGGAGCGAAGCCCTGCGGATAGATCAACCGCGCTTTTTTGCCATAACGCCATATCGATGTCCCTATTATTGATGTCCCTATTATTGATGTCTCAACTATTAGAGAGACAGTCTAGCACGCACAGGAAACAACCCCGGGTGTCTTATCGAGGCAGTGTTGGGGATAGGAAATTGGAGGGGCTTTGTGAAATATCTGGCAAGGACTACTTTCCTTGCCAGTTCGGTGGCCGCTTCTCAGCAAATGCTCTGGGCCCTTCGACCGTATCTTCAGCTCGCCGCCATTTGTAAAAAGCAGGATATCCTTCTTGCTCGCGCATGGCAGCCGCCAGGTCTGATTCACCAAGGCCCGACAACATGGCTTCTTTGGAGGCTGCGACGGACAACGGCGCACAGCGTAAGATTTTTTCACAAACTTCATCCACCGTCTTATCAAGCGCTTGGGTATCAACAACCTGATTGACAAAGCCCATACGAAAGCCTTCATCAGCCGACACGCGGTCTGCGGTAAGCACCATCCCCATCGCTTGTTTCAGACCAATTTGTCGTGCCAACCGGTGAATACCGCCACCCAGAGCGACAGCACCCACCAAAGGCTCTGGCAGCCCAAAACTTGAACGATGGGTTGCGACAATAATGTCGCAAGCCAGCGCCACCTCAAAACCTCCACCCAACGCAAAGCCATCAACCGCGGCAATCAGTGGCTTGTTCAGATCGAACCGTTCAATCAATCCTGCGTAGCCGCTTTTCGGATAGGCTTTAAAGCCACCAGCCGCAATGGTTTTCAAATCACTGCCAGCACAAAAAGCACGATCGCCAGCTCCACGAATAACCGCTACAAACTCATTCTCATCTTTTGAAAAAACATCAAATGCATCCTGAAGTTCGTGGTGCATCTCTGGCGTAATGGCATTCATAGCATCGGGGCGATTAAGCAATACACTGGTAACGTGATTTTGTTTAGTTACTTTTATGCACTCATATGACATCGTCCAATTACCCCGATTAAACACCAAATGACATGACGCTTGGCGACTTAGGCGGCGGCGCTAGAGCGCGACCCAATTCGTTCGTAAAGCGCTCCTATATTTTTGTTGGCCTCGTTTAGCGGCTGCCCCACCTGTGAACCAAACTCAAGAAAGACAAACAACATAATATCTGCAAGCGTAAACCGGTCACCACATACAAACTCTTTTCCCTCCATTAAACCATCGAGCCACGTTATTTTTTCCTGCGCGAGATCCTTCAGGTCAGAAGCTGCGTGAGGAATAAGCGTCATCCGATCTTTAAAAATGGGTTGGCCTTCGGCATAACGAAAACCGTTCGCGAGAGGTTCAAGAATGCCCAAATCAATACGCCGCATCCACATCCGAGTTTCAGCACGCTCCTCTGGTGTGGTACCAATTAGACTTGTTCCTCCGTCTTTGTCATCGAGGTATTCGCAGATACAGGTAATCTCGGCGATGACATCGCCATTATCGAGTTCAAGTGCAGGAAGCTGCCCACCGGGATTCAGTTTCAAGTAATCACCTTGTCGGTTTGCGCCAGCCATAAGATCGACTTCTTCAAGGTCGACTTCGATGCCACGCTCTGCCATATACATCCTGACTACTTTTGGGTTTGGTCCAACTGAGTTAAATAGCTTCATCACTTTTCCTTTGTTAGTGTTTTTTAATGGTCATTTGATTGTCATGTGAACAGGCCGGGTCTTTGGCAACGAGGAAATTGCCCCTTTTTACTGGCTTACCGTGCACTTTCGTTTCCCTAAGGCCCATGGTCACCGAACTGCAAAGATACTCCAATTCTACTTTGGCTAATAGACCAAAGGGAAAATGACTTAAGTGCAAGGAGGATAGGGAGTTTAAACGCACTTATCCCGAATATTAATAGCATCCTGATTGGTTCATTTGCGAAGATAAGTCACAGGGGGCGTTTTTTGGTCGAGGATGGTCAATGTCGTAATAGCCGGCGATCTTCTGTCTTAGAGGCGGCCGGATTGATCATCTCCTAATCGAACAGTTCTGCCGGGCTTCTGTAGTTATGGTAGCCAAGCGGTCCAGCGTCCATGTCACCATCGTAGTAAGCGTATAGGTCATAACCCATTAGAGATCTGACGGTTGCTGACCAACCACGGGCCATATCAACGCTGGTGTGAAGATAAGGGTTTTCTTGTGCGCGCAGGAACCCCAGCAGGTAAGAAGCCACAATGGCGCGGCGTGGAGTACCATCTGTATTCGCACCACCACCATGCAATGTCCTTCCGGGTATTAAGACAGCGCTGCCCGCTTTCATCGTGGCTCGAGCAATCTCATCTGGCTGCACTTCACGCCAGACGTCATCCCACTTGTGACTGCCGGGAACCACACATGTTGCGCCATTGGTTTCAGTGAAATCTGTACCAGCTATCATGACATTGAATTGCAGAATACGATCATCGTTCCAGGAAGACACTGGCCAGATCATGTCATCAATGTGCAACTCCTGCGCGGTTTCTCCGCCGTGGATTTCAATGATCTCACTCGAGTTAAGTCGATATTGGCCGCAGTTTGGCTTCAGAACATGATCCATAACACCGAGTAAACGGGAATCACTGATAAGCTCCGCATAACAGGGTGCTTTAGAAATCAGGCCACCAATGCGCACGGTCTTGTAGCCCATAAACTCCGCCGCATCACGCCCCCCATAGTCATAAGGTTCGTAATCGTCGACAGAGGTCTGAATCTCGGAGTTAAATTGTTTCAGCCATTCATGGCTAACGAACCCATCGACGATAGCAGCACCATGCTGCTCGAGGACATCCACAATGTCTGAAACTTGAGAGTCGGAGGGTAAATGCTCAATTTCTGCCACGTTATTTCCTTGCCCCTAGGCGATAGAAATTGTAAATCCATTTACCCGGGTTTTCAAAAACATCTCGATTGAGGTTTTTGCGAAAAGAAGTACCAGCAATAGTTTTTTTGTGGAGGATCGTCAGCCACGTAAATCAAGCACTCGAGGTGCCTGATCCAGAATAGCCTCTTTACCGGCTTATTCGAACCACGCTGCCTTTCTCGCCATCCGTGAGGATAAAGATGGAACCGTCCGGTGCCTCGCGAATATCCCGTATACGTTCCCCGAGTTCAGAGAATAGCGCTTGCTCGGAAGCGATGGTGTTACCTTGAAGATCAAGATGGCGAACCTCGTTGTCGACTAAAGCTCCGACCAGAAAATCCCCCTGCCATTCGGGAAACATTTTCCCTGAGTAAATAAGCAGTCCAGAGGGTGCAATGCTTGGTACCCAATAGTGGAGCGGCTGTAGAGTTCCCGGCGCTTCTTTGAGGGGAGAGACGTAGGCGCCGCTGTAATTATCGCCATAGGTGACAGCAGGCCAACCGTAGTTGGCACCTTTGGTGATGAGATTTAATTCATCACCGCCTTTTGGCCCATGCTCATGTAAATAGATCTTCCCATCAGGGCTAAGGTCGAGACCTTGAGGGTTTCTGTGCCCGTAGGAGTAAACCTTTGGGTCTCCTCCGCCGTTCACGAAGGGGTTATCGGCAGGGACACTTCCATCGGTGTTGATTCTAATCAGTTTGCCGAGATGGCTATTGGTGTCCTGTGGTGCTTCCCGGTATTCGAAACCATCACCGGTCGTTACCAGCAATGTTCCATCAGGAAGAAAATGCATTTTACCGCCGTAGTGAGCTGGTGTGGCTTTGGTTGGCGAGGCAGTGAAAATGGTTTCTGTGTTCTCGAAGGCATTATTGTTGAGCGTCGCTCTCATAATGGTGGTTGCGTTGGCCTCGGATGTGCCGCCGGCATAGGACAGATAGACCAACTGATTGGTGCTGTAGTCTGGGTCGAGAAGTATGTCGAAATAGCCACCCTGGCTCTCAAAGTAGGTGTCAGGACCACCATCAATGGGATCACTGACTTCACCAGTTGCTGTGATGAGGTGCACCTCGCCTGATTTCATTGCGACCAGATAACCGCCCTCTGGCAGGAAATCGATTGACCAGGGGTGGTTCAATTCTTCAGCGATGACCTCCATCTGGTAGTCGGCAGCAAAGATTAGGGTAGGAAACAGAAGAGTGATGAGCAGTAATAGATTTTTCATAACGGTACAGTGTGTCGAACAAAGTCGCTATTATACGCAGGACGCTATCTAATTTGGAGAGTACATGAAAATCGTCGTTGGTTATCTGTTGGCGGTGGTCGCCGCCTATGTTCTTGGTGCTGTTTTTGTCAGTCAGGGCAATATTACAGCAGTGATTGGTATGGGATTCGATATCACGACTAGCCAGCGCATTGATGCCATGATCCATGATGTAACCCATATGTTCGACATTTACTTACCCCTGGTTGCGATCGGTATGCTAATCGGTCTTGGCGTCGCAGGATTGATCATCAGGTATGTCCCTGACCTTAGACTCGTTGGTTATGTTTCAGCGGGTTTTGTCGCGCTGATTGCGATTCACGTCATTTTAAAGGCGGTACTCGGGCTCAGTGGTATTGCGCCGACTCGAGAAATAATGGGATTGGTTCTGCAGGGGCTGGCAGGCGCTGGTGGAGGTCTGGTCTTTCATTTCATGACACTGAAAAAGCATGCTAGCTGACCTCCCGGTGAGGCCTTTTGCCGGATGCGAGGGGCAAAACATTTGATGAGATCAATCAGCCGCGAGTGCTTTCGGATGCTTGACTCGAGCATATAAGCCCACCATCACGCACCATAAAGTGATCCAGGCCAGATAGATTGCAATGTCTTGGATTGGGTTAAGGAGCGTTGACAAAAATGTTGTGCGCGCGGCGACCCAGCACCCCCAAAAAGTAACCAGCTTCGGTAATTGCCAAAGGCCCAGAAAGTGCCAAGCTAAGGTCCCGGTAATTGCAAAGGTCATTAATTGGGCGAGGGGTACCGTAAAGATAAAAAAGAGATCGCCAGTGATATCCCAATCAGCTGGCATATACTCTACGATGACTCGGATAAACATAAGATCTTCAAGAATCCCATGGGCAAGCCCGAGCATAACAATACCTACCCAACTCAGAATCACTTTGAATTTACTCATGCTTGAACACTTTCCTGGTCTGAAATGAAACGAGGTCTAGCGGCTGCCGACAATTGTGCTAACGTCCTCGAGTACTTCTGACCAGTCTGCACGTGATCGGTAACCCCTTTCCGCCCATTTAGCCAGAATTTTGCCGTCTGGCGAAAGTAAGGCAACGCCAGGGTAGGGTACGCCATAAGCGAATGTGTCGGGACCATACTCTTGATTGCGAATCCCCCAGGCCTCGACATGTTCACGTTCTACATCCTTCAGAACCGGGAAATTAATGCCCCACTTTTTATCAAAGGCTTGGATTATCTCGGGCGTGTCGTAAGTCATGCCGACGACACCTACACCAAGGGCGTCAAATTGATCTTTCAGGTCATTCAGTTTCACGAACTGACGAATGCAGAAGGGTCACCAATCCACAGAGCGGTTGAAGACAAACAGCAATCCATTGGTACCGCTTAGGCTTTCCAAATCCTGTTGCTGGCCGTCTTGATCTAGAGCGGATAAGAGGGGGGCGGTTGCACCAATGCTGGGCCCCCAAGCGGCGGCATGTTCGGAGTCTGCGTAAGCAAACTGGGCAAACCCAGCCATAGCGGTGATGATAAACGTGCGGCTCGCTGTGTTTAGCCAACTCACTAGGTTTGGTCTCATGTGGTTCTCCTCAGATGGAGTTTTCGCTCGCTGCGGCCAGATTATCGTGTCCGAAATGATGGCCTCGTGAGCGTTACTCTAGCGCATATATGGGCCTCTGAGAACTCGTTAATAGGCGAGTGGTTCGCCAATCTGTTTTCTCGAAGCGCCCTGGTCAAGGTGTATTAGCACACCGTAACATTTTAGTTACCGCACTTCTTAGGTTAACCCAAATAGAGAGTACAGGAATTTTAAACCGCATGTACCCCGGGCTAATCTAAGTTGAAAATATAAAGTATGCGACTGCGAACCCAACCAAAAAACCCAGTGGCGCAAGCGACGTTATCCCAAACTTTGACGCGATTGACCCTTCTACTTTCAATTGAAGGCGAAGGAGTTTATCTAAACCAACTCTTGTATCGCCAGAGATGTAGTCCTGAATAACATTGTTTTCCATCGCGTTCTCCTGCTGTTGTTTTGAGACAGACTAGTCTTATTGTAGTTAGGTACTTTAAACCACCTACTCCCCAGATTGCCAAAGTATCTTGATCACGCTTTCTTTCATCTCAGAAAGTCAGGGTGGTAGCTTTCCGGTAGAGGTACACCCGGGGCCATGGCTGAAAGCACGCGGGGGCTAAATAACGTATCCGTCGCCCGATGCTCTCACGGTGATGTCCGTTATGGCGACACCCCAAGGCTGGTTGATGGCATGAATGATTTGATCAGCGAGCGAGGAAGGATCCAAGGCAAAGTACTCTATGTCATTGATATCCAAATGCGATGCTGGAAGTTGCCCTGCTTCAGCTGCTTCGAACTTAGACAAGTACGCTGCCGTGTTGGCGCCGAGTAAGCCGCTTACCGCAGCAGGGTTAACGATACCCTTGCCTAGTCCTGTGGCGGGCACGCCAGTAGGTCGCACGGTGGTGACCTTAATTTTTCCTTGCGATTCCATCCGCAGCGATTCTGAAAGGAATACAACCGCTGCCTTGGTGGCGCCATACACACCGCCACCTGCACTCGGATAATTACCGTAAATAGACGCTACGTTGACGACGTGGCCTCGTCCCTGCCTTATCATTTGGTCGTGAACGGCCGCTATACCGTTCAGTACCCCTTTAAAGTTGATATCGATACACTTTTCCCATGCGTCGGCGGCCGCCTTGTGATCAGCGTAAAAGGCGAGTGGCATGACGCCGGCGTTGTTAAGCATAACGTCGATCTGGCCAAAGTGCTCCACCGCGGCATCGGCCAGGTGATGCATATCCTCCCGACGGGCAACATCGGTTTGGACAGCGATTGCTTCGCCTCCAGCGCTGACGATTGCGTCGACGATAACTTTTAGTGCCTCTTCATTAACATCGGCTGCAACGACACGGGCGCCGAGTTCCGCGGTCTTCTGGCAGATTAATTGGCCAAAGCCTCCAGCGGCGCCTGTGACTACAATTACTTTTTCGTCGAGGTAGTTTGTCATGTCTACTGCCTATCGTTTGCGTCTAAAAATAGTATCGAATACGGGTAAAAAGCGTGTAGGGTTAGGCCCGTACGTGTATTGGAAATCCGGTGGAACTGCCTCGGTCAGCGAGAAGTCTTCCCAGGGAAGTGATCATAGCCGAAGTCCAGGTGGAAAGGGGGCAGGAAGTTTAAACCGCATTGATCCCGGGTTTAAAAAGTATCTTGTCACCCTGCAAGGTTCATTTAAGGATAGGTGGGTAACGCCTGCTTTTCGAAGAACCATTGATCCATCTTGGCCGAAAGAAACGGCATATCTTCCATCAGGTTTCGTCGCTGCCAAAAAGTGAGGCAACAAGGAGTCGCAGGTATTATCAGCGCGCCTGCTAACATGAGTGCGATGGGCAATTCTGGAAGCTTATCGCTAATGCTTGCAAACAATGATGGCAACTCGATAGCCTGATACAGTGAGTCGCCGAGAATAAACAACCATACTAAAACAAGCACTACATCGAGTGCGATAGAACGCCAATTTATTTTATGCTGACTAACTTTGCATCGCGCTGGTAAAGGTATTCATATCAAAGTAATCCCGCCAAACGCGAATCTTACCGCCTTGAATTTCGAACACGCCAACACAAGGCAGGTCAACATCACCATTGCTGGTTTTAGTTTTGTCTAATCGTTCGCAGAAGACCACGCCATCCACTTCCGCAATGTTCAGGATTTCCCAATCGGTATCTGTCCATGTTGAGAGAAAATTTTGGATAAAAACCTTTACGGAATCTTTTCCCGCCACCGGTGCCATCGGCATATTGTGATACACACCATCGTCGGTGAAGTACTCTGCTAACTCGGCCGGGTCACGACGAGACCAGGCTTCACAAAATTGTTCGATGACTTGTAGATTACTCATGCTCATTCAACTCGGTTTTGAGTCACAAACTTGAAAAAAGCTTTGTGGAATAATGATTTCGATGCTTCCTGATAGGGCTCGGAGGAGAGGAAGTTTAAACCGCATTTATCCTGAATTTCAAAAGTATCTCGATTTTTTTGCGAAAAGAAGTCCGTGGGGTCCTTTTTCGGTACAGGATGGTTAATGTCTGAATAGCCATTGGGTCTAGTGCCAGCCCTGACAGTGGTTCGAGTAGCGATTCAGTAGCGATATATCTTTAGTGTAAAAATCTAGATCAGTCGGTGATACAATTTTTTGTATATTGGTCCCCATAGCCTTGAGGGCTTTCCGCTTTTCATTTCTGTATTGTCTGCTGCTTCCGCAAGCCAGCTGAGGAGCTGACTGCCTGACCATCTAAAGGGTTCCGGTTCCCATTTCCCTGCATTGTCGTTCACCCAGGCAAGGTGGGTGATATCGGAATCATTGCCAAGAACCAGGTCTGCCAACATTCGAGCTGCCAGGTTTGAAGCGCCTACTCCTTCTCCGGTATAACCACCCGCTGCGCCGATGCCAGTAGATTTGTCGAAGCTCACGCAAGGCTTCCAATGTCGATTAACACCCATAAGACCACCCCAGCGATTGGTGATCTTGTACCCATCTAGCATTGGGAAGAGCCCCCGCAGGACCGCTTCCACCTTATCCAGGTCAGGGTCATCGGCAGGGATCACAGCCTTGCGCTTACTGCCAAAGTAATATCCGCCGCGCCCGCCAAACGCAAATCGATCGTCCATGGTTCGTTGACCGTAGATTACATTGCGGCGTTCATCGCCGAAGGTTTCTCGTTTTCTTAAACCAATCTCTTCCCAGATAGTATCTGGAAGAGGTTCTGTGGCCACCATCATTGAATACAGTGGAATCAGTTTTCTTTCCTGCCCCTTGATAGAGTCGGTGTAACCTTCAGTTGCGCGAAGTATTTTGCCCGCCTTAACTTCACCTCGCAGGGTCACCAATTTACTGGGTGTGATTTCTATTACCGGAGTTTGTTCGTAGATCTTGATGCCTTTGCTACGCAGAACTTCACCAAGTCCTCGAACCAGGCGAGCAGGGTGGATCGCGGCGCAATGAGGTGTGTAAATGGCCCCATGGTTGGGTGTCATATTGAGGCGCTGCCGGGACGCATCCTCATCCAGCCAGACAAAATCATCTTCGGTAAAACCAAGCCTATAATAGTGTTCTATATCTGCTTTGTAATCCTCAACATCAAATGGTCGTGTGGCGATAGTTAAAGTGCCACCCTTTGCGAAATGGCAATCGATGTTCTCTGCCTGGCAAACTCGCCCGATTTCATCGACGGTATCCTCCATCGCACGAGCAATGGCCATTCCTTCACTTTGGGTGTTGGGATCCGAGAGTCGATCAGTCAGGTCCTGTGACCAACCCATGCACCAGCCGCCGTTGCGGCCGCTCGCACCGAAGCCAATGGTGTTAGACTCGAAGACGGCTATATCCAGATTTGGGTTGGAGCGATTGAGATAGTACGCCGTCCACATGCCTGTAAAACCGGCGCCGACGATTGCGATATCGACATCCGTGGGAAGCGGCCCTGGTTCCTCGCACTGGAGTTCGTCTAATGAGTCAAACCAGAAACTGCCGTTGTCTATTGGGTTTCGATCTGAATCAGTACTCATAATGAGTTTCTACCCTATTTTGTACGCCGCGCCATGTTTCTGTTGGAGACTCTAGCCCTGAAACTGTTTCAGGGTGGTAGGCGCGATGGCTTTATTAAAAGTCAGGCTGCAGAGGGTGAGAAGTTTAAACCTCATTTATCCCGAATTTCAAAATTATCTTGATTGGGGGATTTTGCGATAACAAGTCTGTGAGGTCGGAAGTCTTGTGTATCGCTCTTCTCTCCGCGCTCAGGTGTTCGACCAACGCAGGGGAAAAGCGACAAGCACAAAGCTGGCATGTGGGTAAGGGTATTACCAGTATGCGCCATCATACAGTCCTGTTGAAAATTCCCACCTCCTGCAGGACCGTGTCGCCCGTTAAGCTTTTACCTCCAGCACCATATTAGCCGCATTCGAGCTTGCCCGACGTACCTTGGTGAACCCAGCTTGCTCCAGTACCCTCGTCAACCTGGCCTGACCCGCTTGGGCTCCCAGCTGAAGACCCACTTCTTGCGCTTTGGAGGTTGGTACACAGACCAGCGTGGAAAAACTGTAATACGTCGAACTCATTGGGTTTTTTTCTAAATTAGCCTGAAGTGAGTCCTCTGCCATAGGCTCAACAAGCATCAAGGTTGCATCATCTCCAAGCACCTCGAAAATTCGAGTGGCGGCACCAACAGGATCTCCCATGTCATGCAACGCGTCGAATATACAGGCGAAGTCATATTGATTGTCGGGCATTTCTTTCGCGGCGCTTTCAAAAAACTGCACGTTGCTCACACCCTCGGCTTTTGCATTATTAGTAGCCGCTTCGACCGACGGCGCATGAAAATCAAAACCATGAAACGTCGCGTTGGGGAATGCTTTGGCCATCATGATAGTCGAAGTGCCATGTCCACAGCCTATGTCTGCTACCTTGCCACCAGCGATCAATTTTTGTTCTACCCCTGAGAGTGACGGAATCCAGTGTTCCAAAATGTTGGCTTCATAACCTGGCCTAAAGAACCTATCGGTTCCACAAAAACAACACTGGTCGTGATCTCCCCATGCGCGCCCCTGTCCTGATTTAAATGTTTCTAACGCAGTCTCGTGAGTTGCGTATTGAGAAACGATCGCCTGAAAGAAACCCTGCATGCAGGTCGGCTGTCCCTCACGAGCAAAAACCGCCGCTTGCGCAGTGCTCATATCAAACGTCTCATCACCCGGGTGATAATTCACATAACCATGTCCAGCGTTGGCCGACAAAAATTCCTGAAGGTAACGTTCATCAAGAGTGGTCTCCTTGGCCAATTGTGCAATAGTTACAGGGCCCAGTTCATCCAAAGCGCGATACACGCCAGCTTGATCGCCAATGTAGGCCAGTAGTACGCCAAGTGCACCAGCGGCGTCACCGCCGACTTTTGCGGCTAAGCTCTCTAGTTCTTCCATTTCTGCGCTCATATATTCGCTCCTATGAATTTTGTTAAGGGTCGCGCCAATTAGAAGATACAGTACGAAAACAAACTTCTGCAACAAAAGTTCGATATTCGCCGAAGGATAGGAAGTTGAGACCATATAAAAGTTTTCGCGCTGATGATTTTGCATTGCGAGTTGTTCACTTCTTTGCGGGCTTTGTGTTTGAAGAGAGACATTCCCTCTTGTTTCCTGAAAAGAAGATAGTGCTTAGTAAGTTGTTAAAGACACCATCTTTCTCTGTTTTATCCAACATTTCTGTGAATAAAGACATCGTAAAATAAGATTTGTTCGCGTTGTATATTCCTGTTTTAACTAGCGGAAAATTCTGGGGTTAAAGATGTGATATCAGGAAAAGTTGATCGATATCAATGCTCTTCTGACATGTAGAGGTAACATTCTTACGTTTTTCGTAATCTACATAGTTGAGTGTTTCTGTGGGCATAGAAAAAGTTTTGGTGGACCAGATTACATCAAGAATAAACGTTTCTGAGGGATTGCTCGCAGGACTGGACGAATCTGCAGCAGTAGAGCTCTTGGTGGAAATGTTTGCTCGTGGTCATTGGATTAATTCGGAGACAATTTTTTCTGAAGCAATTAAATATGAATGGACGCGAAAACACGCCAGGCAACTAGCAGATGTGACCCAAAAAGTCGTATTAGGTAAAGCTCCGCATATTACGCACAAGAATTGTTGGAGGCGTCATTTTTTCGACATCGTCGAAGCCCAGGTTTGAACATAGCAAATTGTGGTTCAACGGAGGATAAGACGTTTAAACCGCGTGTTGGTGATCAATAAACTACGTGGGCACGCCAGAAGAACTGGGCAAGAATATCGGCGATGACCTCGTTTAAGGCAAAGTGACGCTACCGTTGATCCTCGCTGTGATGCTATGGCGTGCCTGCAGGGTTCTAGCTGCAGCCCTATGTCTGTGGGTTTCCAGCTTTAGGAGTCTGGCTGTTAGCTCTGATTCTGGTCACATTCCGTTACATTAGTGCACATTGGCTCCAATCCCCGTTTACAAGACACCTTTACAATCTCCTCCCATAAACCAAACAGGTTAACGGGTGAACAACATGTACAAGACTATTCTGGCTTTCTTACTCATCGCACTGACTACAGGCTGCTCTACTTACAGCGGCACACAGTCTACTGCTG